>Ga0074045_10001884_pt1 | contig 19911 bp, 15 predicted proteins | sample BogForMeECP23OM2_FD_94442 | JGI IMG/M metagenome (GOLD analysis project Ga0074045, IMG submission 94442) | Bog forest soil microbial communities from Calvert Island, British Columbia, Canada - Bog Forest MetaG ECP23OM2 | ecosystem: Environmental > Terrestrial > Soil > Wetlands ...
AACCGCGTGGTCTGGTACTCCTCGCGGCTCGGTTCGGGACTGGCGTGCAGCCTGCGGCGGACTTCGCGAAGCAGCTCCCGCCGCGACTCCACCGACTCGTCAATCACCTTGCGCCAACCGACCATCGTCAAGGCTGTCTCCGGGTCTTGCGAGAGTTCGACAACTGCTCCGATTCTACCTGTGGCTGCCTTATTTCAGGAAGCCAGCGGGTGGGAAGGTTCCGGGCTGTTTTCGTTGTCGAATTTGCCAGCCGCGGAGCGGCGGAGGTTCATAGCCTGGCGGCCTTAGCCCCAGGGTGCGAAATCGATGGCCTGCCACCAGCTTACTGAAATGAGGGCACAACTGGAGGGACAGATGAACCGCCTGGATGGGGCCACCCGCCTGGATGGGGCCACACACTCTGTGGCACCAACGTCAGCTTGTGGCGGATCCACTTTCACCGGTACTGGACGGGCGTTTGGTAGGGAAAAGTAGAGATTCCAGAAGTTTCGGTGCCGCTCAATGCCCCGGTGGGACTTCCGATTCTTTGTCATAACTGATGATTTGACAAGGACAAACACCCGAGAAGTCAGCCTTGTTCTGACGGTTCTCAATCATTTCCATCTCTTTCCCTCTGGTCCACTGGCTCAAAGCGCGGAGGGAGCATGGAGAGGCCACTTACTCTGTAGCACAGAGTAAACGCGGATGGCCGATTTCGCCCAGGTGGTTCATGGCGGGGGCAGCGCTTGGAGGTGGGGGCGTGCTTCCATGATAACGGACCCGGTTCGAACGCAAAGACTTCACCGCACCTGCAAGTCTCGTCGTCGGGCGAACGCCACGATCCCGCGCCCGGTCGCCAGGAGGATCCAGGTGCTCGGCTCCGGAACGGTGGCAGCCTGATAGCCCCCACCCGACGCCGTCGTAGATCGTGAGCGTCTTGGTTGTGGTGTTATCCGTCGCCAGGAAGACCTGGAACTCGTCGTCCAATCCGTTCGTCAACGGACTATTCGGGGTGTCGATGAACGTGGTCGGGTTCGCGAGGTACCCGAGAGGGAACCACCGGCCTTGTTGACCCGAGCCCCAACGGGGGCGTAGTCGCGAGGGCCCGGCATGAGATTTCAATGGGGCCGCGGCGATGAAGCCGTGGAAGACGTCCTCCGCGACGACTGAACTCACAATGCCCGCTCTTCTTTTCGGCTTTCGAAGTGATGTTGGACCGCGCCGAGCAATCCCGGCCAAAAAAATCCTTAACGTCAAAGAATGAATGATGCAGTCCGTCATGTCGGTGGGTAAACTGATAAAATAGATGATTCGACCCAAACAGGCAACCACGCGTGACTCCAACTTCTGTAAGCCTACTGGACCGTCTCAAGGACGCCCCGCCGGACGCTTCCGACTGGGGCAGGCTGCATGACATTTACTTGCCGCTGATCACGCGGTGGCTGCGGCGGATTCCGGGGTTGGGTGATGAGTCGGACGACCTGGCACAGGAGGTGTTCGTGGTGATGGTGCGAGAGCTTCCCCGGTTCGAGCGGCAGCGTGAAGGATCCTTCCGCGCCTGGCTCAGGCAAGTGGCCGTCAACAAGGTCCGCAAGTTCCGGAAGCAACTCGGTCGCAAGCCCGTGGCGGGGATGGACCTGACGGACGGCTTTCTCGATCGCCTCGCCGAGCCCAACAGCGAGCTCGCACGAGAGTGGGACCTCGACCACGACCGGCACGTCTTCCAGAAGCTCCTGGCAATCGTGCAGCCGGATTTCCAACCGAATACCTGGGAAGCCTTCCGACGGTTCGCCATCGATGGCCACCCGGCAGCCGAAGTCGCCGCCCAACTGGGGCTCAACGTCAATTCTGTCCTTCAAGCCAAGTCGCGTGTTCTCAAGAGGCTACGGGAGGAAGCCGGGGAGCTTCTGGGATAATCTCATTTTTCCTGTCAGCTCGCTCTGTTTTTTGGCCTTTCTCTATTAGTCGGGTTATCCTGTACGATCCAGTGGGGCTGAACCAATGATCCTATCACGTACGAGACGGTTGGCTGGTTTGCTGGCTCTCGTGAGCCTCATCGCATCCGCGAATGTTCGGGCCGGGGACGGTTCTCCAGATGAGTCGCTCAGAAGCGTCAGCCTGATAAAAGACGGAGGACTCTACATCCTGAAGCGTGAATCCGAGGTTTGCGCAAAACTCCAAGAGACCAAGTCGTCATTCGACCATTACGTGGACGTCGTTAATCAGAGGGCATCGATCGAGTATGAGTTGGCCCGAGCCGCGCGGTTGGATCAACAGATCATAGAACTCGACCACGAGATCGGCGATCTCTGGGTCGAACACGAGCAGCGGCCGGGGCGCCCCAACAGCGTTCAGAAGGAGTACTTTGATGGAGTCAAGAGTCGCCTGGATGCACTCCGCAGGGAAAAGAACGAGGCCGTTACCGAGGTTCGTCGGGTCCGCAGCCAGGCCCCTGGCCTGAGGGTCATGCAGGAGCTGGACGGCGAGATCAAGACTCGCCGCGTGGCTTGTCTCTCAGAGATCCAGGATTTCCGCCAGGTCATCGATTCGATCGATGCAGAGTATTCCGATCTGGCGAAGAACAAGCGGGTTGAGGATGCTCTCACGGAGCTGAATCGAGGATCCTCCGCCAAGCTCAAGCTCGGCCCGTCACAAGAGTACAAGAACGCGCGGAAGCAACTGGTTCAGCTCGAGAAGCAGGTGCAATCAAATCCCATGTCGAGCCAGTCCCGGAAGAAGGTTCAAACGCCGAAGCCGAAGCGCTCGGCGATCCGGGAGCGTTGAGGTCGCATTACAGCCATCCGGTTTTCGGCAGCGGTCGTCTCATCTCTGACAGGACTTCGCCCCCATGTCTCAACCATCGCGACCCGGGCAGCCGAACCCTCACGTGGAAGGTTCCGGCACCTTGATCGAGACCGACGAGGAGGTTCGCCAGGCGATCTCCGGCCTCAAGGGGCAGGGCCAGCCGGAGAGCCCGCCCACTGCTACAATCCGTGTCGCCACGCCGACGCCCAACAAAGGACCCTCGGCGACCCTTTTTCGACCCACGGTCCGCCCGCCGATGGCCGTGCTGACCGTGTGCGACGACGGCAAGCTGGACGGCGAAGTGATTCGCATCCGCGATCAACGATTCGTCATCGGCCGCAGCGAAGGCGACCTCAAGATCCCGATCGACGGGCGAATCTCATCGCGGCACGTCGAGATCACGCTGCAGACCGTGGGAGGACTGCACCGTTGGGTCGTCACGGACCTCCAGAGCACGCACGGCATGTTCGTCCGGGTCAGCCGGACGGTCCTCGCCGATCGCGCCGAGTTCCTGGTCGGCAACGGGCGCTACCGTTTCGATTCTCCTCAGTCGACCGCCGACGCAACGGTCGCCCAGGTCGCCGAGCCCGGGGTCTCAGGCGCCACGCAGGGCTGGGACGGTAGCCCCAGCCCGTTCCGCCCCCCGGCTGTCACCGAGATGATCGGCTACGAGATCGGCAACCGGATGCTCCTGGTCAAGCCCGAGTACTGGATCGGCACCGACCCCACCTGCTCGATCTGCCGCCCCGACGACCCATTCTGCGAACCGCGCCACGTTCGCCTGTTTCGGACACCGAACGGCTCCTGGTACGCCGAGCACAACCGGACCCAGAACGGCCTCTGGCTGCGCATGTCCCAGATCGTGGTGGACTCCGTCGTGCGGTTTCAGATCGGCGAGCAACGATTTGTGCTCAAGGTGTAACGACGAACGGGCCTCCGATCATTGGGCCAAGCTGACAAACTGCTTGATGATTCAGGCCACTGAATTTGATTCCGATTGAGTTTTCATCCGTGTTTCATCCGTGTTTCATCCGTGGCCTGAAATGAATTTGAAGATGATTTAGCCACGGATGAAACACGGATAAAGGCGAGATTCCTACGCTGGTTGGGCTGATTGGGCAGATGGCTAGGACTTGATGGTCACAGATCCGTGAAGGAGTCCGCGATGGCCGCCTCCGCCGCTTTGCACCCGTCTGACAAGACGTTGCAGGCCTACGGTCTGGGCAAACTTGACGACGCGTTGTCCGACGCGGTGATCGCTCACGTGCAATCCTGTTCGGATTGCCAGCGACAAGTCGCCGGGCTGTCTGCCGATAGCTTTCTCGGCCGGCTCCGTGATGCCGAGGGCTCGCCAAAGCCGGAAGTATCCAGCGGTTCGCAACCCGGCGGCGAGCAGACCGGACGGAGTCGGCCGGTGTCCGCTTCGCCCACATCGGCAGCAATCTTGCCTCCTGAATTGCTGGACCACCGCGACTACGAGGTCGTGTGCGAGCTGGGGCGCGGGGGAATGGGAGTGGTCTACCTCGCCCGGAATAAGCTGATGGGTCGAATGGAAGTGCTGAAGGTAGTCGGCAGCCACGTCATCGGGCGTCCCGGCATTGTCGACCGGTTCCTTCGCGAGATCCGGTCGGCCGCAAAACTGCATCACCCCAATATCGTCACCGCCCACTCAGCTATTCGGCTTGGGGATCACCTGGTCTTCGCGATGGAATTCATCGATGGGGATGATCTCGCAAAAGTGGTCAAGGCCAAGGGACCGCTTTCCGTTGCCGACGCGAGTTCCTTCACCCACCAGGCAGCGCTCGGTCTGCAGCACGCTCACGAGCGTGGGATGGTCCACCGCGACATCAAGCCGGCCAACCTGATCGTCACGCACGACAGCGAGAACGCCCTCGTCAAAGTGCTCGACTTCGGCCTGGCCAAGGTGACTAGCGAGCGTCGATGCGACTCCGGATTGACTGACGAGGGTCAGATCCTGGGCACGCCCGATTTCATGGCCCCCGAGCAGATTCGCGATTCCCAGTCCGCCGACATCCGAGAGATATCTACAGCCTCGGCTGCACGTTCTATTACCTACTGACCGGAGGACCGCCCTTCCGCGGCGACCATCTCTGGGATCTGTTGCAGGCTCACCTTTCGATGGAAGCCGATCCACTCAATCTTCTCCGCAGCGACGTCCCGGTTGAGTTGGCTGCCCTGGTTGCCAAGATGATGGCCAAGGATCCCGCCCGGCGGTTTGAGACGCCCGGCGCCGTGGCCCAGGCGCTCACACCCTTTTTCAAACAACGTAACGTGACCCTCAGGACCGAACCTTCGACGTTCTTCCAGCCTGGCTCCCCGATGGAGCAGCGTCAGACAGCACGAGGTATGGGATCATGGGTTCGCCCGCCATGGCGGCCATTGCCGATCCTCGTCACCGCCGGTGCCCTGGGCCTGGTCCCGCTCGGGATCATTGCGGTTATTCATACTCGCAACAGTGGCGTCGCGACTTCCACGGAGAAAGGCAATACGAGCACCACCGTCGATGAGACGGCTGGTAATCGAGGTGGCTTGCCGACGGGAGGAGGCGAGGCCGAAGATTCACGTGCGAACAGGCCACCGGGCGAAGCCGAGTCTATTGGTCCGATGAAGAAGAACCCAAAGCCTTCACCCTCGGAATTGCAAAAACTTGCCACTTCGGAGCGAGATGGCGACCTTGCTCGGGACCCAGGCGCAGTGGCAGGCTCGGGACCACGAGCAGGCTCCGCGGGTAGCTCCGGCGGCGTGACTCCGACTCCCTCGGGAACCGCTGCAAATACTCCGGTTAGAAACTCCACCGTTTCAACCGTCGCCGCCAGTATTTCTGATGTGCAATTGCTCAAGACCGAGGGGCTGGTCAAGTCCGGGAACTTTTTTGTCCTGTCCGAAGAGGAGAAAGTGCTCCAGGGGCTGTTCAACATGAGGCCGTTCATGGCCCAGCTCGAGAGCAAGTACAACGCGTGGGCGGCGATTATCCAGAACGAATATGAGTTCCAGCAGCTAGGCGACTACAAGATCCAGATCACCCGCGAGCTCAACGATTTCCGGGTCGCTTACAACAACATACCAGCGGGAACTCCGCAGGAAGGATCTGCGAAGCAGCAGGCTGTACAGCAGTTCCGGGTGTACGATAGCGAGTTACGCCAGGTCGATAGCTCACTCGAGCTGCATCGAAAGCGGCTCGTCGGTGAGGCCGGGAAACGAAGCGCGGAAGACGAGTTCAAGAAGGCGCGCGAGAACTTCATGAAAGCGAAGGGGCGCCTCTGGCCGGACGTCGAATCGCTGATGAAGCGATACGACGAGCTCAAGAGCAACGATTCGGTCTTGAACGCGTTGAAGGCAGTCAGCGCACAGACCCAGGCCCGCATCAAGATCGGCCCTTCGGATGACTTGAGCAAGAAGGCCAAACAGGTGATCGCCTACGAGCGGACGTATTCACCGGAAACGGCGCCGCAACCCAAGATTGTGAGCCGGACCAAGCGCCTGGACAAGAAAAAGACGCAAGACAAGAAGGTCTCTCCGGGGACCGGTAACGCAGTGGATCGCCCATGATTCGCAAGTCTGGTTGGATCAGCCTAACCGCTGCTCGTCCATCCCCCGGGGAGGTGATAAGGAGGGACAGGACCGGCTAGCGGACCGGCTAGGCCACGTACCAACGACCGGGTCAAATGGGACAAATAGGTGCCAAGGCCGTTTTGAGGGGGGCGGGTTCTGGCCATGCAGCCGAATTTGGGACAGAGGTTTCACGCTGGCAAGGGAACCCCTTGCCCCAGGCTCCCCATTTAGCTCAGGCGAAAGTGACCGGCCAAAGCCTCTCAGGCCAAAGCCTCTCCCATGCACAGGTAATGGATCGTAAATAAGATGCGATCGCCAGAAGATCAATACGCTAAGAGCCACGGATGAAACACGGATGAAACACGGATAAGCAATGTGAAGAGAAGTGAGGCCCCACCGGTTCATCAGCGGATCTGCCAGGCAACTGAGACGGATTGTTTCCCAAGGCTTCAGCATCGAGGGGACAGAGGGGGACATGCTCCCGCCACAGGGGCTAGTGGGTGAAGTGGACAAGACAGAGGTCGGGTGTGATAAACGTCGCGAGTCGATCTTGAGGTGGGGGTTCTGATGTTCCCGAAGTTCGGATATCATCAGCCTTTCGGACAAACCAATATGGCGTGGAACGAAGACACACGATGATCGGGCCTCGCATGGAATTCAACCGCTTCGACGTCTCCACGAAGGAGTTGGTCTGGGACGACCCCGCCGCCTGGCTGGAAGGGTTCGGGATCGGGCCGCGCGGGCCGGTCGAGGTGATCGACTCGGATATCACAACTCTCAGCGCGGCCGCCGACAAGGTGATCAGGGTCGGAGGTGCCGAGCCCTACCTGGTCACCATCGAGCTCCAGTCCAGCCACGAGACCACCTTGGCCCGCACGCTCTGGTATCGTCAGGTCGCGCTGGACTACCGCCACGATCTGCCCGTGCTCACCGTCTTGGTCTTGCTCCGCAAGGAGGCGAACTCGCCCAACCTGACCGGGACGTACGAGCGCCGGATGCCTGACGGACGGTTCACGAATCGGTATGATTACCATGTAGTGCGGCTCTGGCAGGAGAATGTCGAACAATTCCTGAGCGTCGGGGTTGGCCTCGTACCGCTTGCCCCGCTGACTGATGTGGCAGAAGCAGATTTACCGCAACTCGTCGGGCGGATGGCGAAGCGGATCAACGCCGAGCCTCGCCCGAGGGCCGCCAAGCTCTGGACAGCGACGTATTTGCTGATGGGATTACGGTACTCGGATGAAATGACGGACTCACTCCTCGAGGGGGTACAGCTTATGCAGGAATCGACGACCTATCAGAAAATCTTGCGGGAAGGCCGCGACGAAGGTCGGAAGGAAGGCCTAAACCAGGGGCGAATCGCCGAGGCGCAACGGTTGTTACTCCTCCAGGGCGAGATTCGCTTCGGTGTTCCGGACGCAACGACCCGCAGTGCCGTCGAGGCGACCCAAGATCTCGAGCGTTTGGAGAGACTGAGTAAGCACATTCTCGACTCGGATCTCCACGACTGGGAGCGTCTTCTGGACGAGCCCTGATTGGAGGCGTCCGGGATGTTGCGATACTCGGCACGTCCAGTCTTACCACGGCCACGAGGGATGCTCGTACGCTGACCATGTGTTACGGCTCTGCCCGGCGGATGTCGAACCTTTCCTGTACGCGGGTAACGGCCTGGTTCCTCTGGCACCCCTGACAGACGTGTCGGAAGAGGACTTGTCCCACGTCGTTGAGCGGATGGCGGAGCGGATCAACGCCGAGCCTCGCCCGAGGGCCGCCAAGCTCTGGACAGCCACGTATTTGTCGATGGGATAGCACTTTTCGGATAATGATTTAGGCCACTGAAGTGGATTCCGATTTGGTTTCCATCCGTGTTTCATCCGTGTTTCATCCGTGGCCGAAAACGAATTTGAAGATGATTTAGCCACGGATGAAACACGGATGAAACACGGATAGAGGCAAGATTCACACGACGATGATTAAGGCCGCAAGGCCCGCATTTCAAGTTCGGTGGTCCCCAGATCAGTGAAGGAGTCCGCGATGGCCGCATCCGCCGCTGTGCACCCGTCTGACCAGACGTTGCAGTCCTATGGCCTGGGCAAGCTCAACGACCTACTCGCCGAGGCGGTCGGCAAGCACCTGGGGGAGTGCGACGCGTGCCGTCGCCGGGTCGCCGAGGTCACTTCGGACAGCTTCGTGGGACGGCTCCAGAACGCTCAGGCACGGCCCGAGACTGCTCCTCCGGTCGGCTCATCGCTGGCGGGGCTGTCGAAGCTGGACGGAGAGGCACGCCAGCCATCGCCTCCACCGGCCGACACCTTGCCGCCGGGCCTGGCCGAGCACCCGGACTACCAGGTCCTTCGGGAATTGGGCCGGGGCGGCATGGGCGTCGTCTACCTGGCCGAGAACCGGATGATGGGGCGGAAGGAGGTGCTCAAGGTCGTCAGCTCGCACCTCCTGAACCGCAAAGGCGTGCTCGAGCGGTTCCTCCGTGAGATCCGCTCCGCGGCACAGCTCCATCACCCCAACATCGTCACCGCTTACTCGGCCACGCGCGTCGGCGAGAGCATCGTCTTCGCGATGCAGTACGTCGAGGGTTACGACCTGTCCAAGCTCGTGGAGAAGAGCGGCCCGCTGGCGGTGGCTCACGCCTGCAATTTCGTGTACCAGGCAGCGCTCGGCCTCCAGCACGCCCACGAACACGGCATGGTCCACCGCGATATCAAGCCGAGCAACTTGATGCTGGCACGCGATGGGAACAAGCCAGTGGTCAAGGTGCTCGACTTCGGCCTGGCCAAGGTGACCAGCGAGGGAGTGGTTGACGTCGGCCTGACCCAGGAGGGCCAGATGCTGGGCACACCACACTACATCGCGCCAGAGCAGACCGTGAGCGCCCAGAAGGCCGACATCCGCGCCGACATCTACACCCTGGGCTGCACGCTGTACTGCCTGCTTACCGGCCACCCGCCGTTTGACGCCCCGAGCCTGTACGAGCTTCTCCAGGCACACCATTCGATGGACGCCAAGCCCCTGAACTTCATCCGCCCCGAGGTCCCCGCCGAGCTAGCCGCCGTGTTAGCCAAGATGCTGGCCAAGGAGCCGGAGCGGCGGTTCCAGACTCCGGCCGAGGTGGCGCTGGCGCTGGCCCCCTTCTTCAAGAAGGGGAACGTCGCGTCCACGAGATCGAAGCCGGAGTTCTCCCAGGCCGGGCCACCCGATGCGAAACAGGCAACGGCCGGCGCGGGCTCCGTGCCGGCGCGGCCCGCGGCAGAGTTACAGCCGGCCCCCGCGCCTTCAGTCGGGAAGCCGGTGGAGACGCCGCGACCTGAGGCGACGTGGAAGAGCCTGGTCGATTTCAAAGAGACCGAACCAGTGAAGAAAGCTGCGCCGGCCGCCGCTTCAAATCGCCGTCCACCGTGGCTGTGGCCGGCGGTGGCGGTCGGCGTGTTGCTGCTCGGTTCCGTTGCCTTGTGGGGTGTGCTCATCAGGATCTGGACACCGGAGGGATTCATCGTGCTGAAAGATCTCCCGGATCAGGCGGTGGTCATCATCGACGACAAAAAAGCCACCGTCCACTGGCCGGACGGCGGCGGACCCGCAGAGATCGCCGCGACCCCCGGCGATCACATGGTGCAAGTGAAGAAGGATGGATTCACGATGAAGGGTCAGACAGTGACGGTTAAGACAGGAGACAAGACAACGCTCACCGTGCAGCTTGAACCTCTTGAAACTCCGACTCTGGGAAAGGACGGTGCCGATAAAGCAGAGGTCAAGCCCAGCGATTCAACGCTCGGCGCCGGACCGCCCATAGGCGCCGTCGTGCTATTCAGTGGCGCCAGCCTCGACGGCTGGGTCAATCGCGATAGTAAGCCAGCCGAATGGCCCGTGACCGACGGGGTCCTCACCGTCGGCAGGGGCGATATCATGTCCGTGAGGCGATTCGGCAATTTCCAGCTTCACCTCGAATTCGAGGTTCCTTACATGCCGGAAGCGCGAGGGCAAGCCCGTGGCAACAGTGGTGTTTTCCTTGACGGGATGCACGAACTTCAAATCCTCGACTCGTACGGCCTCAAACCGCAGGACAACGAGTGCGGTGCGATTTATAAGCGGATCGCACCCTCCGTAAATGCCTGCAAGCCGCCACTCCAGTGGCAAACCTACGACGTCACCTTTCACAAGGCGAAGGTCGACAGAGCCAAGGTTGTCGAAAAGGCGAGGGTCACCGTTGTCCAAAACGGGCTCACGATTATCGACAATGTCGCGACCACGCCAACTCCGGGGGGAATTGACCTCAAGCCGGGCGAGGACGGTCCGATCCTCCTCCAGGACCACGGAAACCGCGTCGAGTATCGTAATATCTGGATTAAACCTCTTGAAACCTCGCGCCCGGGGAAGGACGAAGCTCAAGATTCCCCTCGCTCCGAAGTGAACAAGCAGCCTATAGCAACCTCCGCCGAGCGCACTGGGATCGAGCCGGATGGAGTTCAAGCGAGTGACTTGGCGCGATCGCCGAACCGGAAGGCGAGCATCCTCTCCGGATCTTGGCGGGTTGAGGAGAACGAGCTCGTTCAGAACGGAGGGCAAGGCACAATCCTCCTCGGGGAAATGACGTTGTCAAGCTTCGACTTGAAATTCCAGGGCAAGATTGTCTCAGGAGATGAAGGATTTGTGGCATTGTTCCATCGCACGAGTGGCGACAATGTTCGCTTCTTCCATGTTGGAGAACTTGGCGGAAAGAGAGTCGACTTGGGGTTCCTCTGCGAGGGCAAGGAAGGTGGGCAGTCCAAGCCGATCGCGACCGCCAAGGGACGGTGGTATAACGTGCTGATCAAGGTCCGTAGTGCCGAATTCTGGTGCTATCTTGACGGCCAGGAGTTGTTCCACGACGTAGATAAGCGTTTCGCACGAGGCAGGATCGGCCTTGCGACATGGGATGCCAACGCCCGTTACCGCGACATCGTCATTACGACCCCTGAGGGTAAAGTCCTTTGGGAAGGGCTGCCGGACCTGCCGGGTCAGCCGGGTGTCAAAGTTGACGTACCTGCCGGTGTCGTCGGACGCCCCGACGCCATCCGCCGCCCGACGGATACGAAGGTATTCAATGGGAAGCACTACAAGGTCTTCCCTCAACAACTCACCTGGCACGAGGCGAAGGTGAGATGTCAGGAATTAGGGGGACACCTCGCCATCGTCACGAGCGAGAAGGAGAACCGGTTCCTCACTTCTTTGGTGAAGGAGCAGGGACTCGGCGGGGCGTGGCTCGGGGCGACAGACGAAGAAGTCGAAGGGCGATGGATCTGGGTCAACAACACGCCGTTGCGTTACAGCAACTGGGACATCCCGCAGAAACAACCGAATAACAAACAAGGGATAGAACATTACATGGTTCTGCTGACGCGTTTCAATGGCACATGGTGCGATCAGCCAAACGATGGTCGTCAGGAACACCCGGGCTTTGTATGCCAGTGGGATTGACACTGACTGGACGCTCAAGAAGTCTGGGTATGTATGATTGATCGTTGTGAGGCACGGATGAAACACGGATGAAACACGGATAAGAAAGCAAGGGATTCGGCGAGATTGCGATCGACAAGGGGTTCAACTGTCATGGCGCTGGAGCATGGCGAGATTACCGAGAAGATCGTGGGGGCCGCGTTCGAGGTGCATTCGATTCTGGGGTACGGGTTCCTGGAGAAGGTCTATCAGAAGGCGATGCAGGTCGAGCTGATTGCCCGGGGGTTGAAGGCTGAGAGGGAGAGTGAGATCAAGGTGACGTACAAGGGAGTGATTGTCGGGGAATACGAGGCCGACCTGCTGGTCGAGGACAAGGTCATTGTCGAACTCAAAGTCGCCAAGGAGTACCAGACGGCCGACGAAGCACAGCTCCTCAACGAACTCAAGGCCACCGGCATCAAGATCGGACTGCTCATCAACTTCGGGCGCACCAAGGTAGAATTCAAACGATTCATCTACTGACTGCCATGAGGACTGAAATCAATTTCATCCCGCGTTTTTTCTCAACTGCCTTTATCCGTGTTTCATCCGTGTTTCATCCGTGGCCAACAGAATTCTTGATTCTGAATACCACTCAGCACGAGTGAGTGAGGACAAAAACCATGGCAAACTTAGACAATACAGATCGAGCCACGGATGAAACACGGATGAAACACGGATAAGCAATTTGAAGAGAAGTGGGGCCCCATCGGTTCATCACCGGATCTGCCAGGCAACTGAGACGGATTGTTTCCGAAGGCTTCAACCTCGAGGGGACAGAGGGGGACATGCTCCCGCCACAAGGGCGACTGGGTAAGGTGGACAAGACAGAGCTCGGGTGTGATTAACGTCGCGAGTCGATCTTGAGGTGCGGGCTTCTGAGTCTCCCGAAGCTCGGATAGCATCAGCCTTTCGGACAAACCAGTAGGGCGTGGAACGAAGCCACATCGAGTATCGGAGCCGCGCATGGAATTCAACCGCTTCGACGTGTCCACGAAGGAGCTGGTCTGGGACGACCCCGTCGCCTGGCTGGAAGGGTTCGGGATCGGGCCGCGCGGGCCGATCGAGGTGATTGACTCCGACATCACGACGTTGAGCGCGGCCGCGGACAAGGTAATCAGGGTCGGAGGTGCCGAGCCCTACCTGGTCAACATCGAGCTCCAGTCCAGCCACGAGACCACCTTGGCCCACACGCTCTGGTATCGTCAGGTCGCGCTTGACTACCGCCACGATCTGCCCGTGCTCACCGTCCTCGTCTTGCTCCGCAAGGAGGCGAACTCGCCCAGCCTGACCGGGACCTACGAGCGCCGGATGCCTGACGGACGATTCACGAATCGGTACGATTACCATGTGGTGCGGCTCTGGCAGGAGAATGTCGAATCATTCCTGAACGTCGGGGTTGGCCTCGTACCGCTTGCCCCGCTGACCGATGTGCCAGAAGCAGATTTGCCGCAGATCGTTGGGCGGATGGCGGGGCGGATCAACGCCGAGCCTCGCCCGAGGGCCTCCAGGCTCTGGACCGCGACGTACCTGCTCATGGGCTTTCGCTATTCGGACGAGCTTACAGATTCGCTCCTGGAAGGAGTTCAGAACATGCACGAGTCAACGACCTATGAAAAGATCTTGAGGGATGGCGGAATCGCCGAGGCGCGACGGCTGCTTCTCCTGCTGGGCGAGATTCGCTTCGGAGTTCCCGAGGCCAGGACCCGTAGTGCCATCGAGGCGATTCAGGACATAGAGCGTCTGGAGAGGATGAGCAAGCGAATTCTCGACGCAGAAATCCACGACTGGGATGGGCTCCTGGACGAGCCGTGAAGTCAACGCCGAGCCTCCTCAACCCACGTTTCTGATCAACTGCCTTTATCCGTGTTTCATCCGTCCTTCATCCGTGACAAATCATGTCTTTTTTCGGTGGCAACTCGGGAGGACAGCATGTTACGAGCCATTCTCACGCCTCTGGCACTTCTTGCCTTGATGGGACCCAGCGCACTGGCGCAAATGGGCTTCATCGGGCCCGGCTCGACCGCCGAGGGAGACTACCTTCGGGGTGTGGGCGTTGCGGCCTTTGGCATGGGGGTTTACAACCGTCAGACGGCCGAGGCGAATTCAATCAACGCAAATACGGAAATGAGAATCAATGAGTATGTGTTCGCTTGCCTGATGAACGAGAACCGCATGAATGCCGAACATCGCGACGCGATGGTGGCGAAGAACAAGGAGAATTACACCAAGATTCGCCAGCGAATCGATCAACATCCGGAGGCACGCGATGTCAGAAAGGGAGACGCACTCAACGTGGTCCTGGAACAACTGAATAACCCCAAGATCCAGGAAAGCTCTTCCCACACGGTCACCGTGCCACTGTCGGTGGATGAGGTGCGGCGAATCCCCTTCAAACTCGGCGCGAAGGGAGTGAAGAGCTTCTCGATCGCGCGGCTCACGGCAAAAGAAAAGGGGAAATGGCCGGTGGCATTCCAGGACAACCAGTTCGATCGTGACCGACGAGAATTCGAGAAGGCCCTCGACAACGCCCTCGAGCAGCAATACAAGGGCGACATGCAACTGGAGTCCATCAAAGCCGTCCAGAAGACCGTTGATAACCTGGAAGACACGTTGCAGAAAGTGGTCGGGAAGATTTCCGACACGCTTTACTTCGAGGCGAGGGAACGCTTGAAGGAGATGAGAGCGACGGTCGAGATGCTCAAGACCCAATCGATCGAACAGGCACTTGGTGAACTTGACAGGTACGCCGGGACGACCGTGAACGATCTGAGGGTATTCATGCTGAGGCACAACTTGCAATTCGCGGATGCCGCGAATCCCGACGAGAAGGAGCTTTTTCCCCAACTTTACGCCAAGCTCGGCGAGCAGAAAGATCGAGTCTCGGTCGGATTGGCGGTCCAGGACGACCCGGCGAAGAATTGAATGAGGGTGGGATCACGATGGTCAAGAATACAATCGGCGCGGCGCTGGCATGTCTTTACGTCGCGCTCTCGGTATGGCTCGTTCGCAGCGAAGGCCAGTCCTATCGCAACGGCCTTAACCGTGCCAAGCCGGCGGGAGCTGTAACTGAGAAACCCGTCCGCGAGCGCACCGAGGTGACAGAGGATGTGCCGAGGGTGGTTGTCGCACCACCTCGAGCACCTGATCCACAACGCGCTGAGGGGCGCGACACAGTGGCTACCGCTCCTGCTCCCACTCCGGCCGCGCCGGCATCCGAAACCACAGGCGCCAAGCCCGGCGTGCCCCCGACGGCTGAGTCGAAACAGGTCGCACCACAGCCCCCTCAGCTCACCATGCGCAAGCCGGACAGCGCCATCACTCCTGACGCCCGGTTCTCTAAACTCGACCCATACTGGAGCCAGCCGGAGGTCAAGACGAGCTGGAAACTGTCGAACATCAGCGACCAGGATGAGATGCGCCTCGGCGAAGAGCTGCACAACATGATCATGCGCTTCAACCCACCCGCGCCCAGCGGACCCTGGCGGGAGCGAGTTCACGCGGCGGCCAAGCCGCTGCTGGCAAGAGTCTCGAGAAAAGACATCAAATACACCTTCACCATCCTCGATTCCGAGGCCGTCAACGCGTTCTCCCATCCCGGAGGCCATGTCTACCTGTCTCGTGGACTGTTCGCTTTCATCGGCGAGGACGAGGACGTGCTCCTTCAGTTCATCCTGGCGCATGAAATCGCCCACGTCGACTTCCGGCACATGATTCAATGTCTTCAGGATCCCGGAGTCGAGAAGATTCAGATGGGAACATTGGAGAAAGTCTATTTCTTTATCCTTCCGTTTGGGTACATGGACAAACAGGAGTATGCCGCCGATCAATGGGCCTACCGCCAACTGATCGGACTCGACCATACGCGGTACGAAGCGCTCAAGTTCCTCCGCAAGCTCAAGGGCTATGCCGAAGCGCACGACTTCAACGATGGCAGAGCCAGGTACCAGCCTCGACCGGGTTCCTCGCCGGTCGAGAATCACTTGCGGGCGCATACGGCCACATGGGAGCGTCTGGATATGCTGGAGTCGTTCATTAACGCGACTTCGACGAAGCCGAAATGAACACCGCCGCCGTCAGGCCGAAGAGCATGGCCCCCAGGGCCATGGCATCCGCCCGCACGCCCATGCGGTCGGTCTCGGCCGGAAAATACTCCTCCGCGAGATCATGGTCGATGGCCGGGTCCGATCTGCCAGTGTTTGCAGTCGCCTGCCTCTGGTCCGCCTCGAGCAAGGCCAACCCCTCGAACGCCCATCGCGACGGCAGAAAGCTGGAGACTGACGCAACCACTGCGGAGATCGGCTGCGGGGGCCGCCACTGGCCACCGCAGAGCCACATGAGAAGAACGACCACCGGCAGGATTGCCCATGCCAGTGTCGGGCGCGGTGAGAGGACGACAATCAACAGCCCCAGCGCCAGACCAACAGCCGAAGCCAGAACCAGCAGGACGAGAGCCGCCATGCCAGGAGCCTTCAGTGCCGCCATGTTCGCGACGACGACCCAGGCGAGCAGGCACTGAACAGCGCAGAGGGCCGCCAATATCAGCAACCGACGAGCGAGGTCCGGGGCACCCTCCGAGGAAAGCCCGTCGCGAAGTTGGGCCGGGTCGAGCAGGTTTCCGAGAACGGCATTGGCCAGTCCAAACCAGATCGCGGCAAAGCCAAGCCAGAACAGGATCGGAGCGGGATTCTTCGTCCCCACCAGGCCAACGATCAAGACGCTGGCGAGAGGAGCCTGGACAAGTAATGCCACCAGGCGCCAGGGACGGCTCAGAATCCCGGTGAGCTCTGGAGCCGGGATGCTCGTCGATGACGCGGTTGGAGTTTCGGTCAGCGACGGAACGGCCGCATGCGGCGTCTCGGAAACGGGTTGGCCTGGACTGGCCGGCTGAACCTCGTCCACCTGCGTCCACGAATCCGCGGCCAGGGTGACAAGATGGCTTCCCAGGCCAATTTCGTCACCGGGATTGAGCCCGACCGGCCCTTCGACGCGAACTCCGTTGACGAAGGTTCCGTTCGAGGAACGAAGATCTTCGATCAGGACCCGGCCGCCCTCGCGGAAGAGACGCGCGTGACGCGAGGAGATCATGGGAAGATCGATCACCTGGTCGCATCCCGGGACACGGCCGATCACCATCTCGGCCCCCCGAAAGGAAATCGTCGGGGTGGGCTCACGGTCGATGAGGGATAGCAGCCGCTCCGCGGAGAGGGCGTGGCTTCCCAGATGAATTGTATCGGTCGCCGTGAGCCCGACACGAACCTCGCCGCGGATGCGCTCGCCGTTGACGAAGGTTCCGTTGGTCGAGTTCAGGTCCTCGAGAACGAACCCATTTTCATCGCGCGTCAGGCGACAGTGGTGCCCAGAAACTGAGGGGACGTTGACCACCAAGTCGCAATCCGGCCTGGAACCGATGGTGACAGACTTCGACATTGGCAGCGGACTCTCGGCACCAGGGAGATACGGGGACGATAGGAGGCGAACCTCCCCCGGAAGAGTGAGTTTACTCGGTGCATGATACCGATCGAAACGGTTGTGCGAAATGCTCCTCCCAACCTGTCACATCTGCCTACTGTCCGGGGTGAGACATCGCGAGGGCTTCCGGATGGGAGCTTTGGGGATCGCGTGGGCGACCGCCGGGGGATGAGTCGTCTCTGGCGGAGATTCCCGAACCGTGATTGTCGGGGCGGGACAATCATTCGTAGAATAAAATGGCCAGTGCGGGGATCATGGGGCTGAGTTCCCGAACGAGAGGCCAGGCCAGCATGCGTCGACATGGCGGCAGGGGCGGAACGACAGGGAGCTGGGTTTTGAGCCTGGCGGTTCTCGTGGGCGCATTCGCCCAGGCGAGGTCCGACAGCATCGAGCTGCGGGGCGGCGGCGAGATCCAGGGAAAGGTCATCATCGACCCCAAGAAGCCTGACACGGTCCAGGTGCTGCTGCTCAAGGGTAGGAACCCGCTGACCTTTCAGAGCAAGCTGATCCTCAAGGTCATTCCCAAGGCCAGTCCGCTCGACGAATACCTGGCCAGGAAGCAGCAGCTCTCCGCCACGGCCCCCGCCGAGTTCGAGCTCGGGCTCTGGTGCGAGCGGAACGGGTTGACAGATCTGGCGAGAGCTCACTACGAGGCTGCAATCGAGCACGACAAGATGTTCGAGCCGGCTCGCAAGAAGCTGGGCCATGTTCAGCACGGCAGCCAGTGGCTCTCGCCTGACGAGCTGCGTCAGGTGCAAGGGCTGGTCAAGTACAAGGGGCGATGGGTCACCGAGGAGGCGCGGGCGAAGAGCGAAGAATCGGCACAGCTCAGTGCGGCTCAAACGACATGGGTGCGGCGGATCAAGATGCTCCGACAGGCGATGGTCGCCGGCTCGGAAGATCGCCGGCGCGAGGCCGAAGCCGAGCTGATGCAGATTCGCGAAGTCGAGGCGGTCCATCCGCTCGTCAAGGTTCTCGGCAACGACGAGGCGCCCTTGCGGACCCTCCTGGCCCACGTGCTGGGTGCGATTCCGGGCAAGGAGTCGAACCGGGCCCTGGTGGACATGCTCCTGGCCGAGCCTGAAGACGACGTGCGGAACGTGATTCTCGATCGGGTCAAGGAGCACGACGAACCAGCCACCATTCCTCAACTGGTCAAGGCGCTGCGGTCGGAAAATGTCAAGGTGGTCAACCGGGCCGCATGGGCGCTCGGTAATCTCGAGGCCGTGACGTCGGTTCCTCCACTCGTCGCCGCGCTGGTGACCACCGAAGAACGAATGGTGATCATTCCTGCCGATGCAGAGAACCAGGGCGCGAATTCCGGGGGGAACGTGGGTCCCGGTCCTGCATTGATGGGCATGAACCGAAGCACGCTAGCCTATCTGACGCCTCCGGCCATGGCTCCGGGCGTCGTGGCTTACGGCGCGGTCTCCGTGCCCTACGTCAGCCAGGATCAGCTCACCGGCGGCGTGCTGGGTGCGCTACCTCCAGCCGGTCGCGGACCGGTACCTCGCTTGGTGACCTATACGTATCAGAATGTCGAGGTGCTGGGCGCGTTGATCAAGCTCACCGGCCAGGATTTCGGCTACGACGGCAGCGCCTGGCGGCGCTGGGTCAACAGGTCCTTCAATCCGAATCCGAAGCCCGTCCGGCAAATTCCCCAGCCCTGATCGAGAACGCTTGCGCCACGTTCTCGTGGTGAGGTCGATACGTGCATGGTGAAGATCGGGAACTCGACGATGCCAGGGAGTCGGCTCGGCGGCTGATTCGCGAGCTCCGGCAGCGGCTCGAAGGGCTGCAGCGAGCGGGAGTGCGCGACCTGCCGCGGGCCAACTGGATCGAGCCCGTCAGAACGGAAGACCCCGTTACGCCGATCGTTCCTCAAGCTCCCGCGGCTTCCGCCGGCCATGCTGTGGAACGGCCGCCCAGCCCTGCCGACGACCTGCCGGCGCGAAAGCCGGCGCCGGCTCCCGCTCTTCCCGCGAGTTCCTTTTCCTTGTTTCAGGAGCCCGGGTTCGAGACAGCTCCCTTACCTCCTGCCGAGCGTCCGTCGATCCTCAGGGTCCTGGCGGAAGAAGTCGCGATTTGCCGGAAATGTGCCGAACTGGCGGCAACGCGAACGCAAACCGTCTTCGCCGATGGAAGTCCCTCGGCCCGTTTGATGTTCATTGGCGAGGCCCCCGGGGCCGACGAGGACCGCACCGGAGTTCCCTTCGTCGGTCGCGCCGGGCAGTTGCTGACCGACATGATTACCAAGGGCATGGGGCTGCGGCGGCAGGACGTCTACATCGCGAACATCCTCAAGTGCCGTCCCCCGGAGAACCGCGAGCCCTCAGGCGAAGAGTCGGCGAACTGCTTGCCCTACCTCGAACGCCAGATCGACATCGTCCGGCCCGAGTTCATCTGCCTGCTGGGCCGGGTGGCGGTCCAGTACCTGCTCGGTACCACGCTGAGCATGGGGAAACTGCGCGGCAAGTGGTATCGCTATCAGGGAATTGCAACCATTGTCACCTATCATCCGGCCTACCTCCTGCGCACTCCCAGCGCGAAGAAGGATGCTTGGGACGACTTGCAGATACTGATGAATGCCATGGG
>Ga0074045_10001885_pt1 | contig 19903 bp, 15 predicted proteins | sample BogForMeECP23OM2_FD_94442 | JGI IMG/M metagenome (GOLD analysis project Ga0074045, IMG submission 94442) | Bog forest soil microbial communities from Calvert Island, British Columbia, Canada - Bog Forest MetaG ECP23OM2 | ecosystem: Environmental > Terrestrial > Soil > Wetlands ...
GGACCATCGACGTCCACCCGCTCGGCCCGCAGATGGCTACCGTCTTCCACCCACCAGACACCGTCGTAGGGGGCGACAAATTCACTCTCTTTCTGAAAATTGATCCACGCAAAAATGACCGCCCCGACGCTCAGCAGCGCCAGGATTACGGCGAAGAACCGCGTTTGTAGATCTCTAGCCATCGGAGCAGGTGGCCGTTGGACTTGACGCACGGGTGCATCTGCACCCACGTGCCCCTCATCACTGTGCAACTTAGATGCCACGACGACCACCATCTACCGTCTGCTAAACCTCTACGTATGAGTAGCTTCCAAGATTATAGATCACCAATACCACAAGATATATTATTTTTTGTATTTTGTTGTGGAATTTCGAATAGTGGCTGGTTACCAAAGTGCGAGTACTTTCGTGCCATCTAACACCGCACAAACTCAAGACTTCCCGTTCATCATAGATTCCGGAATCTGGAGTTTCGAGTTCCACTTTCGCGGCGTGCCGACGGAGAGCTGTGGCTCGTTCTGCCCGCGAGAATGAGATGATGAGCTCTGCTCTTTGCTTGAAACTTGAAACTCGAAACGCTCAACTCTGACGACTGACAACTGGCTACTGACAACTGTTTCTCATGAACCTCGGAACACTCACTGGCGCTGCTCTCAGCTTAGGCGCCGCCGCTGTTTGGGGCGGAGGCGATTTCGCCGGCGGCATTGCCACCAAGCGAGCCAACGTGTTTCGCGTCGTCGCTGGCGCGCACGCCTGCGGCTTGCTCTTCATGCTCCTGTTGGCATGGCTCACGCGCGAGCCCTTCCCGCCCCGCTCGTCATTGTGGTGGGGAGTCGTCGCTGGCGTCACGGGCGCATTCGGCATCGCCGCCCTCTACAAAGCGCTGGCCATCGGGCGTATGGGAATCGTCGCCCCTGTCGCCTCCGTCATCACGGGAATTCTACCTGTGCTGGTCGGTATCCGGACCGAAGGAATGCCCGACCGTCTTCAGTTGGCGGGATTCGCGCTGGCGCTGGTCAGCATCTGGCTGGTGGCGCGGCCCGACGGCGAAATCGACACACATCGCGGTCTTGGGCTCGCCGTGCTGGCGGGCGTGATGTTTGGACTGTTCCTGGTTGCGGGAAAGCAGGCCGGCCACAACGGAGTCTTCTGGCCGCTGGTGGCAGCGCGCACCGCCTCCACACTGCTGATGCTGATCATCGTGGCGTTCTCGCCCCGCGATCTCCGTCCGTTGCGCCCCGCCCTTGTTCCGATCCTGCTCTCCGGATTGCTTGATTCCGGTGCTAATGCGCTGTTTCTTGCCGCCACGCGCCACGGCCGGCTCGATGTCGCGGCCGTGCTGTCGTCGCTGTATCCCGCAAGCACGGTGATTCTGGCGCGCGTCTTGCTGAAGGAACGCATTTCCGCGATGCAGAATGCAGGCATCGTCGGCGCGCTCGCCTCAGTCGCGCTGATTTCCGCGCGCTGAATGGCTACGCATATCGAAAACATCGAAAGCCAGTTGGCGGCGCGCCGCGCTGGAACGGGCGCGCACGCAAATCGATGTGTTGCTGGAAAAGTTGCGGGAACGGAGATAGCGCCCAAGAGCCAACTGCGGGCGCCGACGAACAGATCTCGCCGGCGGTAGCATCTAAGAGTCTTGCCGTCATCCCATATTGGGAATCTTCCGGCTCTTCGCTGCTCCTTTTCCCTTTTTATTGATTGCGAGTGACCGGATTTTGCGAGATAATGTCGTACCTGCCCCTTCGTCCATCACAGGTTCAATCTGCTAACTCGCTCCGGTAACAGGAGAATCAAATGAAGCACGGGCCCGTCTACTCCGCTTTGGTTGTGACCGCGGTGTGGCTGCTGTTGTCCTCCGTCGTTGCGATGGGACAGGTAGCGGTCACCACCTATCACAATGACAACTATCGCAGCGGCGCCAATACGAAGGAAGCCATCCTGACGCCGTCCAACGTCAACGAAGTGCATTTCGGCAAGCTGCACACGTTGCCGGTCGCAGGATACGTTTATGCCCAGCCACTCTATGTTCCCAACGTGAACATCAACGGCGTGCTGCACAACGTGTTGTACATCGTCACGGAGCACGACCAGGTCTACGCGTTTGACGCCAAGACCGGCAAGCAGCTTTGGCAGAAAAACTTCCTCATTCCTACGAACCCCACCAAGACGATCCTGCCAATTTCCAGCGACGACACCAATTGCACGGTGACGGGAAACGAGATTGGCATCACCAGTACCCCGGTGATTGACCTTTCCAGTAACGAAATCTACATCGTGGCGGCGACCAAAGAAATCGTCAATAACGTCACCACCTTCTATAACCGGATGCATGTCCTGGACATCCGTACCGGGGTGGAGAGGCTGTTGGGACCGTACTTTGGGGCGCCGATTAAGGCGAAAGTGCCTGGAACGGGTTCTGGATCATCGGGCGGGTACCTCACGTTTGATCCCTTGGAACAGATCCAGCGCTCGGCCCTGACCCTCTCTAATGGCTTGATCTTCGTCACCTGGGCGAGCTTCTGCGACAATCCACCCTTTCACGGTTGGGTCATGGCGTTCAATAAGAACACGTTGCTCCCCAGCGGTGTGTTTATGCCCACTCCCAACGGTATTGACGGAGGAATTTGGATGAGTGGTTCGGGCACTGCTGTGGATTCCAGCAACAACATCTACCTCGCCACAGGGAACGGTTTTTTCGACGTCTATGTTGGGGGGAGCGACTACGGCGACAGCATTCTTCGCCTTTCCTGGACTGGCAATCAGCCCGTGGTAACGGACTACTTCACGCCCTGGGACCAGGCAATGCTCAACTCCTACGACAATGATGTGGCCTCGGGAGGAATTCTGCTGTTGCCCGACCAGCCGGGTGCGCCCTATCCCCATCTGCTGGTTCAGTGTGGGAAGGAAGGCACCATAGACTTGGTGAATCGCGACAACATGGGCCACTTCCACGCCGGTAGCGACACCCAGATCGTGCAAACCCTGCCTTATATCATCACAAACTTCTGGGGTTCACCAGCGATGTGGGAAAACAATCTCTATTTCGGAGGCCAGAACTCGGCGTTAAAGGCATTTTCCTACAATCCCGAGACGCAGCAAATTCAGGCCGGATTTACTTCGCAAACTCCTGAAGGCTTTACCTACCCCGGGCCCACTCCGTCGGTCTCGTCCAATGGCGCGAACGACGGGATTGTATGGATCTTCGGCAGCGACTCCATCGTGCATGCCTACGATGCCAACAATCTGGCGACAGAATTCTATAACTCAAACCAGAACCCGGGACGCGATAAGGCGGGAACCCCAGTACAGTTCGTGGTTCCCACGGTGGCAGACGGCATGGTCTTTGTCGGCGCTGAGAATGAGGTAGATATCTACGGCTTGCTCAACTGAGAAGGCGCGTCACCGGGTCGCAAGCAGCGTAGTCGAGCAATCCCAGGTCGAGATTGTGGAGGAATCGCCGTGCGGAGCCAATGCTGGGGTAGGGTCTTGTGCCAGCCAATCGCCGTCCACAGCCGCTTCGCCGGATTTTTACCCGGCATTCACTTCTCCTTAATGCTGAAGCTGGGTCGACGTGGTAACCTTTCGTAAACGCGATTTCGATTTTCGGGGTCGTTAACCAAGAAAATTCAGCAGGAATAACGATAACGTGACTATTCCGAGCACGGCGGGCAGGTATTTGCCATTTCCACGCTCAAGAGCGGGGCGAAGAGGGGAAGAGATGCTTACGAGACTATCGACGTTTATTGCCTTGACCATCACATTGCTGATCTTCCCTGCAGCAACTGCATCAGCTCAAGTTCCAAACAAGTCAGATAGAGCAGCCGCAGGTTCGACGGCCATCCATCCGAGCTTGCAAGTCCAGCACGTCTTCATCGTCATGGAGGAGAACCACAGCTATAGCGATGTCATCGGCAATCCGCAGATGCCTTATCTGAACAGTCTGGCGAAGACCTATTCTTCGGCGCCGGCGTACTATGCGGACACCCATCCCTCCATCGGCAATTACTTCATGCTGACCACCGGACAGATCATCACCAACGACGACGGCTATACGCAGACCGTGACCGTGGACAACGTGGTCCGCGAACTGCTCGCTGCAGGAAAGACCTGGAAAGAATATTCAGAGGCACTACCCTATCAGGGATACTTCGGCGGCGACACCGGCGAATACGCTGAACGCCATAATCCGTTGTCGTATATGTCGGATGTTCGCAGTAACCCGGAGCAGCAGCAGAATCTGGTGCCGTTCACCCAGCTCGCCACCGACATCGCCAGTCATGCGCTGCCGAACTATGGATTCATTGTTCCCGACCTGCTGGACGACGCGCATGACGGCACGCTGGCGATGGCAGACGCCTGGCTGCAAGCCAACATCGCGCCGCTGCTCGCCAGTCCCGACTTCAACACCCCCGGCGGCGGGCTGCTGATTATCACCTTCGACGAGGCGGAGGACAGCGACACGCAGTTTGGCGGCGGGCACGTTTCCTGGGTGGCCGTCGGTCCCGACGTGAACCTGGGATATCCGCCGAGCGGGTCGCTGATCCCGATCACCTGGTACCAACATGAGAGCACCTGCCGGTTCATGCTCAAGCTGGCTGGGGTCTCGGTTTTTCCGGGAAACTGCGCCACCGCGCCTGACATGAACGAATTTTTGTCGGGAAATTGACAGTCTGGAAAAGGCTAATGGTGTATCATTACCGCCATTTTAGTCCCAAGGGGAACTTTTCGGTTTAGACAGAGGAGCGATATGCGGTTCGTTGCCAGGAGTTTGTTCTTACTCATCTCATTCGGGGCGGTTCTTGCCGACGCCCAGAGTTTTCAGCACATCGTTCTGATCGTCCAGGAAAACCGCACCCCGGACAACCTTTTCCAGGGCTTGTGCGGCCCCAGCCGTCAACGGTGCCCCGTCCCATACGACTTGCAGAACTTTGGAATCGATCAAGCAGGGAACAAAGTTGCCTTGGTCGAAACCCCGCTGGGCGTCGGTTGGGACCCGGATCATTCTCACAATGGGTTCCTTACACAGTGCGATCTAGACCCGTCGAGTAATAAGTGCCGGATGGACGGACTTCCCACCGCCGGCTGCCCACTTCAATGTTTGTATGCGTATGTCAACCCTGCCGATGTTTTCCCCTACATCACGATTGCGCAGCAGTTCGGATGGGCAAACTACATGTTCCAGACCAACCAGGGGCCCACCATGCCCGCCCATCAATTTATCTTCGCAGGAACTTCTACGGATACGGCAGACGACGATGCGGAGGCAATTTTTATCTCCAATAACCCGTCCCCAAATGGTAAGGACGGCGGATGCCTGGCTCCTCTGGAGGAGATCTATTACTTGATCTCCCCGCAAAGTTGGCCTCAGGAGTACGAGTGGATAAACAACCCTCTGGGGACCTTTTGTTTCTCACATGACACCATGGCAACGCTGCTCGACAATCACCAGCCTGCACTCAGTTGGAAGTATTACACTCTTGGCCCGTATGCGATCGCGACGGCGCCGAATTGGTTCCGTCAAATCTGTGAGCCTGACAGTAATTACCAGGAGTGCACTGGATCGGAGTGGATAAATAATGTCGATCTCTACCCCCCGGATGTATTGAGCGACATCGCCGCCTGCAAGCTCGCGAACATGACCTGGGTGATTCCTAGAGGACAGGATTCCGACCACGCCGGAGATCCCAGCCTTACCGGTGGTCCTTCCTGGGTAGCTTCCATTGTCAACGCCATTGGGGAAAGTTCGTGCAAGAATCCCGACGGAAGCAGCTATTGGAGCAGCACCGCCATCCTCATTACGTGGGACGATTGGGGAGGCTGGTATGACCACGAGCCGCCGACCCTTTTGTCTGTGCCCGGCCAAGGTCAAGGTGACAATCAATACGGGTTTCGCGTCCCCTTACTGGTCGTCTCGGCCTATACCCCGCTCGGCTACGTAGACAACGCCCGGTACGACTTCGGCAGCATTCTCCGCTTCGTCGAGCACAATTTCGGCATATCGGAGGGTGCGCTCAACTTTGCGGATGCACGGGCGACCACCGATCTCACCAGCTTTTTTGTGTGGCACCAACAGCCCCGGGTATTCCGTCACATTGCCGCTCCTAAGAGCGCAGAGTTCTTCCTGAATGATAAGAGTGCCCCGCTGCCTCCGGACGATTATTGAGAAGCATCAGCGCTAGATTTTCGGGTGAACGCATAGGCTTTGTGGAATCAAGTGATGGGGGTGAGGGAGGTTTTTCGATTATGCAAAGTAACGGGGAATTTCGCAAATTGTTTTGCCGCCCAATCTCGCGCGCGGCTACGGCTGCGCTGGCTCTAGCAACAGTGTTTGCGCTGACGATGGTCTTCACCCAACCAGCGCAGGCACAGACATTCAAAGTAATTCATAGCTTCACCGGCCTCAACGGGGACGGGGCGAATCCTTACGCCGGGTTGACAATGGATAAAGCAGGAAATTTTTATGGAACGACCTCGTTGGGAGGCGGCACCGGCAACGGTACGGTATTCAAGGCAGCGAAGAAAGGCGCCGGCTGGATCGTTACACCGCTCTACACCTTCCAGGGGCCACCTGACGGAGCTAGCCCAGAAGCCAGAGTGATCTTCGGGCCGGACGGCAGTCTCTACGGCACAACTTACTTCGGAGGGACATGCGGCCAGTGTGGCACGGTTTTCAGCCTGAAACCGTTTCCAACGGCCTGCGTAACCGCACTCTGCGGCTGGCAGGAAACCGTGCTCTACAACTTCACGGGAGGCAGCGATGGAATGAATCCCGCACTCGGTGACCTCATTTTCGACCAGGCGGGCAACCTGTACGGCACAACGACTGGGGGCGGCGCTTATGGTTATGGTACTGTTTTTGAACTCGTGCGCTCCCAGGGCGGCTGGATCGAGAGTGTCCTTTACAGCTTTACTGGACGCAGCGACGGCTCTCAGCCCTTCGCCGGAGTGATCTTCGACAAGGCGGGCAACCTCTATGGCACCACGGCATATGGCGGCGACTACACCTGGGGCACGGTCTACGAGTTGACGCCCTCAGGTTCGGGCTGGACAGTGAACGTTCTCTACGCTTTCCAAGGCGGAAACGACGGAGCGAACCCCTTCGGCGGCCTGATCTTCGACCAGTCGGGCAACCTTTACGGCAGCAATTGGTATGCTGGCCAGTATGAGGGCGGTACGGTTTTCAAGCTGACGCCCTCCAATGGCAGTTGGACCTATTCCGTGCTTTACAGCTTTGACGGGATCGGACCGTACGGGTCGGTGGCCAACCTCGTCATGGACGGGGCGGGCAATCTCTACGGCACCACCCTCAACGACGGCCACGGCAAATACGGGGAGGGCAACGTTTTTGAGATGACGCCCTCAGGGGGCAGTTGGACCTACACCTCGCTGTACGACTTTACTGGTCTCAACGACGGGGCGGAGCCGATCTGCAACGTGACATTTGACGCGAAAGGCAATCTCTATGGCACCACCTACTACGGCGGAGCCGATGGCTACGGCGTCGTATGGGAGATCACGCCGTAACTGAAATTTTGCAGTCCCACAGGATGTTGCCGCCGTGCTGTCCTCGCTGTATCCCGCCAGCACGGTGATTCTGGCGCGCGTTCTACTGAAGGAACGGATCTCCGCCACGCAGAACGCAGGCATCGTCGGCGCCCTCGTCTCAGGGGCGCTAATTTCCGCGCGGTAGAGGAATTCCAGAGTTGCTCTGTCTGGCAATGGGTGGAACACGCCGCTGAACCTGGAGGGTCCTAAAGGAGCGGTCTTTCACATGGAGGTGCGCACAAAAACCGAAGCGCCCTATTCCTGCAGGAAGATATTGAGGAGGGAGTTATGAACCCGAATCTCGCCGTTATATTCGACGAAGCCCAGTTTTCTGAAGCGATTCATAAAAAAGCTCACCCGGGAGCGGGTTGTGCCAATCATCTCAGCCAGTACCTCCTGGCTGATTTTGGGAACCACCGTCTCCGGTTTGCTTTCCTTGCCGAACTGGGCCAGCAACAACAGAATCCTCGCCAGCCGCTTTTCGCTTGAATTGAAAAGCTGATCCACCAGGTCAGCTTGGATGCGAGCGTTGCGGACAAGAAGAAAGGAGACGAACATGCCGGACAATTCTGGTTCGTCATGAAGTACCCGAACCATTTCCGCCTTGCTGATCCTGAGCAGGGCACACTCGGTCAACGCGGTAGCAGTCGCAAGTCGAAGAGGATGAGGTGAGGCCATGCAGTTCTCGCCCAAGAAATCTCCGGGACCCACCAGGGTGATAGTGGCTTCTTTTCCATTTGCCGAAGTGACCGTGACTCTCAGCTGGCCCTCCTGCACGTAGAAAATAGCGTCGGCAGGGTCGCCTTGCACGTAGGCCACCTGGTCCTTCTTAAGATGAACAATTTTTCTGCCCAGCCCAGCTCTCGCGAGAAAGGTCTTAGCATCGAAAACCGTCTCGCCATTCTTGGGTTGCGGCTTGGGCGCTTGAAGCCGCGAAGGTTTTGCAATTTTACCTGTGGCGGGTTTTGCGGATCGCACTGAATCAACCAATGGAACCGCCCTGGCTTGACGGCCCTGGCTGACGGTTGACATGCCCCTGGTGCTCATTTCATACCTCCGAAGGGCAGCGCTTACACCTCAATATTGTACCTGTTGGAGGCGCTGAACAGAATGGGATTCCCGTGGCTATCCTGGCCGGCGATGAACCACGGGACCCATGTGTTTCCCCCGTTACACCGATATCACATGTCAATCTTGATGGTCTGTTGGGCATCGAACATAAGCAGAAGATTCTTGTTCGTTGGCACGCCCGATTTCGGGGCTCTGGGCAGAGTGGGAAATTGACCCGAGTCCCCAGGGCATAGACGGAGGACTCCAAGCTGGTTGACGATGGCCCACTAACCACCGCACATCTCAGCTCCCAACACCTATCGCTTCAGCTTTCTGCGGAACGCGGCGATGGCACCGCACAATCCCAGGACCGCGAAACTCGAGGGCTCAATGGCGGCTACACCCACGCCCATCAGACCCGGGGCAAGCAGGCTGACAGTCGCCGGCTCAGGAAGAGTAGGACTGGAGACGCAATTGTCGGTGCTGATGGTGTTGGTATCCAGGGTGACGGCGGCAGTCAGGGCTATTACTCTGCCACAGTTAAGGGTGACGCCGGTAGTCAGCGTGTCGCTCGCCTGCGCGATAATAGTTCCATAAAACGCCGAAGTTGTTCCGAGGGTCGCCGAGCTGCCAACTTGCCAATAGACGTTGTCATTGTGGCCGGGATTGATCACAAGAACGTGCGAGGCGCTTGCAGTGGTTAACGTGCTGCCAATCTGGAAGACGATATTCTGATTATTTAGCCCCTCAAAATTCAGGGTCAGCATCCCAGTCAATAATGCTGACGAATTGAATTTATAAACCCCGGGCAAAAGCATGAGGCCGCCCAGATCCTGCCCCGTCAGGTTCTGATTGGGGGATAGACCTGCAAGAACGTTGTACGCAGTCAATGCATCCAACTGGGCCTGCGCCGCAACTGCATCAGTCTGGTGGATCATTCCGTTGACGATTCCCGGACCTCCGTCGACCAGTTGAAAGCCTGTGATTGATGTACCGGGGGAAAGACCCAAGTCTCCGTTGAGCACGGTTGGACCGGTATTGGTTACCGTCGAGGCACCCAGAACGGCAAAACTAGCTGCCGTTCCAAGATTGATGTCTCCAGCGTAGGCGTTGATTGCCAAAAGTGGCAGAACGAGAAAGCGGACGCACAGTGTCTTCATGACGACCTCTGCCTTCTTCCAATACCGAAAAGCCAGAACGTTGCCGCTGGAAGGAGTAGCGGAAGGACGGCAACGCGGCGGTGTTTGAAGCCGAGGAACCCTTCAGTAGTAGCGCAATTCGCCTTCCAAACCTATTCACTTAGAATGCAATGGCTTAAAGGGGCACGTAGTTCCCTGTTCGCAAACCATTGCCCAAAGAAGTGGAAGTTTCCTACCTAATCGTTGCGAAGGCGGAGCCACTTAAGGGTGGGTCACGTTTCGTGCGTCGCGATGCTTCCGCGTACCAGCATTAAAGCCAACGTAGGATATCCTACAGAACTAAGAACAATGTAGGATATCCTACAGAAGCCTTGCATTTGGCGGAGCACTCTATAGTCTTCCCAGTGGAGCGAAACAAGCAGGATTCCGGTTTCGCAGGCCACAAGCGTAGTGTCTCAGTTTGAATTTCTTAGACCTTGAATGTTCAGCCGCTAGATTGCCGCCCTTCCATCGTCCAAGTTCCTACCGCCGGTGACCACCATCAAATGGCGTGTCACTCCGCGCGGGATTCTCGGTTTTCGTAGAGTGTGCAATATTGCACAGACGGCACAGCGGACAGCGGCTTATCATTGACGTTTCATTTAAGGGGGTTTCAAATGCTGGCCAATAATGGCGCGCGCCTACAAACGACCACCACCTCGCAGTCGCTCAGATTCACACATCGTCCTCTCGATAATGGCTCGGTCGAATCAATCTGCATGAACTGCCTTCTCACAATCTCCCGAACATGGGGCAATTTCAAGCTGACCGCAGAGGAACTGAACGAGATCGAAGCCGCTCACGTCTGCGAGCCAAAGCGCAGGCCAGCCGAACCCAAGAATTCAGACTGAGACACTACCACCACGAGGGCTAGTTCGCTCCCGCATTTTGGGATGGTATTCTGGTTTGTGGCACGCAAAGACCCCCAAGTCGTGCAGTCCGGCGAGCGGACGAATACCGATGGGAAACCAGTCAGCAACATAATACTTCTGTCGATCTCCGATAACGACTACAACTCACTTCGCCCTCATCTCGAATATGTCAGCTTGCCAAACCATCTAGTCCTTCACGAGGCGGGTGGAACGCTGGAATTTGCGTATTTCCCGAACCGAGGTTTGATTTCTCTTGTAGTCGTAATGAAAGATGGAAAAACGGCCGAAGCTGGCATAGTTGGAAATGAGGGCTTTACAGGAACCATGGCGGCTGTTGGCCTGAGCAGGAGCCCGCTTCAAGCGGTGGTACAAATCACGGGGGATGGGTTTCGGGTAGAGGTCGGAACTTTGCAAAACACTTTCGAATCTTCTCCACACCTTCAATTGATGTTGACCCGCTATGCCGCAATTCAGGGTATGCAGGTTGCACAAACAGCCGCGTGTAATCGGCTGCACTCTATTGAGCAGCGCCTTGCGCGGTGGTTGCTAATGACTCAGGATAGAGTGGATTCAGGGTCGCTGCCCATCACTCATGATTTTCTGGCGACGATGCTAGGGACAGATAGACCTACCGTGAGCTTGGCAGCCGGTGTTTTGCAGCGGAAGGAGCTCATCGAGTACACCCGTGGTGCAGTGAAGATCGTGAACCGCAAGAAACTTGAAGAGTCCGCCTGCGAATGCTATAGCGTTAGCCAACAGTATAATGGCGAGCTTGGCTTGAAGTAAGTCGGGAAGCGAAGACTCGCCGCGTGTCCGACAACTGGCGATTCGTCGGCGGTGTCCGTCCAGTTCAAACTGTTACACCTTATTCCGCCTGCACATCCCGGTGTGAGGCCGGTCACAGACGCCTCGGCGCTCGCGGTGCTACCGTCAGCCTGAGTTCGAACCATGCGGTGTCGGCATACGGGTGCCGAGAGTGTGGTTCTTTCTTGTTTTGGCGGCGGAACGCAACCGCGCCGCGTGAGGTTGCCATCATGCCGGTAGAGCTTTGTCATCATGTGAAGGAAGACGGAATCTCCTGCCACTCGCCCGCCTTGCGCGGGCTTGGCTACTGTCATTTTCATCTCCGCTACAAAGGACACCGCCTGCGCACCTGGCGCAACCGGCACCGCATCTGTGGCTGGCACTTTACCAGGCGCTCCGTGGGCAGCCAGTACGCCATTGCGGCCTACCTGAAGCGAGTAGAGATGGCGCTTGCCAGCGGCTGCTCCGACCCGGAACGCGTCCGCCTCATCCGCTGGGCGCTGCGTCAAATGGCCACCGATGCGCGCTACATGGAGGCCACCAAAGCTGCGAAGACGGCTCCGCCGCCCGATCCTGGCAATCCTCAAGCTCGGACTGGCGCTCCCGTAAAGCCTGATAATTCAATATTTTGCGATAAGTCCTTTGAAATCAATTGTCAAGCACGAAACTCACGCCAAGCTACTGATTCTACAGGCGCGCAGGGGGGAGTGCACATCTTACTAAACGCAGCCCAGACACCACTAAACGGTAAGACTGCGGTTGCAAAACGGACTCGGGCGTCTCACGCTACAATGAACTCCCGAGGGTCCCCATTGTGACTTATCAAGAGATCGTTGAGCGTGAACAGAAGTACCTGCTGAATACCTACGCGCGCTATCCCATCGCCATCGCGCGCGGCAAAGGCGTGTACGTTTTCGACGTCGAGGGCAAGCGCTACCTCGACTTCCTCTCCGGGCTGGGCGTCAACGCGCTGGGCCACGCGCACCCGCGCATCGTGAAGGTCATTCGCGAGCAGGCGGCGAAGGTCATCCACGTCTCGAACCTGTACTACAACGAGTACCAGGGATTGCTGGCCGAAAAACTTTGCACCAAGTCAGGACTGGATCGCGCGTTCTTTTCCAACAGCGGCACCGAAGCGATCGAAGGCGCGCTGAAGCTGGTGCGCGCGGCCGGTCACGCAGTTGGCGGGCCGGAGAAATGCATTGTCGTCGCGCTGGACAACTCCTTCCACGGACGCACGATGGGCGCGCTCGCGCTCACCGGCCAGCCAAAGTATCGCAAGGACTTCGATCCCATGCTGGAAGGCGTGCGCTTCGTGCCGCACAACGATATCGAGGCCCTGCGCAGCGCCATGGATGCCAGCGTTTGCGCCATCGTGCTGGAGCCCATTCAGGGCGAAGGCGGCATTCAGGAGTCGTCGCCCGAGTTCCTGCGCGCCTGCCGCGAGGCCGCCGATCAGCACCAGGCCGCGCTCATCTTCGACGAGATTCAGTGCGGCATGGGACGCACCGGTCAGCTCTTCGCCTTCCAATACTTCGGCGTCGTGCCGGATGTGCTGTGCATCGCCAAGCCGATGGCCGCGGGCCTGCCGATGGGCGCTTTCCTCGCCAAAGAGCAATTCGCGCAACACATCACGCCGGGCAAGCACGGCACCACCTTCGGCGGAGGCCCGCTCGCCTGTCGCGTTGCGCTGGAGTATCTGGCGATTCTGGAAGATGAGAATTTGCTGGAGCAGGTGCGTCGCGTCGGCGCGTACTTCTCACAGAAGCTGCACGAGCTGATGGAGAAGTTCGACATCGTCGTCGAAGTCCGCGGCGTGGGCGCGATTCAGGCGCTCCAGTTGACCGTCCCCGGCAAGCCGATCCTCGAAGGCGCGCACGCCAACGGCCTGCTCATCAACGTGACCCAGGACACCGTGCTGCGCTTCCTGCCTCCATTCCTGTTGCAGGAGAAGCATGTGGACGCAGGCGTTCGCATCCTGCGCAAACAGCTTGCGGCCGCGCAGAAGCAGCACAAGGCCGCGGCTAAGGCAGCGAAGAGCGCTTTGCCTACGGTGACGGTGTAGGGTTTACTCCGGCGGAAGCAGTACGCTTCACCAGCAGTATGGTGACATCATCCTCGTTGAATTTTGGGTCCACCAAGGATTTGAGATTCGACATCGTTCTTCCCGAGCTGTCAGCCAAAGCATCGCGCAAACGGTTTGCGGGATCCTTGTCTTGAATCGAGTCGGTCAATCCGTCGGTGAATAAAAGGAGCGCGCCACCACGAGGAATCACGGCTGTACGAGCTTCATACTCTGCGTCGGCAAACAATCCGAGCGGCATGCCAGTGGCTTCCAGCAATGTCGTTGATCCGGAACAAAACACAATCGGGGCGTTGTGGCCGGCATTCACGTAGGTCAATTCTCCCGAATCGCGGGTCAGCACGACGAACACTGCCGTCGCAAAGCGATCAATCGGGGTGTATCGGCTCAGGTGCTTGTCAATCTGCCGAGCCAACGCCAGCGGGTCCGGTTCAACATTCGCGATGCTCCTGACCAGCGCTTGTATGTTTGCCGCCAGCAACGCCGCCGGCATTCCTTTCCCGGACACATCCGCTATCGCGAACAGCGTTCGGTTGTCCGGGAGTTCGATGACGTCAAAGTAGTCGCCGCCGACGTCGCGGAAGGGCTTGTAGAATGTCTCCACCTTGTAGCCAGGCAGCTCATCCAGTTTCTCGGGATGCAGTGTCTGCTGGATTTGTCGCGCGGCAATCTGGTCGGCTTCAAGTTGCGTCTTGCGGAAGAATTCCGAGGTCAGCATCCCGTTCATCAGGCTTGCGCCAACCACGTAAATCAGCCATGCGCTTGCGTAGAGAGGAAACCCTTTCGGCCACATCAAGGGCCACACCAAAGACCGCGCCCAAAAGCAATAGATAGCGTATCCCTGCATCAAAATGCCGACCCACGTGATGACGCGTTTGTACCTCGGCATCTCGCGCGTCCAGTCGTAGAAGGAATAGTAGAGCGCAGAATAGACATACTGGAGCGCTCGGCGAAAAGGGCCGGCGGAACTGTCAAGCGACGGCTGCTGGATGCGAAAGGGCATGGCGCGAGTCTAGCAAGAGGCAGCGTCGCTGGTGAAGGGGCAGCTTTGCTCGTCCCACGCACTTGGAAGGGCTGTGGGCAAGTTGCCAGCAGTCAGTTGCCGGTTGTCAGTTTCAGAGTTTCGAGTTCAAACGGCGAGCTTGAACATGAAGCGATAGAGCGAAAAGCGAAGGCGAAACCGCGGATCTCTCGGCTCGGGGATGACAGCGTTGAACAATTCTTAACGATAGAAACAGGCGAAAAGCGAAGAGCGAGAATCTCGGCTGGGTCACATGTTCCGGCTGGCCCAAAGTAAAAGCCGGAGCTTAACGCTCCGGCTTTGATGAACAGGGACGAGCAAAACTAGCGGCCGAACTTGCGGCGCAGCAAGGCTCCGAGACCCAGAACTCCGGTACCGAAGAGCACCAGGCTGGCGGGCTCCGGAACGGGACCTTCCGAGAATTGGTTCGTCACCAACGAAAGCGTCGCTTGTCCGCCCGTGCCAGCCTGCACCTGAATGCCCTCTGCGATATCGACTTCCTTTACTCCCGCGAAGCTTGCGCTGTCAAACAGCTTGCTTCCCACACTGCTGTCGAAAACGCTCAAAGTGATCTCTTGTCCGCCGGAGCACGACGGCAGCATGGCTCCCAAACAGGCGGTTTCGGTGGCCAGCACGGCGCCAGTCCCAGTCCACGTGGCGCCAGCAATGGACAGACTGAGGTCGGTGATGGGCGATGTGCTGTTGTCAGTGTATTGGATGACGGAAGTCTGTGACAAAATCCCGGAACTCGTTGAGGCGAACCAGCCGCCGGTGAACTGGAACCCTGGATTGCCCGCGGTGGTAATGGGCGTGACCGCTATGCTGCCAGCAGGGAGCCCGAAACCGGGCGGATTGGAGGTGCCGGAATACTGAAAATTGGAATACGTTTGATCGGTGATGTCACAAGAGAATCCTGAACCAAGATAATTGTCGTAGGTTGTTGAGGTACAAACTCCGGCGAACCCAGCCCCGGTTAACAGAATCATGCATCCGAACAGCAGCACCAGTTGCGACCCTTTGCTTTTCATATGCTTCGGATTCTCCCGTTTCAGACGTTGTGGCATGGAGGACGACGACAAGACGCATCAGCGCCCTAGACCATGACAGGTTAAACGTTGCAATTCTCCTTCCAGTCCGTCTGGCTGTAATCCCCTGAGAAATAGAGGGAAAATCCACTGACCTGTGCCCCAAGATGCAAACCATTGCACTAGTTGGAGAAGGTATTTCTCTTTAAGATGGCTCACTCATATAGCACTATAGTAATAAAGTATCATAAAACTTTAGTCTCATATCAAGACGAGCGAATGATGACGCAGAGCTGACGCTGTCCTTGCCACCACCGTTTGCGTCCGTAATATACAGCAATATTTCTCTCGCCATTTCAAGTAGCATAATGCCATAGGCGCACGTGCTTCGCGACACTCACGTCGAGCCCAACAGCTTGCAGGAGGAGTTCGCATGAGCGCATTCAGGATTCTCGATTCTAAAGGGTCCAAGCGACCAGAACAAATCCCGATCGACAACGTTGATGTGCGCGGACTGGAAGCTGAGTTGAAGTCCTACGTCGAAGGCGAGGTCCGCTTTGACGCAGGAAGTCGCGCCGCCTATTCCACGGACTCTTCCAACTACCGACAGGTGCCGATCGGCGTCGTGGTTCCACGGAGCGTGGAAGACGTGGTTCAGGCGGTCAGGGTCTCGCGGGAATTTGGCGCGCCTATTCTCTCGCGCGGAGGAGGAACCAGCCTGGCCGGGCAATGCTGCAATACGGCCATCGTGCTGGATTGGAGCAAGTACGTAAACGAAATCCTGGAGATTGATCCTGGGCGCAAAATCGCTCGGGTCCGTCCTGGCTGCGTTCTGGACAACCTTCGTAATGCAACTGCTAAGTACGGGCTCACGTTCGGCCCTGATCCGGCGACGCACAGCCACTGCACTCTCGGCGGCATGATGGGTAATAACTCTTGCGGCGTCCACGCGCAGATGGCCGGCCCAGTCTCTAACAACGTGGAGTCGCTGGAGGTGTTGACGTACGACGGAACCCGTATGACCGCAGGCTGGATGACTGAGTCTGGACTGGACGAGGCGATCAGCCGCGAAGGCCGAGTGGGAAAGATGCTGGCCAGAATAAAAGCGCTGCGCCTCCGCTATGAGAAGGAAGTGCGAGCGCGCTTTCCCAACATTCCTCGCCGCATCTCGGGCTATAACCTCGATCAGCTCATTCCCAACCATGAAGGCCGTTTCAATCTAGGCCGCGCGCTCATCGGCTCCGAGAGCACGCTGGTAACGATTCTCGAAGCCACCTTGAACCTGGTGCACAACCCGCCTTATCAGAGGCTCGTCGTGCTCGGATATCCGGACGTTTACGAGGCTGGCGACGATGTGGCCGCAATAGTCGAGTTCGAACCGATCGGTTTGGAGGGGATCGATTACAAGCTGATTGACAACATGAAGACGAAGGGCATGCACACCAAGGCCTTGAGTCGCTTGCCGGAGGGCAAAGGGTGGCTGATGGTGCAGTTTCCTGGCGAATCGCAGGACGAAGCTGACGGACGCGTGCATGACTTGATCGCAAAATTGAAACGCAAAATGCGTCCTCCGAATATTGGTTTCTACGACGACAAGAACGAAGAAAAGGCGGTTTGGACACTGCGCGAGTCAAGTGTGGGAGCTACAGCGTTCGTTCCAGGAAAGCCACCGGCATGGTCAGGATGGGAAGACGCCGCCGTCCCGCCCGCGCGCGTCGGCGACTATCTGCGCGATTACAGCAAGCTACTGGACAGGCATGGACTCGACTGTGCGCTCTACGGGCACTTCGGGCAAGGCTGCATCCATTGCCGCATCACTTTCGACCTCACCAGCAAGGAAGGGATCAAGAACTACCGTTCGTTCGCTGAAGAAGCGGCGGAGTTGGTCACCAACTATGGCGGCTCGCTCTCCGGAGAGCACGGGGATGGTCAGTCGCGCGGTGAACTACTGCCCATCATGTTCGGCAAGGAGATCATGAACGCGTTCCGGGAATACAAGAACATCTGGGACCCGGAGTGGAAGATGAATCCGGGCAAAGTCATTGATGCGAACCCGCTCGACTCCGATCTGCGACTGGGCGCCGGCTATCAGCCCTGGGAGCCGAAAACGCATTTCAAGTTCCCTGAGGACAACGGCAGTTTTGCGCACGCTACTCTGCGCTGTGTCGGTGTGGGAAAGTGCCGGAGGCAAAGCTCCGACGCTGCGGACAACCAGACGATGTGTCCCAGCTACATGGCCACGCGCGAGGAGATCCACAGCACGCGCGGCCGCGCTCACTTGCTCTGGGAGATGTTGCAGGGCTCACCCATCAGGAACGGCTGGCGCGATGAGAATGTCAAAGAAGCCCTCGACCTGTGCCTCTCCTGCAAGGGCTGCAAAGGCGATTGCCCGGTCAACGTGGACATCGCGACGTATAAGGCCGAGTTTCTCTCGCACTATTGGGAAGGACGCATTCGGCCTCGCCATGCCTATGCCTTCGGCCATATTGATAAGTGGTCGCGATTTGCGTCTTTGTGGCCGGGGCTGGTGAACCTGCTGGCGTCCACGCCGGGAACGAGGAATCTGATGAAGGCCGCCGTCGGGATGTCGTCAGAGCGCTCGATTCCGCAATTTGCTCCGGAGACCTTCAAGGCGTGGTTCGGCAGGCAGCCAAAGCAGAACCATCCTCGTCCTAGAGTTCTGCTATTCGCAGATACGTTTAACAACTACTTCCTACCGCAAACCGCCCGCGCGGCAGTCGAGGTCCTCGAGGACGCCGGCTATGAGGTCGTAGTCCCAATGGGACATGTCTGCTGCGGCCGGCCTTTGTACGACTACGGATTTCTTGATGAGGCAAAACGGTATCTTCGCCATGTAATGTGCGTTCTCATGCCCTATGTCGAGCATGGGATTCCGATTGTGCTGCTGGAACCGAGTTGCTGGTCGGTGTTGCGCGACGAGATTTGCGGTCTGTTTCCTGAGCGCAAAGAGGCGCACCAGATCAGGGAGAACACGTTCCTGCTGAGCGAGTTCCTGGTGCAAAAGGCAAAGTACCGTCCGCCCCAATTGCGCATGGAAGCGGTAGTGCACGGGCACTGTCATCACAAAGCCATCATTCGTGGCGCCGAGCACGAACGGAAGCTTTTGGAACAGATGCAAATGAATGTGCACGTGCTCTCTGATGGCTGCTGTGGAATGGCAGGAGCGTTCGGATTTGAAGCGGACAATTATGAGATCTCGGTCAAGATTGGCGAGCATGCACTGCTGCCGGCGGTGCGCAAGTCACGGCCTGCGGAGTTGATCGTCGCCGACGGCTTCAGTTGTCGCGAGCAAATATTCCAACTAACCGACCGTCATGCCCTGCACATGGCAGAAGTGCTACAGTTCGCGCTACATCAGGGACCCGAACGCTCTCCTGGTGAATTACCCGAGGGGTCTCTCGTGCGCGAACGCGAGCAAGCATTGCGAAATTCCAAGTTGCGGACTCTGGCGGCGCTCGGCGCAATGGCTGCCGGAGGACTGGCTCTGTTCTGTGTCATGCGAAGTAACAGAGCAGAATAGCTAAGCAATGCCAACCATCGAACCCCAAGTTGCGCCCGAGCGGAAATGCAAGCCATTTGCTTGGTGGTGAACCTTATCAGCCACCCGCAGGTCCGAACGCGAGAATTTCGATGGCGCACATTCGTCCTTGACGGGAACAGCACCGAAGGGTTACCTATGTGCTAACAGTTTGTTACTGAGGTAGAATGCAACAGCTGTGACCGACAGTTCCATTGCTTCTGACGTCTTCGACCGCCTGCAGAAGGCGACGACCGCCGATCCCGCAGAACTGGTGGGTCTGTGCCGCGACTATCTCTCCGAAGCTCGCCATACTCTTGCGCAGTTGCGCAGTGCGTTGGCTCTGCTGGACGCGGAGCAAGTCCGCGGCCGGGCGCACTACCTGCGAGGCAGCAGTCTTGTGCTCGGAGCGACTGTGGTCGCGCAATCGTGTGCAACTCTGGAACTGATGGGCCGCAACTCCGATTTAGATGACGCTGAGCGCCTGCTGAGCCAGATCTCGACGGCGCTAAATGACGTGGAAGCGGAATTGGCAAAGAGACTCGGCGCATCTGTGGTTCCGGTCGAAGGTTCAGCAGCGTAGCAGACGAACTTCTCAAAGTGGGGGAACAAACTTGGCCGCGCCCATCAAGGTCTTGATCGCTGACGACCATCCCGTGGTTCGTGTTGGTTTGCGCAACATGCTGCAATCCGACGGCCAGGTGAAGGTCATCGCCGAAGCGAAGGACGGTATCGAAGCGCTCCACATGGTACGCACACTGCGACCCGACATCCTGCTTCTCGA
>Ga0074045_10001886_pt1 | contig 19899 bp, 18 predicted proteins | sample BogForMeECP23OM2_FD_94442 | JGI IMG/M metagenome (GOLD analysis project Ga0074045, IMG submission 94442) | Bog forest soil microbial communities from Calvert Island, British Columbia, Canada - Bog Forest MetaG ECP23OM2 | ecosystem: Environmental > Terrestrial > Soil > Wetlands ...
CGCGCGATCGCGCAACTGACACATCACCAACGCGACGTTTTCCTGTTGTATGAAGTGGAAGGGTTCCGCCACGCGGAGATTGCCGAACTGCTGGAGATTTCGGAAACGGCTTCAAAGAACACGCTGTTTCAAGCGAAGAAGAATCTACGGCAGATGCTGGAGGCTCCCCGGAGCAGTCAGGTGGGGAGAGCGTAATGCAGATCACGTGTAAAGATCGCGAACGAATTTTTCTGGATGGCAGCGCCGAAGAATGGGCGGCGCTGGAACTGCATGCCGGGTCGTGTGCCGAATGCGCGGAAGAGGTGCGGGCATGGAAAGCGCTGAGTACGGCTGCCGAAGAATTGCGGGATTACAGAAAGAGCCCGGGGTTATGGCCCCGGATTGCAACGGCGCTGACAGAGCAAGCGAAACAATCGTCATTGCGAGAATCCTGGATTGAGCGGCTCGCTTTCTGGCGGAATCTCCCGATCGGGTGGCAGACCGCGATGGCCGGAGCATTGGTGCTCCTAATGACGGTTACAGCCGGATATGTGTATTTCCGGCCCGGAGCAACCAAGGACGATTCAAACAACCCGCTGCTGAAGGATCACGCGCTTGCGGAAGTGGAACGGACAGAGCGCGATTATACGAAAGCGATCGACAAGCTGGCTTCCGAAGCCAACCCTCAACTGGAAACAGACTCTTCCCCGCTGATGGCCAATTACCGCGAAAAACTGCTTGTGCTGGACAGCGCCATTGACGAACTGCGCATGCAGGCCGGGCAGAATCCCTCGAATGCGCACTTGCGATATCAGCTCCTGGCCATCTACCAGGAGAAACAGGCCACGTTGCAGGAAGTACTGGAGATAAAACAATGAGGCCCCCCCTTTGTTCAACGGTTGTGAAAAGTATCGTTGCATGCACGATTGCCTTGTGTGTATCCGCCTTGCCCGCGAAGGCAGCGGATCCCGCTCAAAGTACAGCCACACGCAATTTTGAAAAGACTCTGACGCTGGGAGCGAACCAGACGTTCGCGATGGAGCACACATTCGGCGAAGTGCGTATCCACGGTGAGAATGCACGCGAAGTGAAGATCTCCGCGGCCATCCGCGTGCAAGCTACAACGCAGGAACAGGCCGATCACAACGTGGAACAAATCAAGATTGAAGTTTCGCAAGATGCCGACGGCATCAAGGTGCGCACCGTTTATCCAACAGAAAATGCCTGGTACATCCGGGTGGGCAGGGGGCCCTCAGGTTTCTCCGTGGACTACGACATCGCGGTGCCAAGCGACGCGAAGCTCTGGCTTCGCGCCGGTTTTGGGAACGTGAACATCCGCAACGTACGCGGCTGGGCCGATGTCGAGAATGGACATGGCAACCTGGAAGTGCGCGATAGCGGGGCAGCCAAACTCACAAACTCCTTTGGGCAGGTGGAAGTGAGCGGAGCGGAGGGCAACCTGGCCATCGTGGATAACAATGGCGCGGTGAGCGTCTCAACGGTGAAGGGCGCAGTGGACGTCAAGGACCGTTTCGCGGGCATAACCGTAAGCAACGTTCAGGGCGCAGTCACCGTCGCCGGTGGAAACGGCGCTGTGGAGATCACCGAGACGGGAGCAGCAACGGTGGGCAATTCCTTTGGGAGCGTGAATGCCCGCAATATCCGCGGTGATCTGACCGTGAACAACAACAATGGGTCGATTGATGCGAACACGGTAGGCGGTGCTGCAACTCTGAACGGGAATTTCGGCGCAATCACCTTTACCAACGTGAACGGCCATGTGAAGTGCACGTCGGCCAACGGGAAAGTGAAAGGTGGGCCGGCGGGCGAGGACGTCTACGTGAAGACGACGTTTGGTGAAGTGCAATTGGAGCAGATCGGCGGCTCGATAGAAGTGGAGGATTCCAACGGAGCGATCAACGCAAGAGAGGTAAAAGGCCACGCGACGCTGAACACCTCATTCGGCGCCATTGATGCGGCCAGCATCCACAAAGGTGTCAGAGCCGTCACGGGAAACGGCCGAATTTCCCTAAGTGACATTGGCGGCGACACTTTTGCAAAAACCAGCTTTGGCGCCGTAAATGTGCAGCGCATCAGCGGCGCCCTCACGCTCGAAAATTCCAATGGCCCGGTGACAGCCAGTTCGGTGAGCGGGGACACAACAGCAAGAACAAGCTTTGGACCCGCGACGCTGGACGATATTGGAGGAGCCATTACCGTGGAGAACCAGAATGGTGCGGTGATGCTTTCCGCAGCGCGCCAGTCATCGGCCTGCAAGAACATCATCGCAAGAACTTCCTTTTCGCCGATTCAGGTGCGTCTGCCGGAGGGGACCGGCTACAACGTGAGCGCGCGCACCTCGTTCGGACGCATCAACAGTGAACTCTCCATTACGACCAGCGGCACAATTGGCGGCGATTCACTGAACGGAAAGATTGGCAACGGCGGCTGCACCCTTTCGCTCACCAATGCCAACGGAAACATCGACATTTTGAAGTTGTCTAAGTAGTGGACCAGACGAGCGGCAAAGACTCCGCGAGGGTCAAGGCAATCCGCGGCGTTGGCGATCCATGGCAAAAGCCTTGCGCAGGATTCGCGTGGCGGTCTCGGTGAGCTGATAGCGAGGAAGTTCGTCTTCGCGGGCGAAAACGACATCCGTAACGTCGCTCGCTGCGCGGGCCTCTCCAGCGACACAATCACAAAGATAATCGATGATTACATAGTGGAAGCGCGGGCGTTCGGGGGTGCCGCCGCCTCCATCTGTTTGCTCCGTATAGATGCGATCGAAAGCCTCGATCATCTCCAGCACACGGACTTGCAAGCCGGTCTCCTCGAGCAACTCCCGCGCGACGCCTTCCTGCAAGGACTCACCCAGTTCCAGGGTTCCTCCCGGGATGGACCATTGCCCGCGCAGCGGCTCGCTGCCGCGGCGGATTAGGAGTGCGCGGCCGTTCTCGATGACAACGCCACCGACGCCAACCACGGGCCGCTCTGGATATTCGCGAGACAAGGTAGGCTTTTCTTTCGCCCCGACTGTTGGGTTACACTGAAATGCTGGGGAAGGGTCATTGAATTGACTTCTTCCGCTGGGGTATATAATACGCCGGAAGGTGAAAGCCGCGCTTGCGGCATCCCCAGAAGAAGATCAACACGGAGGATGGAGACGTGCTCCGCTGCCCAGAATGTAGCGCAGAAATTGATGTGGACGAAGACGAAGTGGAAGAGGGGGAGATCCTGAGCTGCCCGGAATGCGAGTGCGAGGTCGAGGTGTCGCAGGTCCACCCGGTCGTGCTGAATCCCATTTTAGACGACATGGATGAGGAAGAAGAGGACGAAGAAGACCTCGAAGAGGACGAGGACGAATCTGATGAGGATGGAGACCTCCCGGATGACGACGAGGACGACGAAGAGGATGAAGCGGATGAGTAGCCCCGCCTCGGAAGTATCGGAGCATCCTGCGGCCCTCTAACCATCGTCTAATCAAGGATGACGTCATTGCGGGGCAAACTCTCTCCCATGCGAAAACCAACGCCAGCGTATCTGGGACTTTTGCTGTGTCTGGCATACCCAGTTGCGGCTCAACAGCCGGCGGAACCCGCGCCCCCTGCGGCGCCCGCGCCACCCGCAACGGCAAGCCCGGAAGCGTCGCGCGCAAGTTCGTCTTCGAAGGGAAAGAAAAAGCCTCTTCCGGTTTACTTGATCACCGGCACGGTCTTTGATGAGAAAGTGCTTTCGTTTCCGGATGTGAGGGTGCGCATTCGCCAGACCAGTGAAAAGAAATTTCGCTGGGAGACCTACACGAATTCCCGCGGAGAATTCGCCGTGCGAGTTCCGGAAGGCACTGAATACGAAGTGCTGGTGCAGGCAAAGAGCTTTAAGGAGCAATCCCAGACGGTGAAGGCGGACGCCGGCACGATTCAGCAGCGGTTGTCCTTCCGGCTGGAACCGGCAACACCGGGAAAAGCGGGGGACAAGAAATGACCACGCAGCAGAAGAAGGCCTGGATTTGGCTGGTGGCGCTGACGTTCGCCTTCGTGCTGGCCGCTGGCGCGCAGGATTCCAAGAAGGAGTCGCGACTGAGGACCGTGCGCGGGATCGTCAGCGACAAAGCGGAAAACCCGCTTGCCAACAGCATCGTATTCCTGAAAAACCTGCGTACCAACGCAGTGCGCAGCAGTTTCGCGGATACGGATGGCAGTTACAAGTTCAGCGGCTTGGATCCGAACGTGGATTACGAGGTGCATGCGGAACTGGATGGCGAAAAATCCTCGGTCAAGACGGTGTCATCGTTTGACAACCGCAAGGAAATCACACTGAATCTGAGGATTGACCGCAAGAAGAGTTAGTGGCTTGAGAATTGGACTGGCCGCCTTCAGTTGGGATTGCGCGGCAAATCGAGTAAACTGAATGTCTTGCCACGATTCAGGTTCTTGAACTCATTTTCGAGGACTAAGGGCATGGAGGAAGATGGCCTGCAGACGAATGCATCTGTTTTTCGGAACAGCTCTGTGTGCGCTGGCTCTGTCTGGGGTGTCCCTCTATGGCCACGAAAAGCCAGACAGCCCTGAACCCAAATTCCAGGCACCCTCGCAGAACCCCGCTCCATCGACAGCCTCCCAAACGACCCCGCAGACGGACAAGAAAGGCCGAGAAGCGAAAGATGAGGTGCCCAAGCGGATCTTCTGGATCATCCCCAATTTCATGACGACCAACGACCAGCCAGAAAATCAAGGGCCGCTCACCCCCAAGCAAAAGTTCAATATCGCATGGCACCAGTTCTTTGACGAGAGCGCGCATTTTGGCAATTTGATCCAGGCGGGGATTTCTCAGGCGGCGGATGGGATTCCCCACTATGGAGAAGGCTGGGGTGCATTCGGAGAACGATACCTGGCCCAAGAGGGCGACCAGTTCACGGGAAGCTTCATAATTTACGGAATATTGCCAACCGCCCTGCACCAGGATCCGCGCTACTTTCGGAAAGGGCGGGGATCCCCCTTGTATCGCATCGCCTACGCCGCTTCGCGTGTGCTCATTGCGCGCACCGATTCCGGCCGGAACACATTTAATGTCTCGCAGGTTTTCGGACAGTTGGGGCAGGCGGGCATTTCCTTGTCCTATTACCCCAAGCAGGATCGCGATCTGCATGGTCTATTTGTCGGATGGGCGGTCAACCAAACTTACAACGTTGGCTGGAACCAGCTAAAGGAATTCACGCCGGACCTTAATGCACTCATCCGGCGGCACTCCAGGAAAAAACACCAGCCGCCGGCGGACCCTCGTGCGACACCGGCCGTCACGGGCACAAACTAGCGCGTTGCATGGGGGCTGCGGGGACGGAGAATCCGTACGGCCCGGGGCACGACTTTCACCTCGACCGGAGTATTTCCCAGAATCTCGCCATCACCGTGAAAGGAGCACGTCCGGTGCGTCTCAATGCGCACGCGATCCACGCGAAAACGCTGGACGCGCGCGGTTCGCAGCTCGCCGCGATGAGCCAGGGAAGGAATAAGCGCAAGCACTTCCAGAAACCGGAGATCTTCCAACAACACGAGGTCGAGCTTTCCATCATCCGTTTGCGCATCAGGGGCAAGACGCAAACCGGCGCCGTAGCTGGGCGTATTAAGCACTCCCAGTAGCAGCACATTGGCGTTGATCTCTACTGGCGGATCGGCATCGATAAGCGCGCTGACACGAATAGGATGAAAGCCAATGAGGGCGCTGACCGCGGAAAGGAGATAGCGGAGTCGGCCGCGCAGGTTACGGTAGACGCCGCCGGCGTAACGCGCGGCTTCGGCATCCAGGCCCACACCGCCCCCACCGGTGTAGAGGCGTTCCGTGCCGTCCGCGGTGCGTACCAAGACAGCATCAAGAAAGGCGGGTTGGCCATCCAGGAGAAGCTCAGCGGCCAGCAGCGGGTCGTAGGGCAGGCCGAGAGCCGCGGCCAGATCGTTCCCGCCGCCTGCCGGGATTACCCCCAAAACCACTTCAGAGACTCCAGCCAGCGCGTTTAGCAGCACTTGGAAGGTTCCATCGCCCCCGAGCACGAAAATCCGCATGTGCCCCTCGGCAGCGCCTTTGCGTGCTTCGCTAGCGAGTTCCTGCGAACTGTGCGTAAGCCGAAATTCGACCAGCCACCCCCGTCGAGCGGCGAAGTGTTTGAGAGAGGGGAGGACTTCCCACGCACGCCCTCCGCCAGCGGCGGGATTCACCAGGACTAAGTCTGGAATAGCTTGCGGAGGCGCAGCGAGGTCAGGCACAGGTCGATTCTGCCGGGGATGACTCTATCCTAAAACGTTCCCGGATACCTGGACGAAATGGTGCCGGCGGGGGGAATCGAACCCACGGCCTAGGGATTATGAGACCCTCGCTCTACCACTGAGCTACGCCGGCATAAAGCAATTCTTCATGCTACGTAGTATTCGTCGGAAGTGTCAAGCGCATGCCCGTTGTGGAAGAGCCCAGGCACATAGTATCCACCTAGCGAGGTTGAAGTGTTTGAGTGCGAAGCGGTGTATGGAATTAGCGGGCCGGCTGGGAAGAGGGCCAGCCAGCGCGGGGCTGGTCAGCGGGCAGCGGAATTCACGCTTATCGCGAGCCTATCAGTATTTCCAGTTTCCGGGGAAAGGCGAACAAAGCACAACGATCCATGCGTCATGATGCTGTCTATCGCGCAGCTTGTGCCCGGCACGCTGGTACTTTGGTACTACGGATGTTGGGACGTCGGTACCGTTGCTGCTGGGCAGGATTCGCGGCTATCGTCAGCGAAGCGGGTAGGAGTCTATCCTGGCGCCATACGAATAAATGGCGAAAAGAATAGACCACTTCCCCGTAACGCTTATATAACATAGGCGTGGTGTGCCCTGCTTGACACTATCCTGCAAAAGGATAGAGTGTCTCCGTACGTTCCAGGTAGTTCCACGGAGGCACAATGTCACGCAAATTGGGCGCACTCGTTCTTGCCATGGGTATACTGGTAGGAGCGATGGGTATCAAGACCGCCCTCTCCAGCAACTCGAAGGGGACGGTAATGATGGCGAACGGACCGGCACCGATACCACTTCCGCCGCCGCCGCCGCCGAAGCAGACGCCGCCGAACTCCTAGTAACTCTATCCGGGTCCAGCGCACTTCTGAACGGATGGAGGCCACGGGCCAGGCGGATTAGGAGTTTATGCCTGGGCGGGTTGATCTGATTATATGGTTCTTGGGAACAGCCCTAGAGCTGCTCTTTGTGGTGTGTTCGCTCGCGCGCAAGTCCTTCCTCCACTACTTTTTCCTCAATCTTTACCTGCTCATATCTACTACAGTGAGCATCGGGCGTTTTCTCATTTTGTGGAGCTACGGCCAGCGCTCCCCCCAGTACATGTATTCATACTATTACAGCGATGTCCTGCTTACGCTGGCTCTTTTTGTCGCACTGATCAGTCTCTATTCGCATGTGCTCAGAGAACTTCGCGCCGGTGAATATGTCAAATGGGGGGCTGTGTTTCTGCTGCTGGGAACCGCGGGATTTTCCTATGCGGTGGTGGCGCAATCGGCGGAGCGCCTTTCCACCAGCTTCGCTTACGAACTCTCCCAGAACCTGTATTTTGTCGGCTTGGTATTGACGTATATCCTCTGGGGAGCGGTGTTGAAGTTGCGCGAAACGCGCACGCGGCTGGTGCAGATCATCCTGTCGCTGGGTCTGTATTTCAGCGGCTATGCGGCTAGCTATGCGTTCCTGAATTTCTCAGCGAAAATCAGCGTAGTCCGATATATCCTTCCGGTGCTCGGATGCTTTTTGCCGCTGTCATGGTCGTTGACCATCCTGCGCCATGACGAGGAAGCGCGCCTGGTGCCGGCTCAGCTCGTGGCGGTGCCGCGATGATGGCCTCGCTGATCTTCGTAGTTTCCCTGGCCACGCTGGGGATGTTCTTCGTCTCGTATTGCAGGTCGCTGGTGGCCTCGTCTTCGCGGCATCCCTTGTCGGCCGAAGTGCGGGATGTGACCGGCATTCGCACCGTGGCATCGGCGGGGGATTACGCGCGGGTGATCCAGTTGCTTCGATTGTGCCCCGAGCGCCAGGAAGACCGCGCGGGACTGCAGGCGGTGGGCATCTACTATACGTCGTTGACCGTGGTTAGACGGATGCTCGCCTGGATCGCTCCCTCGCTGCGCTCCTGGACAGAGCACGAGCAGGCGTGCTGCGCCTACTTCGCCGCCGTCGCACTGGACCGGCGTATCGCCCACAGCCGCGCAATGCTCGCGCAACAGGTTGAACTTTAGCCCTGCAACTACTGCCTCTTTGGCGACTCCCCTGCACTCCATGGTGGTTGACTTTCCTCTGCTCGTGGTAATCTGAAGAGGCTCCTCCTCACCGGAGTGAGAGCGTCCGCAGCGCAAAACGCACCGGTGAATAAAATCTGCTTGCAATGTGGCGCAGTGCTCGCCAAGGGCGCGCGCGCATGTATTTTTTGTGATTCTCCGGAGTCCTATCCCGAAGGGGAGGACTCCCATTCCACCCGAGGAAACCTGGCGCTTAACGCGAAGGCCGACGAGGAATGGCGCGGTGAACTCAACCAGCGCCTCCAGGCCTACCGTGCCCGGCGGCGAAAAGTAGCCGCCCGCGAGCGGCAGACCGAATTGCCCTTCGAAAGCCCGGACGCAAACGGGCCTGAAAACGTCGCGGTCGAGGTGTTTCCGCAATCCGAAGAAACAGCTCCGGAGCGCGACGACTTTGCGTTTACGGTGGCTATCGGGCGGCCTCCCCGGAAGCAGGAGGCCGTGGAAACGCGGCTCCTGATTGACGTGAGTGTGCCGCCAGAACGTTCAGAACAGAAAGTGGCGCTTCCCGAACTGCCGGCCGAGAGCGTGACGCGAGTTTCCTCAGGGATGTTCCCAGTTGCCTCGATCGAGGAGCGGCGTGGAGCAGCGCTTGTGGACGCGGCCTGCCTGGCTTTCGCCTACGGGGGATTCCTGGCGTTGTTCGGCTCGTTGGGGGGCCACTTCACGTTCAGCAAACTAAGCGCGGCAGTGTGCTTTTTCACCTTCGCGTTCGTTTACATCCAATATTTCGGCCTATTCACGATTTTCGGGGGCACCACTCCCGGAATGATGGTGCGCGGCCTGCAGGTCTCCAGCTTTTCTGGAGAAAGCCCAACCTCAAAGCAGTATATGCTGCGAGCGCTGGGCTACATGTTGTCGGCAGGCACGCTATTTCTCGGGTTTCTTTGGGCGATTTGGGACGAAGATGCTCTCACCTGGCATGACCGGCTCTCGCGGACCTACCTGACCTCGCCGGAGATTCTGGGGGAGACTGATGTGACGCAGGCGACCGCCGCGCGATAGAGCCAAGTTCATTTGCTATAAGGGAATTGCTGGCCGGTCCAGTCGATTCAACCGCACCACGCCGTTCAGTCGGTTTCCGCTTTTTTCTTGGCGACTTTTTCGTCGGAGAAGATTTTGCCATCGCGAATGAAAATGACGCGATGGGCATGTTGCGCGATATCCATTTCGTGCGTAACTAAAATGATGGTGTTGCCCTGACGGTGAAGGTTTTCAAACAGGTTCATGATCTCTTCGCCCGTTTTGGAGTCGAGATTTCCCGTGGGCTCGTCGGCGAGCACGATCGAGGGATTGTTGACGAGGGCGCGCGCGATGGCTACGCGCTGGCGCTGGCCTCCAGAAAGCTCATTGGGCTTGTGATGCATGCGGGGGATCAGGTCAACGCGTTCCAGCGCCTTCTTCGCCCGCTCCACGCGCTCTTCGGCGGGGGTGCCATTATAGATCAGAGGTAACTCGACATTGTGGAGCGCCGTGGCACGGGGCAGCAGGTTGAAGGTCTGGAAGACGAAGCCAATTTCCCGGTTGCGGATGTACGCCAACTCGTCATCGTCAAGATCACTCACCAGCCGCCCTGCCAACCAGTAGCGCCCGGCGCTCGGCGAATCCAGGCAACCGATCAGGTTCATCAGCGTGGATTTGCCGGAGCCCGAGGGCCCCATGATGGCCACGTATTCACCCTTGTGGATATCAACGTCCACGCCACTCAAGGCGTGCACCTGCTCCGCGCCCATTTCGTAAACCTTCGTCAATTCTTCCGTGCGGATCACCACGCCACTATCCACCAGGTCCTGGCGGAAGGAATCCGTAATAGGTGTCTCTATGGGCATTTCATTCTCCCTGTTGCCGCTGGTTATTGTTGATCTTCCGTTTTCTTGGGCGCAGAGTTATCCACTTTGACGCCGGCTTCCGGCTTCAACGTGCGCAGGGCTTTGTAGCTCCCCACCACGATCTCATCGCCTTCCTGCAAACCTTTGGTGACCTCGATGTCGGTCACTCCCGAAATGCCCGTTTCGACGGGGCGAAAGGCCGCCTTCTTTCCGTTTACAACGAACACGCCCTGAACTTCGTCTTTCTTCGGGTCACCGGGAGCAGTGACAGGGGGCGCGGCCAGGGTGACGTTGCTGGATTTCTTGCCATTTTTCGCAGCCTCATCCAGATCTTTGCGCGACCTCACAGCCAGCGCCTGGATCGGAATGGCAATCACATTCTTTCTTTCCGCCGTCTTGATTTTCGCCGTTGTGGAAAGCCCTGGACGCAGGTTTTCGGGCGGGCTATCCAGCGTGACTACGACCTTAAAATCCTTGGCTTCCTGGTTACTGGTGGTTGTTTGGGTGGTGGCCAGGCCCGAACTGCGTAGAACCGCCTGCGATCCGATCTCCGTAACCTTCCCTTTGAAGGTTTTTCCGGGCACCGCGTCAATCGTCACGTCGGCATCCTGCCCGATCTTCACGTTCACAATGTCCGTTTCGTCCACTTTCACTTCGGAAGTCACCACGGACATGTCGGAGAGCGTCATCAGAAAGCTGCCGTTGGCGTTTTGAATGCCCGGGACAACGTATTCACCGAGACGCACCGGCAAGTAGCTCACGATTCCGTTGATCGGGGATACATAAGTCGTTTTGGACAGGATGTCCCTGGTGTGCACGAGCACCGCCTTGCTCTGATCGAGTTGCGAGCGCACCTGATCGAGTTGCGCTTTCTGCGCGTGCATGCGCGCTTCCGATGCCTCCACTGTGGCTACCGCCGCGTCGTAAGTCGTCTTTCGCTGATCGAAATCCTGCTTTGGGATCAAGCCATCCTTGTACAATCCCACCCCGCGCTCGTAGTCCAATTTTGCCTTTTCCAGATTGGCTTGTTGCATCGTCAAATCCGATTGTGTCGCTTTATAACTCGCTTCCGCAGCCTGCACACCCGATTGGGTCGAATTGATTGACGCGGCCTGCGCCTGCACGTCGGCATTGGCCTGCACGTTATCCTGCAGCAGCAGCTTGTCGCCCTTCTTAATGTGATCCCCTTCTTTCACCAGGATTTCCGTGATACGCCCGAATCCCTGGGCGGTGATGTTGGTGTAAGTTGTCGGTTTGACTTCCCCGGAAGCCGTCACTACAGAAACGAGATCTTCCTGCTTTGCCACCTTGGAGGTTTGTACGGTGACCACGCCCTTGTTGGCCTGGTTGATGCTGAACCATACAATCCCGCCCAGAACAACCGCCGCACCGACTCCGATGCCGACCTTTTGCCACGTCTTCATGCTATTCCTTTCGACCAGCCGCGACGGACCACCCGTGCGGGGAAAACTCGGAGCAAGGAGTTTTAGGTTTGCGCCTACATTGAATACGGCTTAACGGGGGCAAATGTTTCGCTGGAGGGTCAAAACCCTCCCAGGGTAGCGCCACTACCGCAGGCCAACGAACTCAGTGCAGGTCTTCATCGAATCAAGTACCACCTTAATCCTCTTTATTGTAGGTCCAAATCACAGGAAAGAAAAGATTTGCGGCAACTGGACAGACTCACCCAACTGCCGCGAAGCTCCGTGCTATTTAGACGCATTATCCCGTGTTTTGGTCGTCTCCCGGCTCGAACTGGCCCTCCAGGCAGCCTGCAGCTTCCGCTGGTCAATGCTTGATATGTGTCACGCCCGAAAGACAGGCGCAAGCGCACCAATCTGAGTCTTGATTCCCGCGAGTTCGGCCGCGCTCAACTGGGGCAGTGGGGCGGACGCAAGTTCCATCGCCAGGTCAAAAATACGCTCGTCACCCGGCGGCACGGCTGCGGTGACTTCCTGGTTCAGCGTGAATCGCAGCGCCAGACGCGCCATTTCCCGATCGTCAATCGGTTGATACCAGCACTTGGGATATTTCCGATCGCTCTCCTTCATATCTTTTGGCCACAAGCCGAAGGCCAGAGCCTTTAAAGCCATTCGGGCCATGCCCTTCGATTTTGCTTTGCTCAGAATCTGCGGGCCGAAACCACCGTTTTCCCAGGCATTGACGTTTACTGGGAACATCACGCTGTCCAGTTCGAGCGCATCCATCAATCTCAAAGCGGCCGGCGCATTATGGGCGGAGAAGCCGAGATGCAGGGCTTTGCCTTCCTTCCTCGCCGCAAAAAATGTCTCCGCGGCTCCGGCCGGCGCCAGAATCTTATCCACATCATCCATCGAGCTGACGGCGTGAAACTGGTAGAGGTCCACATGATCGGTGTGGAAACGCTGCAGGGTGCGCGCCAGTTCCTCGCGGGCACCCTTCGCGTCGCGATGCATGGTCTTTTCGGCAAGAAAAACTTTGCTGCGATAGGGCCGCAATGCTTCACCGAGTTTGGTTTCCGCTTCACCGTTAAAGTACGAGGGGGCACAGTCGAAATAGTTCACGCCCCGGTCGTACGCTTCGGCGACGCGGCGTGAAGCCTCCTCTTGGGTAAGACCGCAAACCACGATGCCCCCAAGGGCAAGGATGGAAAGTTCAATTCCATTTTTGTAAGGGCGGCGGGGCAGAGGTGTCGTCCAACCGTAGGCTGCCGTGGCTGTCAGGGCTGCTGCAGCGCCAAGAAATTCGCGACGATCCATAAGATTGTCCTCCTTTGATGCACTCGGGCAGGCGGAAATGCGGCGCACAACAATTGCTGGGAACTCGCATTATGTCAGAGTGCCGCGCATCCTCAAATAGTGGAATTTCCGGGCAATTTGACATAGCCCCATGGGAAAGGCTGCGCATGCTCGTTTCTTGCGTGTACGAGCATGTTTTGTTGCGATTCCCTATCCTGCGCACTAAGCTGAGTCAACGATCCGGGCCGCTTACAGAACCATGGGCACACTTGAATCGAAGTTGATTGCTCTTTCTTGAGATCAGAAGGTGACCACAATGTTCTTTCGCTTATTGCGGACTGCCATTCAGGCGCTCCAAGCACGGCTTTTCACCCGCGTGTTGATTGTCGTGGCACTGACGTCGCCCTGTGCGGCTCAGGCTCAGCGTGCAACACTCCCTCTCAACGGGTTATGGGAGATTGCAGACAGCGTCTCACCTGACGTGCAACCGTCTGCTTACACACACCACGTGCCAGTTCCCGGCCTGGCGCACTCCGCAACTCCGGCGTTCAAAGGTGTGGACGAATTTCAAAGCCGCCAACTCCTTTCCAACTTGATGGAACAAGGGCGTTACAGCAAATCCGACTACGAGAAACTGGGAAATGCCGCAGGCATCTCTCTCCAGGAGCGTAACTACTTCTGGTACCGCCGCATCTTCCGCGCTCCTGCAAGCCATTCCGTGGCACTGCTCAAAATCAGCAAAGCGCAATTTGGAATCGCCGTGTACCTCAACGGGCAAAAGCTGGGCGAGCACTTCCCCTGTTTTACGGCGGCCTATTTTGACGCCAGCAAGGCGATTCACTGGGACGGTGAAAACGACCTTACGATTCGCGTTGGAGCCCATCCCGGAGTATTGCCGCGCAACGTCTCTGCGGGAACGGACTTCGAGAAGAACCGGTGGACGCCGGGGATTTATGACGAAGTTTCCCTGATGGCATTTGACGGCGCGGGCATTACGAATGTGCAAGCCGCGCCAAAAATCGCATCTTCTGAAGTCCTGGTGCAGACAGAATTGCGCAACTTCAGCACGGAGCCCGAAAGCACGGTGCTCCAGCAAAATATAAGTGAGTGGAAGACGGGGCGCGCCGTGGCATCTTCGGCCGCGCTTTCAGTCACGCTGGCTCCCGGCGAAACCAGGCTGCTCCAGCAAACCGTAACCATCCCCGGGCAGCACCTATGGACGCCGGAAGATCCGTTCCTTTACCGCCTGGACACCCACACCTCCGGCGACTCCGCTATCACTCGATTTGGCATGCGCGACTTTCATTTCGACACCGTGACGCAGCGTGCCTATCTGAATGGCAAACCCTATTTCCTTCGCGGCTCCAACATCACGCTGCACCGATTCTTTGAGGATCCCGATTCCGGCACTCTGCCCTGGGATGAAGCCTGGTTGCACAAACTGTTAGTGGAAATTCCCAAGCAAATGCACTGGAATAGTTTCCGCTTTTGTATCGGTCCCGTGCCGGACCGTTGGCTGGAAATTGCAGACGAAGCGGGCTTGCTGATTCAGAACGAATATATGGTATGGATCGGGCACCCGGACTGGGCAGGCATATATCGCGAAAAATTGAACGCCGATGAGCTGACCGTCGAGTTCAAAGAATGGATGCGAGACAATTGGAATCACCCCAGCGTGGCGATCTGGGACGCCAATAACGAGTCCTGGGCGCCGGAGTTTGGCGACAAGATCATCCCTGCGGTGCGCGACCTCGATTTGTCTCACCGCCCTTGGGAGAACAGCTATAATCCACCGGCGGGCAGCAACGATCCTGTCGAGGATCATCCCTATCTCTTCTACGGAACAGCAACTACAGGAAAATGGCAGTTTCGCATGACTGACCTGGAAGCCATGCAAGGTCTGGCCAAAGACTCCATCACCACCAAGACGGGCCACGCCATGATCCTCAACGAATATGGATGGCTTTGGCTGAATCGCGATGGCTCTCCAACGCTGCTCACAGAGAAACTTTATCCCCTGCTCGTCGGAAAAGAGAGCACGGCAGAACAGCGCTTTGCGATGCAGGCCTACCTGCTTGCGGGTGAAACGGAATTCTGGCGCGCCCACCGGCGTTACGCAGGCGTCCTTCACTTTGTCTATCTCACGACGAGCACGCCAAATGCTTTTACGTCCGATCATTTCACGGACGTGAAAAAACTCACGCTGGAGCCTCACTTCGCCGATTACATGACCCAGGCATTCAAGCCCCTGGGTGTGTACATCAATTTCTGGCACGAAGAACTGGCGCCGAATGAGGTCAAAGCACTCACCGTTATGATGGTGAACGACCTTGCCCAAGCTCGAGCGGGAATTTTGCGGCTCCAGTTTCTGGATGAACATGGCAACGCCGCCACAAGTATTCAGATTCCTTTTCATCTTGAGGCGCTCGGCGCGGACTCTTACAACCTCACCGTCCATGCCCCTTCCGAAGCTGGCAAATACATTCTTACGGCGACCGCGACTCCTTCCGATGCCGAATCCGACCCCACCGTGAGCCGGCGCTGGATTGCCATCAAATCAACGGCAACGACTGAGCATGGCCCTCTTCCACAATGATTGCCGGTGCTTCCCAGAGGCTCGTTGCTTTGATCCCTTGAACGCCGCATTCACCCAAGGCCTCTACTCTGCTTGAACGATGGTATCTTGCTAGAGCCGTCGGCCGGGCATTGCCGGGAACTTTCTGCCTGTCTCTTTGGAATTACAATGGTATAGGCAGGGTCCGTTCCCCGGCCTCGGCGTGGCTGGATTTGGTAACTATCGTGCCCGGGCCTGCGTCTTTATTAATGGGCAGGTTTACGAGGGAAAGAAGCCTTATGTACAAAAAGCACTACTGCATGTCGAGTTTCCTGTTTTTGGTCATCGCAACCTCCATCTGGGCGCAGACCCAGGATGCTCCTCCGCAGGGCCAAGATCAGGGCGCGTCCTCTCGCGGAGCCCGCGGCCAGGGGCGTGGCGGACCCATGGAAGGCCGGGGGGTAACGGGAAAGATCACCGCCATTACCAACGGTTCAATCGAGCTGACCAAGCCTGATGGGACCTCCGTCACCGTAAAACTCACGGGCGCAACCGAATTCCGCAAGGATCGCCAGCCCGCGAAAATGGCGGACTTCAAAGTAGGCGATCTTGTCTTTGTGCGTGGCGACGAGAACGCCGATCACACGTACACCGCTCAAATGATTGGCGCGCGCTCTGGGAGCGGCCCCGGGGGCGGCGGCTTTGCAGGAGGCGGCGGCGGATTCGGCGAAATGGGCAAGGACTTTGTCGCCGGCGAAGTGAAGTCCATTGACGCACCGAGCATGACCGTCTTGCGTACGGACAAGGTCACACAGACGATCGAGCTCAACGAAGATACTTCCCTTCGCAAGGGCCGCGACAGCATCACCATGGCCGACATTCATCCCGGCGATTACGTGGTGGTCCGCGGCGCCTCGCAAAATAATGTCTTCGTCCCCAAAAACGTAATGGTCCTTTCCGCTGAGCAGTGGGAGCGCATGCAGCAGATGGCGAACGGCCGGGGGCCTTCCGGAAGTGCGCCTGCTAACGCTCCCGCGAACAATCCGCCGAAACAGTAGATTGATGAGGGAGTGCAGTTTGAAGTCAATTCTTCGCGGCATGCCTATATTTGTCCTGATCGCGGTTCTCTGCGCCCTGCCTTTGCTGGCGCAAGAGGCCGCACCGTCCGTGCCGCAAGCGGGCACTGCGAACCCAGCTTCACCCAGCGCTGTATCCCCCACCTATGAAATCACCGGGACCGCGCGCACGGGCAAGACTCCTTTGCCGGGCGCGACAGTTTCCGCCGCCAACACCCTCACCGGCAAGAAATATGCCGCCGTGACCAACACCGACGGGAAGTTCTCATTCACCGGCATCGTTCGTGGCCGCTACGTTCTGCGCATCGAATTCATGGGCTTTGCTCTTTTTACGCAGGAACTCGTGCTGAATCCGCAGAATCCCGCGGCAAAAGTGGATGCCGAACTGCTCCTCGCTTCTCGTCAGCAACAGCAATCCGATAACTCTGCCGCGAGCTTCGCTGCTGCCGCTCGCGGCTTTCAGAACCTCGCCGTGGATAGCACACTCGCTTCCCTGGCTGGCGGTAATTCTGCCTTAGGGGAAGCGGGCGCATCCGGCGCCGCGCAAAACAACACTGACTTTTCAAGTCTGCCGATGAATGGCGCAGGCGTAGATGCCCCTACGGAATCCGTCAGCATCACTGGCGCGCAAGGCCGCACTCAGGATTTCGGCGGAGGCAGCGAAGATGAACTGCAACAGCGCATCCAGGAGTTTCGCGACCGAGTGCAAAGCGGCGGTGGTCCTTTCGGCGGCGGACCGGGCATGGGCGGTCCGGGCGGAGGCCCAGGTGGAGGAGCCATCGCGATTGGCAGGATGGGCGGCCGCGGTTTCAACATTAACCAGCCCCATGGCCTGCTCTATTTCTCTGACGATAATGCATCGCTCGACGCCATTCCTTACTCGCTCACTGGCAATCCCGCCACCAAGCCCCAATACAACCAGTCGCGCTTTGGCGCGAATGTTGGCGGCCCCTTGAAAATTCCCAAGCTTTTCGACGCCGGCAACAAATGGTTTTTCTTCGCCGGGTGGAACGGCTCGCGCGGCGATTCCCCCTACGTCTCATTTTCCAGAGTGCCCACACTCGACGAACGCAGCGGCGATTTTTCGGGCGCCGCGTACAACAACGGTACTCCCGTACAGCTATTCAACCCTGTCAACGGGCAGCAGTATCAATACAACGGCGTTCCAAACGTCCTGGATCCGACCTTGATCAGTCCAGCCGCGAAGGCCCTGCTCCAGTACATCCCCATGCCCAATATCACGACCACACCCTCCGGGCAGAACTTTCAGTACCTCACTTCCTCCGAAAGTGATTCCGACGCCGTGACCTTCCGCCTGATCCACAATTTCGGTCCTGCCCCCAGCCCCACGGGACGCGGCGGCGGTGGCGGGGGCAGGGGTGGCGGGCGGCGCCAGCAAAACAACATTAATTTTGGCCTCAACTGGGCGCGCAGCTCAACCAACACCGTGAATCAATTCCCAGCACTTGCGGGTGGGACGGGAACACAAGGCTTGAACGCCAGCGCGGGCTGGACGTACGGCAAAAACCGCTTCACGAATATTTTTCGCGTCGGCTATAACCACAATCACGTTTCCACTGCGAATCTCTATTCCAATATCCTCGATGTTGCGGGCCCCGGTGGCGCGGGAATCGGTGGGATTTCCACTAATCCTTTCGATTGGGGCTTGCCTGGTATCAGCTTCACGTCGTTTGGCGGCCTCAACGACCCGATGCCTCGCCGCGAACTCGATCAGACCTACACCTTCTCCGACACCATCTCCTGGAATCACGGAAAGCACAATTGGCGCTTTGGCGGTGACTACCGCCGCATTCTTCAGAGCTTCCGCTCCGCCAGAAACGCTGAGGGCAGTTTCGTCTTCACCGGCTTTGCCACTTCTCAGTACGCCCCCGGCAATCCGCAACCTGTAACGGACACCGGCTACGATTTCGCGGACTTTTTACTAGGCTATCCTCAGCAAACTTCCTTGCAGTACGGCGCCACTTCTTACAATTTTCGCGGCAGTTCATCCGACGTGTTCGTCCAGGATGACTGGCGCATTCTTGCAAAACTCTCGCTGAATCTCGGCGTACGCTACGAATACGTCGGCCCCTACACCGAGGCCCAGGACCGTATCACCAATTTGGAAGTTGGCCCGGGGTTTTCCACTGCTGTGCCTGTTGTCCCAGCCGGGGCCGTCTTGCCGCCAGGCGCGGGGACGTACGCTGTCTCCTTCAATCCATCCCTCCTTCATCCCGACCGCAACAATTTCGCTCCGCGCCTCGGTGTTGCCTGGAGACCCCTTCAGAAAACGGTTGTTCGCGCCGGGTATGGCATCAACTACAACCTCGCCCAATACAGCACCATGATTCAGAACTTCGCGTTTCAACCTCCCTTTGCCAGCGCCGCCACAAACGCCACCAATGTTGCCGGCCTCACCGGTCCAACGCCGCTCACTCTCACCAACGGTTTCCCCGCAATTACCCAAGGCACGGTATCCAATAATTTCGCTGTTAACCCGAATTACGCCCTTGGCTATGTGCAGATCTGGAATCTCGATCTCCAGCGCGAATTACGCGGCAATGTGGTCCTCAACGTTGGCTACAATGGCTCCAAAGGCACGCGCTTGGACACCGAGCGCGCCCTCGTCGTCGCCGGCAATCAGCCCTTCATTTACGAGTCCTCCGAGGGAAACTCCGTTCTCCATGCCGCTTCCGTTCGTGTGCGCAGGCGCATGTCCAAGGGCTTGGGCATTGGCGCGCAGTATGTCTTCTCGAAATCCATTGACGACGCCTCTTCCATCGGTGGCGGCGGTGTTGTTGTCGCTCAGAATCCTTTCGATACCTCGGCCGACCGCGGGCTTTCCAGTTTCAATCAAACGCACAAGTTCACGGGGAACTGGATGTACGACCTTCCCTTCGGTGAGAACCGCGCCTTTGCCCAGAAAGGTGCCATCTCTCACATTCTTTCCAATTGGCAGTGGAGCGGCGACTTCACTGTTGCTTCCGGTCTCTATTTCACTCCCAGCGTGCTGGGCGGCGAATTGGACATCGCACGCGGCGTCAGCGGCTCGCTTCGCGCCAACCTAGTCCCTGGCCAATCCATTTCGCTTCCGAATCCAAGTGTCCGGGAATGGTTCAATACTGCCGCGTTTTGCGACCCTGCCAACTGCACCAACCCCACCAACTCTCCTTATGGTGATGCCACACGAAATTCCATCGAGGGACCGGGCACGGTAACCCTGGACATGTCCATCAATCGCACCATTCCCATCAAGGAGTCACGCGCTCTTGATTTACGCTTGACGGCCAGCAACGTCTTCAATCACGTGAATTACACCTCCATCAGCGCCGCCGTGAACTCCCTGACCTTCGGCGAAGTCACTTCCGCGGGAGGCATGCGCCGTGTCACGATGCAGGCCCGTTTTCGCTTTTGAGACAGGACA
>Ga0074045_10001887_pt1 | contig 19887 bp, 22 predicted proteins | sample BogForMeECP23OM2_FD_94442 | JGI IMG/M metagenome (GOLD analysis project Ga0074045, IMG submission 94442) | Bog forest soil microbial communities from Calvert Island, British Columbia, Canada - Bog Forest MetaG ECP23OM2 | ecosystem: Environmental > Terrestrial > Soil > Wetlands ...
CCGCGCCCGTTACCGTAACCGCGCCCAACACAAACGTAGAGACGGGGCTTGCCCCTTCTGCCAGCGACAGCGCCCACCCCGCGCAGAAAATCTGGCGCCACTAAAAAATTCGATGGAGCGACGGGTGCCTCGTGAGCCTGCCCTGAGCGAAGTCGAAGGGTCCAGGCCGGCTTCCCACTAGGCGCTCTTCTTCCCCTGCTCCTTATTTGCCTTGTACGTCCCCGGTTCCGTTCGCGCCGAGATCGCGAGCCGGTTCCAGGCATTGATAGCAGCCACCGCCAACGTCAGATCGACCAATTCCTTCTCGGAAAAATATTTTCGCACGTTCTCATAAACCTCATCGCGTACGTGCCCATCCCGGATGTTCGTTACCGCCTCCGTCCAAGCGAGCGCTGCCCGTTCGCGATCGCTGTAATACGGAGACTCTTCCATGCGTCCAGACCGTAAAGCCGCTGCTCGTTTTCACCTGCCGCCCGCAGATCTTTCCAGTGCATGTCGATGCAGTACGCGCAACCGTTGACCTGCGAAGCTCGCAGCTTGATCAGATCAAGCAGAGATTCTTCCAGCCCGCACTGATGAAGATATTCCTCCAGCCCCAACATAGCCTTGTACGCTCCTGGCGCCACTTTCAGATAAGCGATTCGACTCTCCATAAATCCTCCAGGTGGTTCACACCCCTGTTTGGATGACCTGAAACCGATCGTGATCCAGAACCAAAAAATCGGCCTGTTACGATGCTCTTTTTAAAGGGAGGATCTTTTAAAGGGAGGATCAATGAGCAAAACTTTATACATGGTGATCGAGAACTTCAAGAACGGAGACGCCGCGCCCGTCTATCGCCGCTTTCGAGACCACGGACGACTAGCGCCAGCGGGACTCTCCTACGTGTCGAGCTGGGTAAATGACAACCTCGATCGATGTTACCAGCTTATGGAAACGGAAGATCGCGCGCTCCTCGATCAATGGATGGCAAATTGGAGCGACCTCGTTGACTTTGAAGTGCATCCCGTAATCAGCTCGAAAGAGGCGGCGGAAAAAATCGCCCTGCGCCTGTGAGTGGAACGTGGACGGGGCACCCTCGACAGTTTAGGATGATGCGAAATGGAAATCCTCGAGTCGCTCGACATCACGTCCTGGCAAGGTCCGTTCTCTCCGGAGGTCGTAGCGAACGCCGCGGATGCGCTCGAAAACGGAAAGCTGCTCTACGCGCCGCAGCTCCCGTTCGAGCTGTCCGAGACCGAGCGCCGGTTTCTCTCTCCCGATTGTCTGGACGGCAAATCGAAAAACGTGAGCTTCCGCCCTCACTCCGGCGTTTTGAAGGGCACGCGCTGCCAGGGAACCGAGCGCGACGAGTTACTCGCCATGTTACAGCGCTACTACCAGCGGTCTTCTGACCTGCTGCAGGCTCTCTGTCCCGGATATCGCAATCATCTGCAACCAGGATTCACCAGCTTTCGTCCCGCCGAGATCGCCGGTCGAACCACATCCTGGCGGCACGACGATACCCGGCTGCACGTGGATGCCTTTCCCTCGCGCCCCATGCAGGGCCTGCGTATTCTTCGCGTATTCACGAATGTCAATCTACAGATGCCCCGCGTTTGGCGGGTGGGAGAAAGCTTCGAGCAGGCTGCGGCCAAGCTCTTGCCCGGAATTAAGCCGCCTCTGCCGGCAACAGCAACGCTGCTTTACTGGCTCCGAATCGTAAAGGGACGACGAACTGAATATGACCACTTCATGCTCGGCATTCATGATCGTATGAAAGCGGATCTAGGTTATCAGTCTCAGGTTCCGCAAACGAAGCTTGCCATTCCGCCCGGCACGACCTGGGCCTGCTACACGGATTCGGTATCTCACGCCGCCATGTCGGGCCAGTTTGCCTTTGAGCAGACGTTCTACTTACCCGTCAGCGCCATGAACGATCCAGAACGCTCGCCGTTGCGCGTGTTGGAACGGATTCTGCACCGCACTCTGCTTCAGAAATGAACTTAACTGGAGCGGATCTTCGGAACAGATGTTCGGAACAAAGGTAACAGTTACCAAGCGCCACACGAAAAGCTTCACCGCCGCCGAAACCACCTGTCTGCAGCCATTTCCGGGCTCTTTAGACAGGGCGGGTAACCTGCCAGCACGATCGAGTTACTCTTACCAAAAGGCCACCTACCCCCACGATATGGGCCATGTACTACCGTGTTTCTCCGACTTACTCTGATCTTAACTGGACCAACTAACTGTACGGAGATCAGATGAAATACCTCCTCTCGATTGTTTTGCTGAGTGCCGCTATGCAGGCCCAGAATTTCGCAGTGAACAAGTTTGCGCTACCGGATGCGCCGAGCCAACATCCTTTCTGGACGTTCGAAAGTAAAGTCGACCTCAGCATCCTGGCCGGACTGGTCGCCGCCGACGCCATTACCACGCAGCGCGGACTGAACGAGGGGCTCCGCGAAGTCAATCCGGTGATGCGCCCCTTCGTCACGCGTGGTGCACCCGGAGAAGCTGCCGGATCAGCGTTAGGCTTTGGCGCGGCAGTGGGAGTCGCGTACTTGTTGCACCGAACCCACCACTACAAAAGCGAACGCATCGCGATGCGCCTGATGGTTGCCGGTGAAGCCGGGTTCGTTGCCAACAACATCGTACAGATTCGCTAGCCGTCGCGGGTGCAAGCCGGATTCGTATCTGCGCCACCGTTTAGCCTATGCGAACGATTCTTCGGAAAGCCCAGTTCCACGATATAATTCCAACCTGGAAGAATTTTCTTCGACAATCGGAGAAGCCCCCAGCCGCTTCCGCGAATCTGTATACCAAAGGAGTTCTGCATGGCGATTCAGAAGACGGACAAGATTTGGCACAACGGCAAGTTCATCGCCTGGGATGACGCGACGCTCCACGTGATGTCTCACGTCGTAAACTACGGCTCTTCGGTGTTTGAAGGCATTCGCTGCTACGCGCTGCCCAGTGGCCCTGCCATTTTTCGCGCCACCGAACACATGCAGCGCCTGGTCGACTCCGCCCGTATTTACCGCATCGACATCCCTTTCACCCGAGACGAGATCGTAAACGCCATGGTCGAACTGGTGAGCCACAACGGTGTGTGGCCCTGTTACGTCCGCCCCATCGTTCTCCGCGGCTATGGCGAAGCCGGAGTCAATCCCTTCAACTCCCCCACCGAAATCTATATTTGCAATTACCCCTGGGGAAAGTACTTAGGGGCGGATGCCAACGAGGGAGTGGATGTTTGCATTTCTTCGTGGACGCGGATCGCACCCAACACTCTGCCAGCCATGGCCAAGGCTGGCGCGAACTACATGAACTCGCAGCTCATCAAGATGGAAGCTATCGTTAATGGCTACGTCGAAGGTATCGCGCTGGACGTGAACGGCTACGTCAGCGAAGGCTCGGGCGAGAATCTGTTCGTCGTGCGCAATGGCGTGATGCAGACAGCTCCGCTCGGCAACTCCGTGCTTCCGGGCATCACGCGTGATTCGGTGTTGCAGATCGCGCGCGACCTTGGCATCAGAGTGATAGAGCAGCAGATTCCGCGCGAGTCGCTTTACGTCGCCGACGAAGTTTTCTTGACCGGCACTGCCGCCGAAATCACGTCCATTCGCTCGGTCGACAGAATCAATGTTGGCGAGGGCAAGCTCGGGCCGGTGACCAAGTCTCTGCAGGCGGAATTTTATGGCATTGTCCGCGGCGAGAAGAAGGACCGCCATCACTGGCTGACTCCGGTTCCAGTGGGATCTAAACAGCCCGTGGCGGTTTAGCGCTTTCGTCGCGAAGAAAATGCAGTGCTTCCTAGTCGACCGGCCGTTTGCGTCTACTGCAGCCTTGAACTATAGTGAATTCCGGCTGATCGCATGCGACAGCGTTGTTTTCGTTGTCTTTTTCCCTTAACCCCAGCCTAAAGGAGACCCGTTATGTCTGCTCCCACGCCTGAATTTGTCCTGGGCTATCGCGCCATGATGCTTGATGGCGTTGCCCGAGAACTTGAAATTACCAAGAGAGTTTTGGCTGCCATCCCCGACGGAAAAAGGGACTACCGGCCAGATCCCCACGCGCGCACGGCCTGGGAACTGGCCTGGCACCTCGCCAACACTGACGTGCAGTTCCTGGACGCGATCGCAGATCTTAAGTTCGTCATGCCGCCTCCGGCTCCGGCGGATAAACCCAATACGGTTGCGGAACTGGTGGGTTGGTACGACCGGAATGTGAAGCGCGGGGCGGAGCGGGTGGGCGCTTTGTCGGCGGCCCAGTTGCAGACACCGGTCCAGTTTTTCGTCTTCAACTTCCCGGCGGCCTTCTATCTGGGATTTCTGAACAATCACAGCATTCATCATCGGGGCGAGTTGGCTACCTACCTGCGTCCGATGGGATCGAAGGTGCCTTCGATTTATGGAGGGAGCTTCGACGAGCCGTTTCAGGCCGCGGCCTGAGATTCGCCTGTATCCTGTGTGTCCAAGTGAGCCGCCCGGTGGGCGGCTTTTTTGTCCGCGCGGGCAGCCACGACCTAGTGGTGCCGTTACCTCCGTCATCTCGTGTGCGGGTCCGGTTCGGGAGATGATAGCGAGAGTAGCTGGAGTCCCGCCTGCATGAATATCGACGACTTGCTCCGCATCGCGATGGAGCGCCGCGCTTCCGACTTGCATTTGAAGGTTGGGAACTATCCTCACCTGCGCATTGATGGCGATCTGGTGCCTTTAACTGAGCAGGCGCGGGTGTCTGCCGAAGACATGTTGAACATGTCGTTCAGTATGATGTCGGCGCGGCAAAAGCAAAAATTCAAAGAGACCACGGAAATCGATATGGCGTATGGCGTTGCCGGCCTGGGACGCTTCCGTGTGAACGTGTTTCAGCAGCGCGGCAATGTGGGATTGGTCCTACGCGTAATTCCGACGAAGATTCGCGCGCTCGACGAACTGTTCTTGCCGAAAGTGGTGGAGCAGATCTGCGACATGCCGCGTGGTCTGGTGCTGGTGACCGGGGTGACGGGCTCGGGCAAATCGACCACGCTGGCCGCCATGGTCGACCGCATTAACTCGACTCGCGCCGAGCACATCATCACCATCGAAGATCCCATCGAATTTCTGCACCGCGACAAAAAAGGATACGTGAACCAGCGCGAGGTGGAAGTCGATACGCCATCGTTCTCGGCGGCGCTGCGCTCTTCTCTGCGTCAGGATCCGGACGTGATTCTGGTCGGCGAAATGCGTGATCTGGAAACGATTGGGACGGCGCTGCACGCGGCCGAAACCGGTCACATGGTGTTCTCCACGCTGCACACGCTGGATGCGGTGGAAAGCATCAACCGCATCATCGCCATTTTCCCGCCGCCGGAGCAGAAACAGATCCGGCTGCAGTTGGCGGCGGTGTTGCGCGCCATCGTCAGCCAGCGCCTGGTGCGCCGGTCAGACGCCGAGGGGCGAGTGCCCGCGGTCGAAGTGATGGTGACGACGGCGTACATCCGGGAATGCATTCTGGTGCCCGAGAAGACCCGCGCTATCCGCGACGCGATTTCTGCCGGCACGTCGCAGTACGGCATGCAGACCTTCGACCAGTCGCTTTGGGATTTATTCCAAGCGGGGTTGGTGAATTACGACACGGCGCTGGAGAGTGCCTCGAATGCCGATGAGTTCAAGCTGCGCATGCAGGGAATTGCGTCGACTTCGGACATCTCACGACAGTCAATGCAGTCGGCGGGCTTTGGACGCTGAGATTCGAAATCGAGTTTGTCCTGCTGAACGTTGCTGTGTGTGAACTTTGTTCCTCCGTAGACTTGGGCGCGCTTCGGCGCGCCCGTTTTTTGTGCGGAGAAGTTTCGAGGCTAACAGGGCCGCGACTTAACTCATAGGCCTTTTCAGGTTCTATAACGCCTTCGACATGCGGACGAGATGGACGGGTATCTTGGCGACCTGATCTGCCGGAAAGGGCAAGGTGCCGTTCTCGACATATCCAAAGCGCTGGTAGTAAGCGGGCAGTTCCCGGCGCACGTTTACGAAAGTGAGATCCATGAACCGGCATCCGACGGAGCGGCAGTATTGTTCGGCGGCGGCGATCAGACTTGTACCGATTCCCGAGCGCTGCCGCAGTGGGTCGACTGCCAGTAACCCGAAGTAACCCCGTTCGCCGCGCAGTTCGGTGTAAACGCACCCGACCAGCACTGCATCTTCGAACCGCATAAGAAATTTCCCTTTTTGAAGAAGGGCGGCAACTTTCTCGGGATCGGTTCGATCAACATCAATGAAGAAGCGCTCGGAGCGAAAGGCATCGTTCACCAGGCGCGCGATGGCGGGCGCGTCGGTGGGCTCAGCGGTTCGGATCTGCGGAGGATTTGGCACGGGGTGAATTTTACTTCAGGAGGATGACTCGTGGAATGGGGCCCTAAATCCCGATGGCGGGGAGAGTTTCACGGGCGCGGGCGCCCGCGCCACACCAGTTAGTTCGGCTTGCGGAACTTACTGTCGGCGAGATAGCGCAGCATGATGGCATCGGTGGCGCTCTGGAATTGCTGCTCGAGTTCTGGGGCTTGCAGGGGAGCTTCCTGGCGCAGGGTCTGTCGGAATTTCTCGCCCATTTCAGAATCGCTGGTCACGACCTGCATGTAGAACCAGAGGAAGTGGCGCATCTGGTCGAGAGCGGACTTGAGGACCTGGATGGATTCCATCTCAGGCGTATCGGCAAGAGCTTCCATAAGTTCGGGATCGGTCGGAGCCTGCATGGCGGCGCAATTGAGTTCGCGCTGGATCACGCGCAGGTCGTCGGTCACACGCAAAATGCGGAGATGAATGTCTGCCATGCTTTCCCGGTTCTCGCGATCCATAAGGTCCCTTCCATCCCGACCAAACGTGCCTGATTAACGCGTCCTGACCAAGATCGCATTTCGGAGCGCGAGGGGAAAGGTTCCCCGTGTGCATGAGCTTCGGTAATTGAAGTTACCTTAGGTCGAAAGCCGCGCGGGACAGGCCGTTGCAGGCTGGTGAAGAAGTTTAATCCACGAAGGACGCGGAGTATGGTAAAAACGGTTTCGCAATAACAATAACAATGACATCAACGCAAACTGGCCGGGTGCAAACTAGCGCGGGGCAAGCTGGCTTACTGCGGGCCATTGGCCGTTGGAGCCTGGCCGCATTAGCGGTGAACTCAATTATCGGCAGTGGCATATTTGGTTTGCCGGCCACGGTGGCTGCGCTTCTCGGCAAACAGAGCGTCGCGGCGGTGTTGATTGCCGGGGCTGCGATGGGCGTGATTATGGCCTGTTTTGCCGAGGTGGCCTCACAATTTTCGGAGGCGGGCGGACCTTACGTGTATGCGCGCACGGCATTCGGGCGTCTCACGGGAATTCTGGTCGGATGGATGCTATACCTGGCGCAGACGGCGGCTCCAGCGGCGAATGCGAATCTGTTTGTCATTTATCTGGCGGAATTCTGGCCGGCGGCGAAAGCACCGTGGCCGCGGTTTGGCATCCTGACGTTATTGGTGGGACTGCTGGCGCTCATCAACCTTCGAGGGGCTCGCCAGGGGACTGCGGTGAGCAACGTGTTTACGGTGGCGAAAATTTTGCCGTTGTTGATGGTGATTTCGGCGGGAGCTGCGCTTACTATTTTCCATCCGGCGCCATGGGGTGCTGGGGGGCCGATGCCAGCAAGCGCGTGGATGAAGGCCTTGGTTCTTTTGATCTTTGCCTACGGTGGATTTGAATCGGCGCTGGCGCCCATGAGCGAAGCGAAGAATCCGGCGCGGGACGCGGCTTTTGCGCTGTTTGTGGCACTGATCGCCTGCACCGCGATTTATGCGCTGGTGCAATGGGTAGTGGTTGGAGTGCTCGGACCGGGGGCGACTACAGATCGTCCGCTGGCGGAAGTGGCGCGCGTCACGATGGGCAATCGCGGAGCGGGGCTGGTTGCGATCGGAGCGCTGGTTTCGGTTTACGGTTATTTGAGCGCCAAGCTGCTGGGAATGCCACGGGTCACGTTTGCGCTCGCCAAAGGAGGCGATCTGCCGCAAGTGTTTGCCGCGGTAAGCTCCAGATTTCACACCCCATGGTTCTCGATTCTGTTCTTTGCGGCGGCAGTGTGGGGGTTGGCGATCATGGGAAGTTTTGCCTGGAATGTGACGCTGTCGGTGGCCGCCCGCCTGTTCTACTATGGGGTGGTTTGCGCCGCGCTGATTGCTTTGCGGCGAAAGCAGTCGCTAGCCGCCGCGCCAGCCGGAGGTTTTCGGCTGCCGGGGGGGCCGTTGCTGTCCGTGCTGGGAGTTGGGATTGCCGTGGCGCTCGGCGCGGCTGCGCAGATATCGAAGCAGATCGACTTGAGTAAATCGCTGATCCTCGCGGCCACAGTGGGAGCGGCTGTGCTGAATTGGCTGTGGGCAAGGAGAACAATGCAAGCTCCGAAATAGACGACATAGACGACTAGTGGAGCGCCGCGCGCCCTCGCGAGGCGTTCACAAATAGAATCGCTTAAAGCAGGTCCGCGCCACACACGCGGTGGAGGGCTTTTTGCGGAAGTTCCAGTTGAAGTTCCGAGGCGTCGTTTCGTTTTTGCTCATTTCTGTTTCCTGCTTCGCACAACGCGAGCCCGTGCTCAAGCAGATTGACTTGCCGCACGCCTACTACTTCCGGGAAATGTACTTGCCACAGCTGACGACCGGACCGAGCGCGGCAGCGTGGTCGCCAGATTCGAACAACCTCGTGTATTCGATGGCAGGCTCGCTGTGGCGACAGCAGTTGCGCGGCACGAAAGCGGACCAGCTTACCGCCGGACCGGGCTACGATTATCAGCCGGACTGGGCGCCGGATGGGCGCTGGCTCGTCTTTGCGCGCTACGATCACGACGCGGTGGAGTTATGGTCGCTGGATCTGCGGGACGGCCGCACGCGGAAGATGACCTCTGGAAGTGCCGTCAATGTGGAGCCGCGCTTTTCGCCGGATGGAAAACGTCTGGCATTTGTTTCTACGTCTCATAAGGGGCACTTTCATATCTTTGTCGGTCGATTTGAAGATGGGTTGCTCGACGATGTGCGGCAACTTACTCCTGAGACCGTCAGTGTGCTGCCTCGCTATTACTACAGCCAGGCCGATCACGAGATAAGTCCGGTATGGACACGGGATGGCTCGGAAATACTGTTCATCTCGAATCGCGGGCACATTCACGGAACTGGTGGATTCTGGAAGATCAAGGTGGATCCGGGTGCCGAGGCCCACGAGATCCATTACGAGGAAACGAACTGGAAGGCTCGTCCAGATTTTTCGCCAGACGGCAAGCGCATGGTATATGCATCCTACCTGGGCCAGGCTTGGCATCAGCTGTGGTTAATGCCTGCGGTGGGCGGGGATGCATTCCCCATCTCATACGGCGCTTTTGACAATGTGAATCCCCGATGGTCGCCGGACGGATCGAAGATTGCATTCATCTCCAATCGCAACGGGAATACTTCGTTGTGGGTGCAAACGATTCCCGGTGGGGAACAGACGGAGGTTGTAACGCGCGAACGAAAATACCTGAAACCGATGGGACGAATTTCGTTGCGCGTGGTGGATGGCATTGGGAAGCCAGTAGCAGCGCGGGTGTTCGTGACGGGCGCGGACGGATTAGCGTATGCGCCCGATGACGCATGGATGTATGCCGACGACAGTTTTGATCGCTCGGAGCGGCCATTTGAAGCACACTATTTCGACACGTCGGGCGTGTCTGAGGTCACGGTGCCGGCTGGCGTGGTCGAAGTCGATGTCATGCGCGGATTCGAAAATCATTTTGAGCAACGTAAGATAGAAGTGGAGCCAGATGGCACAACCCAGCTCACGGTCCGACTGGTACCACTATCGATCACCGTGGATGCGACCTCGAATTGGGTGAGCGGCGATGTTCATGTGCACATGAACTATGCCGGAACCTATCGCAATACGCCAGCGCACCTGGTGGAGCAGGCAGCGGCTGAGAACCTGGCGATTGTAGAAGATCTGGTGGTGAACAAAGAGCAGCGCATTCCTGACATGGCGTATTTCTCGCCGCAACTCGATCCGGCTTCGACCGCGGATCACCTCCTTTTGCACGGCCAGGAATTTCACACGAGTTATTGGGGGCATTTGGGATTGTTGAACCTGACGCGTAACTTCATTCTTCCGGGCTACGCGGCTTATCCCAACACCGCAGCGGCCAGCCTAGATCCAGCGAACGCGAATGTTGCCGACATGGCGCATGAACAGGGCGCGCTCGTTGGGTATGTGCATCCTTTCGACAGTTTTCCCGATCCAGCGAAAGACGATCCTCTTACTTCCGAGTTACCCGCGGATGTGGCGTTGGGTAAGGTTGACTACATCGAGGTGCTGGGTTTTTCCGACCATAAGTCCACGGCTGAGGTGTGGTACAAGCTGTTGAATTGCGGTTTTCGATTGCCCACAGCGGCGGGCACGGATTTTATGGGGAACTACGCATCGCTGCGTGGACCGGTGGGGTTGAACCGCGTTTATGCCGAGGAACCCTCGCCTTTGAGGATTGAGCCGTGGTTGGCGTCAATCAAGGCGGGGCGGACGTTTGCGACAAACGGACCACTGCTTCGATTCTCGCTGGGTGGGCAGGCAATCGGCGGCGAGGTTCACCTGGGAAAGAAACAAGAAGTACATTTTTCCATCGAGATGTTTTCTATGATTCCAATCGATCATCTGCAAATAGTCTGCAACGGAAAGGTGAAACGCGAATTAGAGACGAATAAAGAGCATACGGGCGCGCACGTCGACGGCTCGATCCCACTCGACACGAGCGGCTGGTGCATTTTCCGCGCTTTCAGCGACAAAGCTGAATATCCAATTCTAGACTTATATCCCTATGCGACAACCAGCCCTATATATGTAAGTGTGGCGGGCGCGCCCGTGAGCAGCGCAGCCGATGCAGCTTACTTCGTCGCCTGGATTGACCGCCTGATTTCGGGCGCGCAAAGCAATGCGTCGTGGAACACCGAGACGGAGAAACAATCGGTGCTCTCAATCCTGCGGCGAGCAAGAGAAACATTTGCGAGTATGGAGAAATAGGCGGAGACGTCGCTGCAAGCCAGATGCCGACCAGCCCACAATCGCCAACAGTTTTCCAGAGCGGCGGCAAGACTATCCGTCTCGACGCGTATCTACCGGAGTCAAGCGACGGCCCCATTCCTGCCGTCATTGCGCTCCACGGTGCTGGAGGCGGTGTTTCCGGCATGGAGCGCTATGCCGGCATGCTCGCGGCCCAAGGGTTCGCGGTGTACGTACTTCATTATTTTGACCGCACCGGCATTGAGTCCGCGGACAAGCCGGCCATCATGCGCAATTTTCTGCTGTGGATGAAAACGCTCTGGGACGCAATCAGTTTTGTCGAAACGCAGCCGGGAGTCGATGGCGAGCGCATCGCTCTCCTGGGCTTTTCGCTCGGAGCCTACCTCTCGCTCGCCAATTCTGCCATCGACCATCGCGTGAAGGCCGTGGTCGAGTTCTTCGGAGGCATGCCGAAAGAAATGAACCTCTTCATGAAGCGCCTCTGCCCCGTGCTAATCCTGCACGGCGAGGGTGACGCGACCGTCCCAGTCGAGGAAGCCTACCATTTGCAGAAGTTGCTGGAGAAGAAGGGAATCCCCTACGAAATCAAGATCTATCCCGGTGCCGGCCACGGTTTCGAGGATCAGGCAATCTGGCGCGACGCAGGGCTGAGGAGCCTGCAATTTTTGCAGAAGTACTTAGCCGCACCGGGAGTCTGAGAAGCTCACGTAGGGGCGGACGCATTCGTTCGCCCAGCCGAGCGCAGCTCGGCAGCGCTCTTAAATTCGCGAAAGGCGAAACGGAGCGCTGAGCAAGCGTGCCGGCAGCATGACTACGGCCCAGACCAGGGCGAGCGCGCCATTGACCGCGATCCCCACGATGCGGAAGGGCAGCAACAACAGCCAAATGATCGGATAGAGGATCAGCGCCAGCAGCGCCACAGGCCAGCACACGACGAAAAGAAAGCACCACAGTAGGAAGGCGATCATTGGAATAAGGGACTCCTCCTCAATATGATACGCAGGGCGTAAAAAAAGTTCGAAGCCGACAAACAGAACTGAGAGCCGACAGCTGAGAGCTGCTCCCCTACATCGTTTTCAGTGACGAACTGACTCGCAGCTTCGCTTCGGTTGCTCCTTGTACGTCGTCGACAGTCAAGCCCGGGGCGATCTCTTCGAGTAGCAACCCCTCCGGCGTGACTCGGATGTAGGCCATCTCGGTGACGATTGTGTCTACGACCTTCACGCCGGTCAGCGGCAGGGTACATTTCTTCAGGATCTTCGGCTGCCCCTCTTTGGTCGCATGTTCCATGGCGATGATCACGCGCCGCGCTCCCGCAACCAGGTCCATAGCGCCGCCCATGCCCTTGACCATTTTGCCCGGAATCATCCAGTTCGCGAGATTTCCGAGTTCATCGACTTCCATTGCGCCCAGCACGCTTAGGTCAACATGGCCGCCGCGAATCATGGCGAAAGAATCGGCGCTCGAAAAGTACGCGGTGCCCGCCATTTCGCTGACCGTTTCCTTTCCCGCGTTAATCAGGTCCGCATCTTCCGTGCCTTCGAGCGGATATGGCCCGATGCCGAGCATCCCATTCTCGGATTGCAGAATCACGTCCATGCCCGGCGGAACGTAATTGGCAATCAGTGTAGGCAGCCCGATGCCGAGGTTGACGTAAAATCCGTCGCGCAATTCGCGAGCGATGCGCTTTACGATGCGCTCGCGTTTGTCGGGTTCCTTTGTGACTTTGGGCAAAGTTGACATTGTTTTCCTTAGATTATGTCGGCGACGGTTTCGCTAGCTTGTTGCTGTCGGTTTGGTCACGGTCCTTTTCTCGATTCGCTTTTCAAACCGCTCACCCTGAAAGATTCGTTTTACGAACACGCTCGGCGTATGCACCAAGTCGGGATCGAGTTCTCCGGGTTCCACCAGGTGTTCGACTTCGGCGATGGTGATCTTGGCCGCGGTCGCCATCATGGGGTTGAAATTGCGCGCTGTCTTGCGATAGACGAGGTTGCCCCAGCGGTCGCCCTTCCAGGCCTTGACGAGGGCGAAGTCGGCTTGCAGCGCGCGCTCCATGATATAAGTGCGACCGTCGAACTCACGCGCCTCCTTGCCGTCAGCAACCACCGTTCCAACTCCGGTGGGTGTAAAGAACGCGGGAATTCCAGCGCCCCCGGCGCGAATTCGCTCGGAAAATGTTCCTTGCGGAACCAGGTCAAGTTGCACCGTGCCGTTCAGCACCATCTGTTCGAGCAGTTTGTTTTCGCCGACGTAGGTTCCGATGTGCCGCCGGATCTGGCCGTTCGCCAGCAGCAGCCCAATGCCCAAGCCATCGACGCCGGCATTGTTGCTGATTGTGGTCAGGTTCTTGACGCCCTTGCGCGTGAGAGCGCGGATTAGGTTTTCAGGATTCCCGCACAAACCGAATCCACCAACCATGATAGTGGCTCCGTCGAACACATCCCGGATTGCCTCTTCAGCGCTCTTGACGACTTTGTGCATAGCAGAAGAATTCTATAGCAAATTGCAGCGCGCGAGAGGGACCAAAAGCAACATCTACCACGGAGTCACAGAGACACAGAGGAATTCATTTCTTGTTTTTCTCCGTGCCTCCGAGCCTCCGTGGTGGATTCTTGCGTAACTGATGCGCGCGCTCGAATTCGGCGGCCAGTTCTCGCGAGTCGAGATTTTCGCGGATGTGCGCCAGACGCTGCTCCAGCTTCAGCAGCGCGTCGCTCAGGTTCTTGCGATTAGTGATGGCGATGTCGCGCCACATCGAATAGGGGCTGCCCGAGATGCGAGTCATCTCGCGCAGGGCTCGTCCGCCGATGTCGAGCACCGGCGCATCGGGGCCAAATTCGTCGACTAGCGTTGCGGCCAGGGCGGTGGAGATCATCTGCGGCAGATGGCTGATCCAGGCGCAGAAGCGATCATGATCGGAGGGATCGACGACCGCCACTTTGGCGCCCATCTTTTCCGCGCAGTGGATAAATTCTCCGCAGAGTCCCGCGTGAACGTTCTGGCGGGGAAGAGGCGTGAAGAGCCAGGCGGCGCCTTCGAAAAGATCGGCGTCCGCAAACTCCACGCCGGCGTGCTCTTTGCCCGCCATGGGATGGCCGGCGAGAAATCTTTGACCGGCATTTCGCCCAAACGATTTCGCGGCGTGCTGAACAATTTCCGCCTTCGTGCTGCCCACGTCGGTCACGAGAGTCTTGAGCGGAAGCGCAGGACCGAGCCTGTCGATCAGATCGAGAATCGGGAGCACGGGCGTTGCCAGCACCACCAGATCGCTTCCATGTATGGCATCAGCGGGATTCGTGGTCCCACCGTCGATGGCGCCGCAGCCTTGGGCGCGCTCCAAAACTGGGGCGCGGTCGCAGCCGATGATTCGGGCGGCGAGATGACGCTTCTTGAGCGCGAGCCCGAGCGAGCCTCCGATCAAGCCGGTTCCGATGATGGTGACTTGTTTGAAAGGCATTTGTAATTGGTGATTTGTAATTTGTGATTTTGCTTTTCAATTACAAATTACAAATCACCAATTACAAATTATCCCTACGCGATCTCGCGTCCCACCGCGGGCGCGATCATGCGTAACTGATCCATCAACTTGGCAAACTGTTCCGGGTAGAGCGACTGCGCGCCATCAGAGAGCGCTTTGTCCGGCTGGTGATGAACCTCTATGAGCATGGCATCGGCGCCAGCGGCAGCAGACGCCAGCGCCATGGGCGCTACTTTGTCGCGCCGCCCCGTGCCGTGCGAGGGATCGGCAGTCATCGGAAGATGCGAGAGTTTGTGAATGATCGGGATCGCGGAAATATCCATCGTGTTGCGCGTGTAAGTTTCGAAGGTGCGGATGCCGCGCTCACAGAGAATGATTTCGTAGTTGCCGCCGGCGAGCAGGTATTCAGCGGAGCACAACAGCTCTTCGATCGTGGCCGCGATTCCGCGCTTGAGCAGCACGGGTTTGCGAACCTTTCCCAGTTCGCGCAGCAGATTGAAGTTCTGCATGTTGCGTGCCCCCACCTGGAAGATGTCCACATACGGCAACATCAGCTCGATCTGGGAGATCTCCATGACTTCGCTGATCACCAGGAGCTTGAAATGATCGCCCGCTGCGCGCAACAATTTCAAGCCCTCCAGTCCGAGTCCTTGAAATGAATAGGGAGAAGATCGGGGTTTGAAAGCGCCGCCGCGGAGAACGCGCGCTCCCGCTTGGGCGATCAGTCCGGCGACGGTGAACAGTTGCTCGCGGGATTCGACCGAACAGGGCCCGGCCATGACGACGATTTTCTTGCCGCCGATTTCAATCCCATTCGCAAATTTTACGACCGTGCCTTCGGGACGAAAATTGCGCCCGGCCAGATGGTAAGGAGAAGTAATGCGGTGAACTTCCTGCACTCCCGGCATCATTTCGACTTCGCGAGTGTCGAAATCGTGGGGAACTCCGACGCCGCCGAGTACGGTCTGGCGCGCTCCGGTGGAGCGGTGGACTTCAAAGCCGAAGTGGACCAGTTGATCGATCACCTGCTGGATCTGATCTTCACTGGCCGAATCTTGCATTGCTACGATCATGAGTACGCTCGTTTTGCCCGGCTGCGGAACGCGAAGAGCAAGATCAGCGTCCGCTGCGAACTTGGGTGGTTTCCTACTCCTTGAATTTTGAATCGATCTCGACACCGCCGGTCGTAGGCTCGGAGTCGGGAACGATTTCGTGCTTTTGAATACTGCGCATCACATCCATAATTCGTTCGTAAATCTGACCGAGGTCGCGCTCGGCTAATGGACCGGTGTTGCTACGCTGCACATTAACAATGACCTCGCGCTCGCGCTCGGGTTCGTAAATGGGCAGGCTGGTATTGCGTTTTAATCGTCCAATTTCGACGGCAGCAGCAGCGCGCTCATTGAGCAGCGCCGCCAGCTTGCGGTCCAGTTCGTCGATTTTCTTCCGCCAATCGGAAATGTCCATAGGAAGCTTTCAGCTTTCAGCTCTCAGCTATCGGCTCTCAGTTCGGTCCATCGAGGGACTCGCTGTGAACTTTGCCACCGAAGATGTTCTCAGAGGACGCCATCATTTTCGGGCTGAGAGCTGAGAACTGACAGCTGAGAGCTGCCTTATGAATTCTGCCACAGTCGCGGCTTCCCGTCCCGGATTTTGTTCGATCAACTGTACGATGGCACTGCCGACGACCGCACCTTCGGCGAATTTTCCGACGGCGGCGAACTGTGCCGGGGTTGAGATTCCGAAACCGACAGCGATAGGGAGCCTGGTGAAGCGGCGGATCCGCTTGACCAGAGTCTTGGCGTCTCCAGTCATGTCTTGGCGCGCGCCGGTGACGCCCGTGCGGGAAATCGCGTAAATAAATCCCGTCGAAACCTGGGCGATCAATTTCAGACGCTGATCGGTCGAGGTAGGCGCCGCCAGAAAAATGGTTGCGAGTTCATTCTTGCGAGCCTCGCGCAAATACTCGGCGGATTCCTCGACCGGCAGATCGGTGATCAGTGTTCCGTCAATCCCCGCAAGCCGTGCCACCTGGCAGAACCGTGGCAGGCCCATGCGCAGGATGGGGTTAAGGTAGGAAAAAATCACTAGACCGACGGATTGAGAATGTTCGCGAATTTCGGCGGCGAGAGTCAACACCTGCTGCAGCGATGTCCCGTGCTTGAGCGCCCGTTCGCTGGCGCGCTGGATGACCGGCCCATCGGCGAGCGGATCGCTGAAAGGGACGCCGAGCTCAATCACGCTCGCACCCGCATCAATGGCAGCGAGGATGACTTCGCGCGTGGTGGCGAGGTCGGGGTCGCCACAGGTTACGTAGGCGACTAGCGATGGCTTATTTTCGAAATGGAAGGGCATGAGAAATTTGCAATTGGTAATTTGTAATTGTCGATTCGCAAATTACAAATTACAAATCATCAATCCAATTTCAAGTTCTCCCGCAAAATTCCGACGTCCTTGTCCCCACGCCCCGAAATATTAACGATCACAATTTCCGACTTCTTCATCTTGGGAGCGCGCTTGACGACTTCGGCGACGGCATGCGCAGATTCCAGCGCCGGAATAATGCCTTCGGTGCGAGCCAGCAGCACGGTTGCCTCGAGCGCCTCGGCGTCGGAGGCGGGAACGTATTGCGCGCGTCCCGTATCTTTCAGCATGGCGTGCTCGGGCCCAATCGACGGATAGTCAAGCCCAGCGGAGACGGAATGCGTAAGCGCGATCTGGCCTGCAGCATCCTGCAACACGTAAGAATAAGTTCCCTGCAAAACGCCCGGCGAGCCGCCGCGGAAACGGGCTGCGTGCTGGCCAAGCGCCTCACCGCGGCCGCCGGCCTCGACTCCAATGAGTTCGACTTTCTTGTCTTTGAGGAAGTCGTAGAAGATGCCAATGGAGTTCGATCCTCCACCGACGCAGGCGATGATGGCTGTGGGAAGCCTACCTTCAGCTTTGCGGATCTGGGCGCGAGCTTCGCGTCCGATGACGCGATGGAAGTCGCGCACCATAGTCGGATAAGGATGCGCTCCGAGCACGCTGCCAAGCAAGTAATGCGTGGTGCGCACGTTGGTGACCCAGTCGCGCATGGCTTCGTTGATGGCGTCCTTGAGCGTGCGCGAACCGGAATCGACGCCGCGCACGTCAGCGCCGAGCAAACGCATACGGAAGACGTTGAGCTCTTGGCGGCGCATGTCCTCCGTGCCCATGTACACCACGCACTCGAAGCCGAGCAACGCGCAGACGGTGGCCGTGGCAACGCCGTGCTGGCCGGCCCCGGTCTCCGCGATGACACGGTGCTTGCCCATGCGCTCGACCAGCAAGGCCTGGCCGAGGCAGTTATTAATTTTGTGCGCGCCGGTGTGGAGCAGGTCTTCGCGCTTGAGATAGATTTTCGCGCCGCCAAGTTTTGCGCTCAGGCGGCGGGCAAAAAATAGCGGCGTAGGTCGTCCAGCATATGTTTTCAGCAATAGGTCGAGGCGTTGCTGGAATTTGCGATCGCGCTTGGCTTTTTCGTATTCGCGCTCCAGTTCCTCCAGCGCGGCCATCAGCGTTTCCGGAACGTAGCGTCCGCCGTAAGCGCCGAAACGGCCGCCGGTGGCCGCTTTTGGCGGCGTTTTCACAGTCATCATCTTACCTGCCGCAGCGCTCGCCATCGTCAACTTGCCTCTTCCATGGCCCGCACGGCTTCGACAAAGGCGCGGACTTTTCGGGGATCTTTCTTGCCGGGTTCGCGTTCGACGCCGGAAGAAACGTCCACGCCCCAGGGATGGAGCAGGTGAATAGCCTCCTGCACATTTCCCGGACGCAAGCCGCCGGCGATGATCAGCTTGCTGATGCTGTTGATGATTCCGGCCCACGGCTGCACGCGTTCCCAGTCGAACTTTTTGCCGGTGCCGCCGCGTTCTTCCGCGGTCGAAGAATCGAGCAGGACGCCCGAGATTACGCCTGGACGGAAGCCGTGCGTCTCGAGGAAGAGATCGCCGTTTTCGGCGACGTGGATTTTGTGAACGCGTTTGCCCTTGTAGGCATTGTCTTTCTCTACCAATCCGACCGCGACTGGATCCCATCCGACACTTTGTCCGGCAGGCACGTCGAAAACTTTTGCAGGCCAGCTGCGGAAAATCGTGGGGCGGTGCGATCCGTTCGCGAGTTTATGGAAAAGGGCTTGGCTGAAGTCCGGGCTCTCATCGCCGTGCAACTGTATGGCGGTGAGACCCACGTGTTTTGCGGTGTCGCGCACGTGATCCACGGTCTGGTTGACGAAAACGCCGACTTTTTGGACTTGCTTTGGTAATTTGTCGACGATCGCGCGCGCCGCATCTGCCGTGACGTGACGCGGGCTCTTCGAATAGAAAACGAAGCCCAACGCATTCGCACCCGCATCAGTGGCGGCGAGCGCGTCGTCGAGGTTCGTGATCCCGCAGATCTTGATCCAAGTCATAAAAAGCAGTGGTCAGTGGCCAGTGGTAGGTGGCCAGCTAAACCGACAGAACACTAACTACTAACCACTGACCACTGGCCACTGACCACCGACCACTATTTTTGCTTCTTCCATCAACCTTGTTAACGCTTGGCCTGGGCTTTCTGCTCTCATCAACGATTCGCCGATCAGAAACGCTTCGTAGCCCGCTGATCGCAAACGAGCCAAGTCTGCGCCGGATTGGATGCCGCTTTCGGCCACGCGGACACAGGCGGCGGGTATTTTGTCCGCAAGCCGGAGGGCGGTGTCGAGATTGACTTCGAAGGTGCGCAGATTACGGCTGTTGATGCCGACGAGGTCGCAGCCGGCATCGAGCGCGCGCTGCAGTTCCTCTTCGTCATGAGCCTCACACAAAACGTCGAGCCCCTGCGTCCGCGCGATCCCCGCCAGCGACACCAGTTCTTTCTGATCGAGGGCGGCGACAATCAGCAGAATGGCGTCAGCGCCGTTCGCTCTGGCTTCGACGATCTGCAATTCATCGACGATGAAATCTTTACGCAAGCAGGGCAGGGAACTGCTGGACGAGGCCTCGCGCAGACAGTCGAGTGAGCCCTGAAAGAATTGTTCGTCGGTCAACACCGAGAGTGCCGCAGCGCCCGCTCGCTCCAGATCGCGCGCGAGTTCGGAGGGTCTGAAATCGGCGCGAATCAAGCCTTTTGAGGGCGAGGCTTTTTTCAATTCGGCAATAACGGCGACGGCGATTCCGTCTTGCGCCACCCGGCGCAGCTGTCTGCGAAATCCGCGCGGAGTGTGCCCGGTCGCCGCGCGTTCCAGTAACCGCCGGTCGCGATCCCGCCCGTTCCCCGCCAGGCGCTGAGAGATTCGCTGGCGAGTGGCGGCGACAATCGAGTCAAGGGAGGCTGGCATAAGAGATGGTTAATTATACGGAAGCGGCCCCAATCGGGTGGCGCC
>Ga0074045_10001888_pt1 | contig 19877 bp, 19 predicted proteins | sample BogForMeECP23OM2_FD_94442 | JGI IMG/M metagenome (GOLD analysis project Ga0074045, IMG submission 94442) | Bog forest soil microbial communities from Calvert Island, British Columbia, Canada - Bog Forest MetaG ECP23OM2 | ecosystem: Environmental > Terrestrial > Soil > Wetlands ...
CGCGAAGCGAGCGCGCAGGGCGCCCGAGGGCCGGTGCGAGGCCCGAGGGCGACCGTGTCGCCATTATGGTCACCGAGCGAAGCGCAGCGGAGCGAGGGGACGGCGCGCGGAGCGCGCCGCGACCTTAATGTGCGACGCGCGCGACCGATGGACGACCGCAATCAGCGCGAGGAGCGAGCCAGGACCGCGATGTCCGCGCAACCCGGCCCTAGCGGGGATTCCAATCCTGATCCTTGGTCCCTATCCGAACGGGGTGATCCCGGTACCGACTAGACCGCACTGAATGGGGACCCTCCCTACCAGGTTGTCACCGGCGAGCGAAACGACACTTACTACAGTCAGAGTATCCGTGAACTGCACGATAGCCGAGCTTCCTTTCGTCCACACCGAGGTCGAGCCGTTTGCGGTCGAGATGACTTGGCTTGCGCCATTCCAAAGGAGAAACTCCTCGACTCCGTCTGCGGCCGACCCATTCGTTAGCTCAGCTCGGAACGTGAGCTGACCTGCTGTGAGGTTCGCGGGCCAGGGTACGAGGGAGAAGTTGTACCAATACGTGCCTCCGACCCTCGTCGTGTTCATGTATTCAAAACCGAACGGAGGGCTCCCGAGGACAACCACCAAGGGAGGTGATCCTTGTGAGGTAGATCCGCAGGGGGAGGAGCTCGAGGGCGGCGCGAGTACGATGTAGACGGGTACGGCGGCTATCGCGATGATGAACACCACGACGACGGCCAGCACGCGGTTCATACCGACGCTGTACGATTGTTTCCTCGCCCCAAGAGGCTATCCCATCTACGCGCCACGCGGGGCGTGCGCGGCCGAGTCGGGGAGGCTTACCCGCCTCCGCGAGCGGACGAATTCATTCGCGGGGTTCGTCCAGAAACGGGAGCGCAATCAGCGCGCGTGACAAGGGGCGACCGCGAGGAGCGAGCGCAAATGGCCCCCGCTCGATTCAGCCGAACCACAGTCGCCTTGACCAACAGGTACATTCGCCCGCTCGTAATGTAGGCGCACCATGAAACCGAACGAGGGAGCCAAACCTGCTATTTCCCAAACGTCCAGCGGATCGTCCGTTCCGCACGGAAGTGTTTCCCCACGTTGGCGATTCGCGGCAGTCGTGCTCGTGGTGTTGGTGATTGTTGTCGCAGCGCTGCCCTTCGCGCTTTCGCGACAAAGCTCGGTTACGCAAACTGAAGTGGATTGGCACCAGATTGTCCTCTACGGGGGTCCCGGGACCTCGAATTCGACTCAAATCGCTCCAGGGACCTTTTGCCCGCAACACACTCCGGTGAATCAGCCGTTTGTGTCGATGTCGTGGGGGATAACAGTCCCGCCCGACACTCAGCTGACCAAACTTCAGCTCTGGGGATCGTACGGGCCCTCGACCGGACCACCCGGGAACGCCACCACTGTCCTCTACTCCGCGGTGAACACTTCCTACGGAGGCACCATCGTTACGAACGTCGACAACGTATGCAATAGCCGGTGGGTTCTAGACGATAGCTCGCCCGTCGACATTACGATCGTCATCATCCTGACGCTCGAATACGACTACACCGCTACCGTAACCACGTATCCATACCCGTGAGGGGCCGGCCGACGGGGAACGGGTTCGCGGTCTCGTCGCTATCGCACTCGGTCGCGCGGGCGGCGCTGATTGCGGTCATCGGCGCGAAGCGAGCGCGCAGGTCGCCCGAGGGCCGGTGCGAGGCCCGAGGGCGACCGGGCCCCCATCATGGTCGCCGAGCGAAGCGAGGGGACGGCGGCCGAAGGCCGCCGCGACCTTGATGTGGGGCGCGCGCGGCCGAATACATGACCGCAATCAGCGCAAGCGACGCGAGGACCAGCTCGCGAGGAGGACACGACTCAGGAGGGCTGAGTTCTAGTAGGCGTACCGATTCATCGAGATCGTGCTCGCCGCCAAGGGGAAGGGCGATGCGGCAACCTTCGATGTCCGCACGGAAGCGACCGACATGCGCCAATCCTTCCTGGCCACCCGATGGCTCTACTATTGGAGTATCGCGGCTCCGCTGGTCTTTGGTCCCGTCCTTGGGTACCTCTTTCTGACTCCCTACAATGGGCCAGGATGGGGCACGGTCGGAGGATTGCTTATCGGGCTACCTTTCACGGCGATATTCTCGGTTCTCGCGGTGAGGATCGAACGCCGCTTCCCGGAGCGCGTCGTCATCGGGGGAGGCCGGTTATCATTTCAGTTCCCAAACGGGAAGCTAGTCGACCTCGACTTGAACAAACTGCGGTCCCGTGTTGTGATCCATACTCATAGGGACGACTTTTCCGGCTGTCCGAAAATGTCTGGCCGACCTATTGTCCCCTGGGCTGAGGGGGGCGTTGGCCGGCTGCTCCCACTCTCTCATGCTGCATCCGAAGCGCTCGGCGCCGAACTCGACCGGATAGGGTGGCGGAGAGAGGAAAAAGAGAGGCCGTGGGGTTCGTTCCGATTCGTAACGTGGACGTTTCGAAACCCGCATGCGTAGACCTTCATGAAGGACGCGCGCGACCGATGCTATGAACGCTTCGTCCTCACGCACCGAGGTACCGCCGTTCGCGCAGAGGGTGAGTTGAGCGGGCTACATCGACCTCCGGTTTCTCAGGGTGGTTCGCGCACGCAGTATGCTATCGGCGTCTGACACGCACTTGGACAGCGGCGGCCGCGAACCCCCGAATCGCCTCCCGGCACAATGACTGGGGCGGCCGTCTTACGACGCCGCAATCGGCCGCTGGCGGCTCGACGACTCGGGAGCGTGAGGTTGGTAAGGCGAGCGACGGCGGAGGACCGAGGCGGTGATCCGCGCGAGCTTCCGTGCGGCGGCCACTGCTCCGCTCCCCATGCCCTTCCGACGGGCGACCCGATGACCAACTCGATACACGTCACCTTTCCCCTCATGTCGGCGGACGTTCCATTGGCCTTCGACCAGGACCCACTTGAGGAGACGATTCGCGTCCCAGACAAGTGGGCCGTTGTGGCTTGTCGTGGCCGACTGATGGACCGAGGGGCAGAGACCGCAGTATTTCACGACGGCATCGAGGCTCGTGAATCGCTCGATCGGACAGAGGAAGGCGACCAGAGCGACCGAGGTGAACTTACCCACGCCGGGGATCGTAGCGAGGAGCTGAGCCTCCTCGGAGGCTTCGAAGGCATCCCGGATCGCCCGATCGAGGGCGTGAGTGACCTCCTCGATCGAGGCGAGCTCCTGGAGCCCGCGCTCGATCTCGGGAAAGCGGGCATCCGCGACACCGTGGCGGAGGGTGCGGCGCTGCAGAAGACCCGGTCGGAACGAGATACCCTTCTGGAGGAGGACGGCGTAGACATGGTTCGCCACGCCGGTCCACAGATGAGTGTAGAAGACCCGCTCGCGGACCAATTTGCGCAGCGCCCGCTGCTCGGCGGTCGGGACGTACGCCTCGGGGATGGCCTGGAGCCGTGCGAGTTTCGCCAACTTCTCGGAATCGACGCGATCGGTCTTCAGGGTCGTCTTACTGACCAGCTTGGTCTGGAACGGATTGGCGAGGAGAACTTGGGCACCCGTGGCGGCCGCCGCATCGTAGATGTGTTCCCAGACGTTGCACGCCTCGAGCACGACCTGGATAGGTCCCGGGAGATCCTCGAGGAATCGTCGGATCTCCTCGTCACTCGTTCCCAACTTCTCCTGTCGCCGCCGGTGTCCCAGTGGGTCCACAGCGGTCGCCGCAATACTGCTCTTGCTCACGTCGAATCCGACATACGTAGAGATCTCCATCGGTCGCCTCCGAGGCTTGGACAGGAGGCGATGGGCTTGGGGTGTTGCCCGCATGGACGAAGCGTATCATGTCCAATGACAGGACCGCAATCAGCGCGCGGGAGAGAGTAATGCGATAGGGAACGGGCGATGCCCGGCGACAGCCCTCATTAACCAACCTGGCGCGTGGGACATCTCGCATCAAAGCTGAAGGGCAGCGGTGGTGTAGTGTCTGAAAGCCAGCCTCGGTGAAGGGCGATCAATATGGTCCGAAAAAGGACCCGGAGGCTTCTTGGCGCCATCTTCGTGCTGGTCGGCGGACTCCTCCTGGTCGCGGCCTTGTTCACGCCGTGGTACGCTGACGATGGCAAATTCAACTATGGCACTTCCGAACAACATCTCGATACGATGTACTACCTCGGCCTTCCCTGGATGAACGGTACGGTCCAGTCTTCTTGCAACTACTCGCCATGTCCCGGCGAAACATCCTACTCCAGTTTCTCAACGAACGGTCCCGGGGTAGTTGCCGTAATCACCCTCGTTCTCGTCACCGCGTCAATTGTGTTGGCGATTATCGCCGGCGCATCCGGGATGGACCACCGGCGGAACGCGAACAAGACATCCTTTGTGGTTGCCTTGGCTGTAGCCGCGCTGTCCCTCGGAGTTGCCGCCACCGCATTCTATGCCGCGGCCTTCCAGGTCGGTTACGGCGGGCCGTGGAGCTCATTCTGGGGATCGAGTCTTACCCCCCTCCCCACGACTGGCCCAGCAATCACCTACACATGGGGGCCCTCAGTCGGATGGTATCTGTCGACCGCGGCTGCCGCTGCCCTCCTCGTCGGAACGGTCATCCTGATTCGGTCCCGTCACGACCCTGGACGGCCGGCCCCGTCCTCGATGCCGCCGGAACCCACCCCCGCGCCTGACGCGCCGAAGTCGACCACGTAGCGGACTTCCGGGTCGCGCGGAATCGCGTGGCCGCATCCGCAGGCACATTTGCGGGGGAAACGGGACCCGGTGACGGTTCGCAATCGCGAGACCGTGATTGCGGGCTCATTCGGCGTGGCTGGCTCTGACGTTGGATACGAGATACTGTGTTGCATTCGCACGTCCCTGGCGAAGGCAGGGACGGGCGATGCGGGACGGGTCCGTACCCCCCGGGAGTGAACTTTCTATCCTCGAAACGCTTCTCAGTCGGTGGCGAAAGAAATGTTCCGTAAGGGCGATAGACGGCTGCTCGGCGCCGTCCTCGTGCTGATCGGAGGACTCCTCCTGGCCACGGCCTTGTTCATGCCATGGTACTCGAACGACTATACGGGGAGCAATCCTGCGCATTTCGACATCCTGTTCTATCTCGGCCCTTCCTCGTGGGACGGCACCATCCAGTATTCGTGCAGCGCGGGGGTCCACTGCCCGAGCGCAACATCCTATTCGAGCGGCTCCCTGAACAACAGTGGGGTGGTTGCGGAGGTCACACTGGCTCTGGTCGCCGCGGCATGCGTTTTGGGACTCTACGCTGGGGCGATTGGGATACGCTTCCGGCGGGACGCGAGCCGAACTCGTAAGACGATTATCTTGGCGGTGACCGCGCTTGGTCTCGCAGTCACCGCAGCCGCATTCTACGCCGCGACCATTCAGGTCAGTTGGGGCGGATCCTGGAGTTCGTTCTGGGGCTCCAGCACGGGGTACAGCGAGGTCAGCGGAACCGTCTCCAATTCCTGGGGGCCGTCCATCGGATGGTATCTGTCCATCGTCGCGATCGCCGCGCTCCTCGCGGGAACGGTCATCCTGCTCAGGCACCGCCGTGAGTCCACGGAGGCTGTCTCGCCGTCGGCGGCGTCGGGACCCACGCCCGAGTCCAACCCGCAGACGTCCACGACGTAGCGGACCTCTGGGTCGCGCGGGACCTCGCAGCCGCATCCGCACGAGCACTTGCGCGGGAAGCGGTTCCCGGTGACGGTCCGCAGGCGAGTAACCGTGGTTGTGGGTTCGGTCGGCGTGGGGCGGTGGGCGGCGGGGTATTGGATGCTGGCTTGCTGCATGGCACGTCCCTCGCGAAGAGGGGAACGAGGGATGCACGGGACACGATCGCCAAATCGCCGGTCGAGGCACGGTCATCTCATAAGGTGATTGTGGCAACTAACTTACTTATATACTTACTAACATACTTAGTTAGCATGCTGCCGACCGTGAGCTTCGTCCGCGGCCCGTCCGAGGGCGCCATCCCCCGTCATCTATTCGTGCCGGAGACCCGGCCCTTCCACCGACCCGTGCAGCGGACGCGGTTGCGCTTGCAGGACCCGGAGGACGTGGAGGACGCACGGAAGGCGGGCGTACCGGTCTACCTTCTCCGGTCGGAGACGGTGACCATGCTTGGCTATCGCATCTCGTTCCCCCCGGTCTTGTTCGCTGCCGAACCTGCATCCTCGGGCATCGACTCGGAGTATCGAAAGGTCGCGATGGTGTCGGATCAAGCCGTGCGAGAGCCCCGCCTCGAAGATGTGATCGTGATGCTCCTGCACGTCGATGAGCTCGCGGCACGCGCCGTGGCGGAGCGGAACCGCGAGGACATCCGGGCCAACTACCTCCTGAAACGGGTCCTCCAAGAGAACCTCGAGCGGGCCGCGACCTTGGTCCGGCTGCAGGACTTCTCCCCGGCAATCGAGACGGTGGGCGAGAGTTTGCCGAGGGCTGCTCTCTCCCGGCAGATGCGCAAGAATCTCCCGATGGGCATTCTACCGTGAAGGCCGAAGAGATCGAAGCCATCGCCGAACGCCTCAGCGACTTGGGGATTCCGTTCGTCGTGGTGGGAGGCTCGGCCCTGGAACGACAGTACTCCGTAGGTACCGGGGACGTCGATCTCTTGGTGGCGGTGGGAGATTTCAACTCCCTCGAAGAGGCGTTCGAGGGTCGGAAGGATATCGGTCCGTTCGACCCGACGGGGACGATTGGAACTGCGCAAGTGCTCGTTGATTCAGAGTGGACCGAGGTCGAATTCATCGTCGGTCAACCCTTCTCGGGGGATCAATCGGGAGACGAGTTCGTCCGCTATGTTCGTGATTACCGTTCGGACCGACGAGGGGGGGTTCGCTGGGCGCGCCCCGAGGTCGTCTGGTACATGCGCCTGTCCACCGACGACTGGGAACTCTACGTGGTCAAGATTCGCCGGGACCTGAGGGCCGGCGTGCCGTCTTCGACCTTCGACGGGGTGCTTGATGTTGCCCGTCACTTTGACGTCGGCGACAAGATCGAGCCTAGGGTGAGGAAGGCAAGGGAAGTGACTGACCTTGCACGCCCGAGACCAGGCTAGGTCCACGGTGCCAAACAATACGGCCCCGGGTTTCCCCGGGGCCGGAAGGGGTTAGTCTGGCCTGTCCAGGTGGTTCCCGGTGGAGGACCGAGCGACCTCGGAGTACGCGAACTCGGCGAGCCAGGCGAACGAGCGTTCTAGGGCATCCTGTGGGGGGTTCTCGGGCTCCCAAATCGGGTAGAGGGCTTCCGAACGGCAGATTCCCTGACGTGCGGGCTGATAACCGGACGGTCGCCGGTTCAAATCCGGCCGGGCCCATCTTCGGAGGGATTCGTCGCCGACCGTCAGCCGTCTCGAGGGGGCGGTTGTCCCGCCAACTCTTCCAAGGCAGCCGCCCGGGCGGCGAGGTTCGGGTGGTAGCCCACAAGGTCGTTGGCGAGGGACTCGGCCAGCAGACTGCGCGCTCGTGCGTCGTCTCCCCGGTCGTGGGCCAACTCGGCCTGCCGAAACACAACCTCTGCGATGTCCGATGGCACGTTGAGCCGTCGCGCGAGCTCGAGCGACTCATGATAGCTTGCCTCCGCCGCTTCGAAGGAATGGTCGGCTTGCTCGATCATCCCGCGCGTCATCAGAATCTGTTGCTCCGCGGTCTGGTCCTCTCCCGGTTTGAGCGCATACACTGCCCGTTCGAGGGAGACCCGGGCGGAGGCGATTTGCCCGAGCTCCACCTGCAACTGGGCGAGGTTGAACTGACACCAGACAATCCACCGGGCGGAGTGGGCACGCTCGGCTTCCTCGATGGCGAGGTGTAGGTCCTTCAGCGAAAGGTCGGTCTCGCCGGCCTCCCATTCCGCCCACGAGCGGTTCATCAGGACCCGAGCCAGCGCAACATGGTTGTCCTCCTTCGCGAACAGGGCAGCGGCTTGCGAATAGAGCTCTAGCAGAGGCTGGAGGCTCATCCGGTCGCCGGCGACGGTCACATTGGCGAGGTCCATGAGCGCGTTCCCTCGGTCCAGCGGCGTGCCTTCCTTCTCGGCGATGTCGAGGGCGGCCCGCAGATGCACGGTCGCGAGCTCGGAGTTGCCTCTCCGCCAGCACGAAAGGCCGGAGACACGATGGAGCGCCATCACGTCCCGGGTGGTACCTGCTGTCGGGAGACACTTCCATGCTTCGGACGCGAGCGCCTCCGCACTCGAGTACTCGCCCATCTCATATCGGGCCCAGGCGAGGCTCAGCAACGCGTGCCCGAGCTCGAGGTCGTGGCGGGGATGAGACCGCGCGAGGGTGACGGCCCGGGTGAGCAGCTCGGCCGAGCGCTGGGGGCTGCCGGCTTCCGTCAGCAAACGCCCCTCCTCGGTCAGGAGCCGAATCTCGGTGGTGAGGGTGGGATTGGGCCGGCGACGTTCGGATTCGAGGGCGCGCGCGAGCAAGGCCGCGGCGGTCTCGAACGCGAAGTCGCGGGTCGCCTTCTGCGCCGCCGTGATGTTGTACTTGATCGCCCTCTCGTTATCGTGACCGAGGTAGAAGTGGCGGGCGAGCTCGGAGTCTTGCGTCCCACCCTTGGCTTCGAGGACGAGGCCGGTTTTCTGGTGGAGAATCCTGCGATGGGTCTCCGTGAGGTCCGAGTAGATGCGGACGCGGATCGTCTCGGAGACGAAGCCGTAGATCTCGTGGCCCTTCTCCCGAAGAAACCCTGCCTGGACCAGGCGGTCCACACTCTCGCTGATCCGTTCCTCTCCCAGCTCCGTGACGGCGTGCAGGTCGGCGAAGGCAAACTCCTGGCCCAGCACGGCCGCGTGGGCTAGGACCCGTCGCTCTTCGTGACCGAGCGACTGGATGCGTGCGGAAACGGCCTCGGGCAGGTCCTGAGGGTCGAGCAGGGCGAGGTTCTGGTCCGCGGATCGATATCCGGTCGCGGACCGGACGAGGTGCTCGATGAACAGGGGATTCCCTTCGGTCTCGGTGTACCACCGCAGGACGTCCCGTGGGTCCGGGTCTCCCCCGCCGATGATCCAACGAATGAACTCCGACACTTCGGCGAGCGTGAAGGGCCGGACGACCGTCGTGCGGAAGGCCGGCGAGTGGCTCAGGTTCGCAAGACCAGCTCGAGCCCGGTCGGGGACGGTGTCTTCCGAACCGATCGTCGCGATCACGACCGCACGGATTCTGCGCAGGTCGAGACCCAATCGAAGAAGGAACTCCAGGGAGGAATCATCCGCGAAGTGAAGGTCGTCCACCTCGATGAGGAGAGGTCGGTCTTGGGAAAGCCGCAGGAAGTACTCGGCGATCCGCCCGAGAAGTTCCTCTCGGCCCCTTTCGGCACCCCCGACGCCTTGCTCTACCAGGGGCGCTAGTATCTTGTCAAAGTCGTCGAGAAGGGCCGTTACTTGGCGGGACCCCTCGTCCGGCGGGGACGATGTCGTAGGCAACGCTTCGGGCACCGCCAACGGGAACGGAACGGTCAGACTCGGTTGATGGGCTGGGGAGATGGACGGTGATTCCTTTTCTCCCGCCCCGAGCAGGTCGCGCATGAGGCTGAACGGGGCGGGGAGCTCCTCGGGGCGCCCGCGACCGACGAGAACTCGAAACCGGCTCCGTGCCCCTAGCTCGGTGATCACGCGCAGGAGCTGGCTCTTTCCGGTCCCCCTTGCCCCGACGAGTATGAGACCCTGGCCACGACCTTCCTTAGCCCCCGCCAGCAGCCGCCCAACGTCCTCTAGGATCTCCTTGCGTCCAATCAAGGGAGGAGAGGAGGCCGACTGCCGACCGCCGAAGTCCATCACCGAGACAAGACCGCCGAACCTGCCTTATAAGTCTGGTTCACTCCTTCACGCACAGTTTCCTCGGACCTTTCGCGGGGGACCCTCGAACAACACGATCGTTTCCGCCCGGGAAGCGGACCGACACGGGGCATCGACGACGTCGGCCACTCGTCTCATCGGTCGGGGTCCCGCCGGCGAAGTTTCGTCGCCAGGGTCGAACCATAAACTTCATAATATCCCTCCGTGACCTGCGCCGAGCGGTTCCCAGCATGTCGATTCCGATGGTGGATTACGACCGGTTCCTGTTCGCGTTCACGATCGGGTCTCACATCCTGATCGTCTCGCTGAGCATCGGGCTCGCCATCATGATCTGCGCAGTGGAATTCCTCTCCGCGCGGACGAAGGACAAGTACTACGGGGCGCTGGCCCGCCGTCTCGTCCGTCCGTTTGTGGTCTCCTTCGGTATAGGGACGGCGAGCGGGATCGTCATGGCGGTCGAGCTCGTCAACCTGTTCCCGGGGTTCATGACCCTCGTCTCCAAGACCGGGGTCATCTCGATCTTCTATGTCGAGATCTTCGCCTTCTTCCTCGAGACCATCTTCCTCGTGGTCTACGTCTACTACGGAAGGGTGTTCCACGGCCGCTACACCCGCTGGCTGCTCACGCTCCCGATTGTGGTCGGGACCCTGCTCTCCGCGGTGCTCATCGTCATGGTGAACGCCTGGATGAACACCCCGAACGGGTTCGACATCGGCGCGTACCTCGCCACCGGGGCCGTAACCGGTGTCGACCCGTGGGCGCCGTTCCTCACCCCTTCGACCGGCTACGAGGTCTTCCACGTCCTGGCGACGGTCCCCCTGACGGGGATCATGATGATCGGCGGCTTCTTCGCCTACCGATACCACAAGAGCTCGAGCCCCGATGAGCGCACCCTCTTCGTGAAGGGCCTCCGCATTACCGTAGCCCTGAGCCTTGTCCTGGTCGTTCTGTCGGTCCTCTCAGGGATCCTCCAGATTGAGAACCTGTACCGGTACCAGCCGCTCAAGTACGCGGCCATGGAGCTTGACGTGAACCCGGGAACGAACCTGCCGGAGACGGTGTTCGGCTGGCTCAACGGTACCACCGTCGTGGGAGCCATCCAGATCCCGGGCCTCCAGGGAATCCTCAGCGATCACGCGAACGTCCCCGGACTTTCGCAGTACCCCTCGTCCGACTGGCCCCCCCTCATCATCCACGACACCTTCGACACGATGGTCTCCCTCGGGGTCTTGCTCGGCCTCTTCCTCTTCGCCTACGCGGGACTCTGGGTCTTGAAACGCCGGCCGTTCGACCGACGGATCCTCGCGTGGGGCTTCGTCGTGTTCACCGTCGTCACGACCGTGGTCATGGAGCTCGGCTGGATGACGGACGAGCTCGGACGGCAGCCGTGGATCGTGTACAACGTCATGACGGTGAGTCAGGCCGCGAGCAACAACGCGGACCTGTTCTATCCGGGCCTCGTGATCATCGCGGCGTACCTCTTCCTCGTGCCGTTCACGTTCTGGTTCATGGCCCGGGTGTTCCGGAGCAAGTCGATCGAGGCCGACCTCGCGGGCCCCGCGGAGGGGACCGATGTCAACTATTAACTGGCTATTCGAGATCAATTTCGCCATCTTCTCCGTCTTCGTCGCGCTATTTCTCACCGAGCTGATGGGCGGGGTGCTCCTCCTCTTCGCGTACGACCGCGCGAAGGCGAAAGTCCTCCCCTACATCGTGCCGATCTGGGAAGTGACCGGGACCTTCGCGGCGTTCTGGGTGGTCACGAGCGACTTCGCCTATCCGAACATGTTGATTCCGGTCGCGAGCCTCTTCGGAGGTCTCATCGTCGTCTTCCTCATCCTGATCGTCGCGCGAAACGCCTCTATCTCCTTCGCCGAGCTCATCACGAAGCGTGGGTGGCTCGACGAGCGCAAGCTGTACCAGGCGTACGGCCTCGCGACGATCTTGATCGGCGTGGTCGTGCTGATCGTGCTGTCGGCGATCGTGAGTGGGGCCGGGGTTGACCTTTCGAACCTCTCCTTCTCGCTCGGGGGCTGGGTCGGGAACCCCGGGAGCGTGCTCTATGTCCTCGGTGCGGTGGTCATCGCGGTCGGTCTGGCCCCGGTCTTCTACGCGTTCGAGGAGTTGCGCCGCCTCACACTCCCCCTGACGGCAGTCGGAGTGGTCGTCGAGGCCGGAGCACTGTACCTGTACGCCAGCAGCTTCCTTTCCGCGACCTTCCTTTTCCCCGCGGTCCTGACGATCCTGCCCGCGCTCCTGTTCCAGAGTCCCAGGACGGCGCGGATCGTTTCCCACAAGCTCGTCTTCGCCGTGGTGACGGTGGTCATCATCTTCTCGCTGAGCTACCTCGTCTATCCGACCGCCTTCCACGGAGGGATCACGGTGGACGCCTACACGACCTCGGGGCCGATGGTCGGAGCGTTCTACATTCTCTCCATCGTCGGGGCGGTCTTCGTCGGCCTCCTGATGGCGCTTTACCTGACCGCGGTCCATCGCGCGACGCAGACTCCCGCATCCCCTCGGTCGCCTACCGCGTCCGCTGCCCCGAACTCCCCCGACCCCTGACCGGACCCGGTAGTCCTCGGACGTGAACTCCGCGGGAGCTCGCCCTCGTTCAGACCCGCACGAGGCAGGCCTCACGGCCCCGCTCTAGCTTACCGGACCCGGTTGCGGAGTCGCGCCGGAGAGCCGTGGGATCTTGACGAAGCCTAGGAAGAGGAGCACGACGCCCACGAACTCGGCGTAGTAGAGGGTCACGGGGAGCGAGACGAGATACAGAGCGCCGGCGGCCGAGATCACCGCCGTCCCGAACGCGATGTAGAGCAGGTTGAACCGGCGCTGCCGGACCGCTCCGTAGAGCGAGCTCACGATGAGCAGCAGGGCCCCCGGGACGGTGACGAGGGATGAGAGGACGGAGATCCAGGTAGGCGGCAGTCCCGAGACCACCCCGTCGACCACGATACTGGACGGAACGGAGATCATCAGCCCTACGACGACCAGCGCCGCGCTCATGACCCCGATGTAGCCGAACCAGAGGGTTCGCCACCGGCCCGAGAGCGACAGCTCCGCGGAACCGAGAGAGAGGATGCCCACCAGCACGGCCACGAGGATCAGATACGACTGAATGAGGAGCTGGGACCAGACGCCGATGTCGAGCACGGCCTCCTCGACCAACGTCACGAAGACCAGGAAGAGGCCCACGCCCCAGTAGAGGTGGCAATACCGGCGCTCCTTGCGAAAGCGCAGGAGCACTAGCACCGCGAGGAGCAAGGCGACCGCGCTCAGGACAAAGAGCGATGCGGCGATGACCGTCGAATTGGACATGATCGTGAATTGGCGTGCGGGGGATGCGGGTTCCTCATATAACGCATTGTCAAATTGACTCACCCTGAGACAGGCCCGCCCCGATTGTCATAGCGGCCTGCAGCCGGCGAAAATGAGAGATGCTTGCCGGATGTGGGGGTGCCTATGCTCGGCCAGCGGGGCGCCCGCGACGGAACCTCGTGAACCGGGAGAAGTGCGACCTTGACCCGGTTCGACCTTACAGAAGCACGCAACCTAAGGGTCGCGAGGAGAACTCAGCGATTCCACGGGTTGCTCCGTGGGCTCTTCGCCTTCGGGATTGTAGCGATCGGCGCTTGGGTCACCGATCTTGCGATCCGGAACGGGTGGACGGCGACCAGCGCGGTCGTGGTGGGGAGTGAGGTCGCTGCCTCGATCTTGTTCGGGTGGATCGTCATCATGACCCGCCCAGGCGCTGAGGTCTTAGAGGTCAGCGAAGCCGGAGTCGAGCTAGGATTTGCCGGAGGGCGGATTTGGCGACGGGGTTGGAATGATGACCGTTTCCGTCTGAACGTCTTCCAATCTCGCAATTCATCGGAGGACCGGGCGACCGTCCAACTGATCCAGCTCGGGTCAGGTGTGTGGCCGGTCACCAACTTCCTTACCGTGCCGGCGTTCGACGCACTTCTCGGTGGAGCAAGGCAGCACGGGCTGAGCGTCTTAGCTTCCTCCGTGTCGCGCCAGGGCGGGACGTGGTACCGAATCGCCCCGCGCCTCCCCTGATACACCACCGCCTGACGGCGGCGTCACGCGGCGGCGCGACTGCGGATAGCCCCTCGCGTTCGCCGGTCCGTCGGTCTCACGTCCGGGCGAATGACTCGCCTTCGCTGGAATGCCGTGCCGCCGAGTCATTTATGTCCTGGGAGAGATAGAATGGAACGTCGGTGCGAGTTGCCCGACGAGACTCCCCTTTGCCCTCAGTGCCAGGCCCAGGTACATCCGGACTGGCCGTTTTGCACTCACTGCGGGATGCGGCTGAACCCAGAAGCTCCCGATCTCCCCACCCTACCCGTGTGCGGGAATTGCGGTGCGGCGGTCGACACGAGCGGTGCCTTCTGCTGGAAGTGTGGGGTTCCCCTTGAGACAGGGCGGGAGCCGTTCATCCCGGCTCACCCAGCATCCGCGGATCAAAACGCGGCCGTGGCCGAGCCACCGGTCATCCGTAGCGCCTCTCTCCGAACGGACCTCAGAAGGTACTCACACCGACCTACAAGGAGGCCCCGTGTCTCGAGACGTTCCATCACCAGCGGCGCTCTCCTTCTCGCCGGGATAGCTCTGTTGGTCGTTTCGCTCCTCGTCGGGTGGTATGCCGTATCGGCCAATGCCTCCAGTGAGGTATCTGGCACTTCCTTCACGGTGAGCGCGACCGAGACCTACTATCCCCTCAACCAGATCTCCGAGACGTTCACGTGCCAAGGGTATAGCGGGTGCTCCCAGATCGACACCACGAGCTGGACCTCGTATTCGCAGGGCACCTTCGACAGCGTCGGCACCCTTTACGACACGGTCTCCATCTTCGTGATCTCAGCCATCATCCTGGGTCTCGCGGCCGCCTTCCTATTCTTCACCGGCGGGCGCCAAAGGTCCCGGTGGGCGGAAGCTCTCGTGGTCGTAGCGGTCCTTCTCGCCGTGCTGGCCCCCGTCGTCCTATCCGCCGCGCAACCGGCCGTCCTCAACTCTCAGGGTTCGTCCTCCGGCGGCTCGTCGCCAAGAACCTCCTTCTTCGGGTCCTGCTCCGGCTCGGGATGCGGCCCTTCCCTGCCCTACTCCGGCGCGCTCAGCGCCTCCTGGGGTCCCTCAATCGGTTGGTATCTCTGTCTCGTAGCCATCGCCCTTCTGATCGTAGGATTGTATGTCTATCGCGGGCCCAGGGTGGGATCGCCCGACCGGGTCGTATACGAACCGACTCCGTGACCTCCCTGCTTGGATCCGAGAGCAACCCGTCCGAGCTTGCGAGAAAGCCCGAAAGCGGCCTTCCGACCCCAAGGTGGATGCCGCTCGCCCGAGGCTCAACTTAGGCGGTGGGTTCGTGCCTCGTGGGCTGCGACCACGAGCATGATCTCCGATGGCCCGTGGGCGATCCCACCGGCCCGGATGTCCCTCCAGCGCTGCTCGTGCGGGAGGTCCTTCGAGTACCCTCGCCCCCCGTGGAACTGGATCGCATGGTCGGCGGCCCGGAGCCCGTCTTCGACGGCCATCCACTTGGCGAGGGCCGCCTCTCCGGCGGCCTCCTCTCCGCGGTTCAGCCGAGCGAGAGTGGCTTCGATGAACAGCCAGTCGGCCGAGAGCCGACCGATGTCCTGAGCCAGAGGGAACGAGACTCCCTCCTGTCGAGCGAGCGGCTTTCCGAACACCGTGCGCTGCTGGACGTACTCGAGCGTGGCCTCCCAGGACGCGAACGCAGCGCCGAGGTAGATCGCTGCGAGGAGCGCGCGTTCCTGGGTGAGTTCCGCGCGTAGGTAGTCGAACCCCTTTCCCTCCTCTCCCAAACGGTACCGAACCGGGAGGCGCACGTGATCGTACGTGACCGTGCCCCGGCGCTGCCAGCGTTCCCCGAGGTCTCCCGAGGTCGGGCGTCGAACGATGCCCGGCAGGTCCTGGGGGACCAGAAACGCCGTGATCCCTCCCCGCGGGTCGGCGTCGGGAACGCGCCCGTAGACGATGGCCGCGTCCGCGTCCAGGCAGAGCGCCACCTCGCTCTTTTCCCCGGTGAGCACGTACTCGTCGCTCTCGCGGACGACGGCAAGCGACATCCCTTGGGCGTCGGACCCGGCTCCCGGTTCCGTGATCTGGTTCCCCACGATCTTCTCGCCTCGGACCATCGGTCGGAACCACTCCTCGACCAGTTCGGGAGAGCCGTGGTCCGCGAGGACGGAGCAGAACTCGGGTTGAAGACTCACTTTCCCGAACACCGTTCCGCCTCGGTAGGCGAGGTAGAACAGGGCGAGCCCCACCTGGGCGAGAGGGAGGCCCCGTCCTCCGAGTGAGATAGGGACCCCCAATCCGAGCAACCCGGCCCCTCCCATCGCGCGGTACTCCGCGTGGGGAAACGCGGGCTCCCGGTCGAGCTCCCGATACCTTACGGCGAGGTTGTGCCGAGTCGCGAAGTCGGTCACCTCGATCGCCAAAGGGTCCTTCGGAACGGGCGGAAGGATTGCCATCTACAGACCCTCGGTGGTGAAGAAACGCGGCTTCGAGCTCGGGGGGCCCGTAGGAGCGCGTTCCCCGATGATCCCAGAGGCCCGCAGCTCGTCGAGGCGCGCCGGGGAGAGACCGAGGAGGTCGCCGAACACCTTCGCGTTGTCCTGTCCTAGCCAGGGGGCGCCGCGCCACACGCCGCCGGGAGTGTCGGAGAACTTCGGGGCGACCCCGGCGCCTTTCACACGGCCGGCGATCGGGTCTTCCCACTCGACGAACATCCCCCGTTCTCGGAAGTGCGGGTCGCGCGCGACGTCGGCGATGTCGAACACCCGGGTGATCGCGACGTCGTGGGCCCGGCCGATCTCCTCGAGCTCTTGGCGGGTCCGGGAACCGCAGAACTCCTCAATCACTCGGTCAACCGCCTCCCGGTGGGCGAGCCGGTAGTCCCGGTCGTCGTACGCGGGGTCTGTGAACCCGATCACGGTCTTTAGTCGTCGCCACGCCTCGGGCGTAGGCGCCGCGACCACCACCCAACCGTCCCGGGCCCGGTGGACGTCGTACGGGTGAAGCCGCGCATGCGCCGAGCCATGACGCCCCCGCACAACCCCTCGGACGAAGTAGTCGAGGGCGAGGTTCTCGAGGAGGATGAAGAACATCTCGTACTGGGCCACGTCGACCGATTGTCCCCGGCCGGTCCGGGTCGCATGGACGTATCCCATGAGCCCCGCGGTCGCCGCGGCGAGGCCGGTCACGGTGTCGTTGAGCGCGGTGCCGGATCGCATCGGCGGGTCAGGGTCCGGCTTTCCTTGCAAGGAGAGGTAACCGCTGTAGGCCTGAGCCGTCAGGTCGTAGGAGGGGGTCCTCACCCGGTCGGGCTCCCCGGTGCGGCCGTACCCTGAGACATGCACAACGGTGAGCCGTGGGTTCGCCCGCCACACCTGCTCGTCGGAAAGTCCGAGCTTGTCGTAGGTACCGGGTCGGGATGACTCGATCCAGATGTCGGATTGCGCGACCAACCTCAGGAAGAGCTCCCGGCCCTCGGGACGGCGGGTGTCGAGCCCGACCGACAGCTTGTTCCGAGAGTACTGGACCCAGGACTCGGAAACGGACTCTCCCGGGACGCTCCCCTCGAGCACCGGGCGGAGGGTTCGGGTCGGGTCGGCGTACGGTGGCTCGAACGGGGGACCCTCGACGTGGATCACGCGGGCCCCGAACTCACCCAGGTACGTGGCAGCCCAGGGTCCCGCGACGAACCGCGCGGACTCGAGTACCCGAACTCCTGAGAGGGGGCCGAACGGCGGGACGAGCGGAACGTCGCCCGGGGACGAAGACACGGCCCCGAACCGGGGAGCGTCTCGATAACCCGGGAGGTTCACGGCGAAACCTCGGCGACCAAATACCGCAGCCCGCTCGGCGCGACAATGACCGAGGCTCCCTGGGTCCGTTTCGAGGGCGCGAAGTTCCGAGACGAGCTCACGAGGTACAAGCTGGCGAACCACCCGTTCAAGACCCATCCGTTCTTCGCCCGGCTCGAGCGCGGCGAGGTTCCGCGCCCGCTGGTGCGGGCGTGGGTGACCCAGTTCTACCCGTGGCTCGCTTCGGTGCCGATCGCGATGGCGGAGCGGTTCGCGAACTGCTCCTACGATTCGGCCAACGACCCCTACCGCCGGATGATCCTGGACCAGCTGGTCGAGGAGGCCGGGGACCCGAAAGGGAAGGCACCGGGTCATCCCGAGCTCTGGCTCCGGTTCTGCGAGGGCCTCCGCATTCCGCGGGAGGAGGTCCTGCACGCGCCGCTCCTGCCGAGCACGATGGTCGCGATCGACGACTTCCTCTACACGAACCGAGTGAACACGTTCTACGTCTCGGCGGCCGGGTCGTCGGAACCCCCCAACGTGGAGCTCTGCGCCCGCCTGCTCCCCGCGTTCCGCAAGCACTACGGGGTCGACGAGGCGCACCTCGAGTACTACTCGCTCCACGTGACGGCCGACGTCGAGCACAGCGAATGGGTCGGTCAGATCGTCGCGGCGTTCGCGTCCACCCCCGAGGTCCGCAAGCAGATGTGGGACCAGATGCTCCGAGGGTTCGCCCTTCACGCGCTACTCGTGGATGGGGTCCTCGCCGGGGCAAACGAGGCCGCGTCCCCAGCGAAGCCCCACTAGAATCGCATTCGCTCGATACTGGGCACGAGAGAAGAGAGGAGTAAGCTAGGACCTATGGAAGGCAGAACGATACGACTCAAGCGGCTGTTCCCGAGTTCCCAGCGCAAGCTCTTCTCGGTCCCGCTCGACCACCCGGTGTCGATGGGGCCGATCGACGGGCTCGAGGAGCTCGCGCCGCTCGCCCAGGAGCTCCAGGACGGGGGCGCGGACCTCCTGATCGTCACGAAGGGAGCGGTCCGAGGGCTCGTGCCGGTGCTCGCCCCGACCACGCAGCTCGGGATCCACGTGTCCGCGTCCACAAGTCTCGGAACGACCTCGAACCAGAAGGTCCTCGTCGGGACCGCCGAGGAAGCGATCAGCCTGGGCGCTGACCTGCTCAGCGTACAGGTGAACTTCGGGATCCCCGAGGAACCCGACATGCTCCGTGACCTCGGGGTCGCCGCCGACCAGTGCCGCAAGCTCGGTCTCCCGCTCTTGTGCATGGCCTACGTCAAGAAGCCGAACGGAGGGACCCCGGAGGAGCTTCGCCACGCGGCCCGCGCGGCGGCCGATACCGGCGCGGACATCGTGAAGACGAGCTACCCCGGGTCGGCCGCCGAGTTCGCGAAGCTCTGCCGGACGACCCCGGTGCCGGTCCTCATCGGCGGGGGCGTGCGGCTCGAGGACGAAGAGGCGTTCCTTTCCCTCGTGAAAGAGAGCGTGCGCGCCGGTGGGGGGGGCATATGCATCGGGCGGAACCTGTTCCAACGCCGACCGGTCGGTCCGCTCGCTCGCCGCATCGCGACGATCCTCCACGGCGTGGAGTAGGGATGCGCCCGTGACGCGCGAGCCGGTGACGGTCGCGCCCCTCGCTCCCTCCCGCGAGGGTCGTAGCGCGATCGTGGAACGCGCGCGCCGGCGAGGGTTCACTCACTTCGCAATCGAAGAGGGGGAACCGTTCGAGGCGGCTCCAGGAGAGGAGGTCGTCGTCCGCGGGGACGGGCTCCTGACCACCCGCGGCCACACCTCTCCGGCCATCCGGTTGATCCCGGTGGGCGACCCCGAAACTCTTGACCGAGCCGTCCGAGGAACACCGGACGGAGGGGTCCTGGCGATCGAGCTGACCGGGGACCGCGTCATCCCTCTCGAGAACGCGATCGCCGCCGGAGGCCGGCGCTTCGAGCTCTGGGTCTACGCCCGCGGGCCTCGGGAGGTCTCGGGGGCGCTCGGGGCCCTCGAGCATGGCGCGCAACGGGTGATCGTGACGCTCCGCTCCCCAGAGGAGGTCGACGACCTTGAGTCGGTGCTGGAGGGCCCCTTCCCGACGAACCTGGAATGGACCCTGGTAACGGTCTCCTCCGTGCGCGCCGTGGGGGTCGGGGACCGAGTCCTCGTCGATACGACCTCCCTCCTCGACGCAACGGAAGGGCTCCTGGTCGGAAGCGCGGCCGGGTTCCTCTTCCAC
>Ga0074045_10001889_pt1 | contig 19872 bp, 20 predicted proteins | sample BogForMeECP23OM2_FD_94442 | JGI IMG/M metagenome (GOLD analysis project Ga0074045, IMG submission 94442) | Bog forest soil microbial communities from Calvert Island, British Columbia, Canada - Bog Forest MetaG ECP23OM2 | ecosystem: Environmental > Terrestrial > Soil > Wetlands ...
AGAAGAAAATAACGGAAAGCATCCAGACCGTATTTATCTTTTAAATCAAGCGGACGAACAATATTACCCAGGCTTTTGGACATCTTGCTTTGATCTGAATTCCAGTAACCATGAACATTCAGGTGCCGGTATGGTTCAATACCCGCGGCTTTAAGCATTGTCGGCCAGTAAATGCCATGCGGTTTCAAAATGTCTTTTGCAATAAGATGCTCCGCTACTGGCCAGAACATTTTAAATTTATCTGAGTTAGGATAATCCAGGGCGGTAACATAATTAATCAAAGCGTCAAACCAGACATAGGTTACATAGTCCTGATCAAACGGGAGAGTGATTCCCCATTGTAATCGGGACTTGGGGCGCGATATGCAAAGATCCTCCAATGGCTCGCGTAAAAAAGCTAAAACTTCGTTTTTATATCTTTCTGGACGGATAAAATCTGGGTTTTCTTTGATGTGATTAATCAACCAGTCCTGATATTTGCTCATGCGAAAGAAATAATTGCTTTCTTTGCGATGCTCCGGTTTTGTCTGGTGATCGGGACACTTGTCATCCACCAGTTCCTTTTCCATATAAAATCGCTCGCATCCGACACAATAAAAACCTTCATAAGCGCCAAAATAGATATCTCCGGAATCGTAAACTTTTTGTAAAATATTACGCACAGTTTCAATGTGGTTCGTATCTGTTGTCCGGATAAAATAATCGTTGGTTACGGAAAGTTCGGGCCAGAGATTACGGAATTGGTCGCTGATTCGATCCGCGTATTCTTTGGGCGTGATTCCGGCCTTCTGCGCCGCTTCCGCGATTTTATCGCCGTGTTCATCAGTTCCAGTCACAAAGAAAGTATTTTCGCCAATCATGCGATGATACCTGGCCAGGACATCGGCAACAATTGTTGTATAAGCATGTCCGATATGCGGTGAAGCATTAACGTAATAAATCGGTGTTGTTATATAAAATGATTTTGGCATATTAACAGCATCTCCATACTGATTATTGAAAGGTGTCCTTTTCATCCATTTTTTCCAAATCCAATGTCTGCTTTTCGCCCTGCACGTCTACATTATTGTTATCAGCCTTAACAGCTTTGGGACATTTTTTCCGCCCGGAGTATCCTTCATGTTCAAAAGCCAGACAGCACATCAGACGGCCACACAATCCGGAAATTTTTTCCGGATTGAGCGACATACTCTGTTCTTTCGCCATTTTGACGGTAACTCTTTCTAAATTCTGCAGTATTCCCGCGCAACAAACCATCCGGCCGCAAACGGCAATGCCTTTGGTAATGCGTGTTTCCTGCCGGGCACCTATCTGCTTCAACTCTATTCTTATCTTGAATTTTTGGACAAGATCTTTGACCAATTCACGAAAATCCACTCTGCTTTCCGATGTAAAGTAAAAAATAATTTTACTCTTTTCGAAGAGGCAGTCCACATCTATTAATTTCATGGGAAGCTCTCTTTTCTGAATCCTTTCCACACAAAATTTCCGGGCTTCGTCCTCAAGTTTGTCGTTTTCTTCTTTAATTTGCAAATCTTGAGCGGTTACTTTTCGAACGACTTTTTTTAGATTTGCCGGCAGATCCGACGGTTGACACCTTTTTACATCATTAGCAACAACTCCCAGCGCCAGACCATTATCGGTATTGACAATAACCTGATCATTTTTATGCAAAATAAGATCACCGGCGCCAAAACTATATATCCTGCCCTCTTGTTTAAATTTAACTCCAATAATATTTACAAGCAATTTTTTATCCTAATTTATTTTTTAGTAATTTAACTTAAATGCCATTGTTTCCAATGTCAATGATTTGTTGACATTCTGTTCCAAAATCTGTCCCGCCTTTTCTATCTGCTCTATATTCTGAAGAATTTGCTCGCCGGACAAACGCGCGGCACAGGTCGCAATAAAAGAAGAATTGTCTTGATTGATTAACATTTTATTTTGTTTGATTTCCTTAAAAATCAAAGCATCACGGAAAAAAGTGTTAAGAATATTCAAGCCTTGCTTGATTTCTTTTTTCCCCTGTCCCAGAAAGGATGCAAAATTGATTAAACTGAAGGGGTCATCTGGGCGTGTCATTGAAAGCAACTTTAACAATTCAGTGCGATAGGCAACAATATCTTCTTTATTCAATTCCATTGCGTTACCAATTGAACCACCGGATAAAGCTGCCAGAAGCAAAGCTCTTTGGTTATCCATGCCCATCTGTGCGATAAGAAATTTTGCCACTATTTCAGAACTAAGTGGATTAAAACGCATATGCTGGCAGCGCGAAAGAATCGTGGATGGAAGAGCATATGGTCTGGCTGTAACCAGAATTAATATATTGGACGGAGATGGTTCTTCCAGCATTTTTAAAAGCGCGTTTGCCGCCTGATCGTTCATTTTATCGGCATCATCAATAACAAATGCCCGCATTCTGGCTTCCAGAGGTTTACATTTAATTCGTTTCTGAATTTCACGAATGGCATCAATACGAATAAACTGACCATCGGCTTTTACGGAAAAGATATCAGGATGGCTTTCGCGCTGAATTTTCCGGCAGGAAACACACTCATTGCAGGAATCATAAAGAGAATCCACCTTCTCGCAGTTGAGAGCCTTGATAAATTCCAGGGCGAAAGTTCTTTTGCCCACGGCAGAGATACCGCTGAAAAGATAAGCGTGCCCTATTCTTTTTTTAGCCAGGGTTTTTTGAATAATTTCTATTTTTTTTTCATGACCGTAAATATCGCGAAAAGACATAATTTAAAAAGAAGTTCCCTGAAATAACTAATTTTGTAAATTTATAAAATCACTAATATGCCGGCGCACTTCTTCTTGAATTGCGTTAACATCCTGATTTGCGTCAATTAAGCGGAAACGTTGGGGATCATTTTTTAAAATATTGAGATATCCTTCACGAATCCGCCGATGGAAATCAATATTTTCTCTTTCAAACCTGTCGATGGAAGAAGGTTCCTTAAGGCGATTATTTCGATCCGTAGCTCTTTGCAGTCCAATTTCCACCGGCAAATCAAACAATAAAGTTAAGCCCGGCTTTAAATGCAACGCAGAATAGTCGTTAATTAACCTGATAAATTCATGATCAAGACCGCGCCCGGCGCCTTGATAGGCGTAGGTGGCATCAGAAAACCGGTCGCACAAAACAACTTTGTTTTGTTCTAAAGCCGGCATAATTTTCTCTCGAACATGTTGTGCCCGGGCCGCGCAAAACAAAAACATTTCGGTCTCGGCGCACATATAATAATGTTCACTGTTAAAAAGGATGCTTCCTATTTTACGGCCGATATCGGTTCCTGACGGCTCCTGAGTAACAATAATCGGAACGTTTTTCTCAACAAAATACTCGGCAACAAGTTTTATCTGTGTTGACTTTCCAGAACCCTCAATACCTTCAAAGGTAATTAATTTTTTCACTAATTAAACCTCTCACAGCTGATCTTTTATTAATTACTTAAAAACTCCCGGCTTAATTTTCGTAAAATAACAGACGTGCATGACAGTAAGTGAAGATAGTTTGTAATTAAAAAGGGAAAACTGGGAATATATCCACATGAATCAGGATTTATTCCCAGTTGTGATTTTGCTGCTGATAAATTATTTTCCATCCCCGGGAACAATTGCTTCCACCGGACATTGATCGGCACAACTTCCGCAATCATTACAAAGTTTAGCGTCGATAACGTATTTATCTTCACCTTCAGAAATTGCCTCGACTGGGCATTCGCTTTCGCAAGAGCCGCAAGCAATACATTCGTCAGTAATCACATATGCCATTATTCTTCATACTCCTTCTTATAATAATTATTCACCAAAATAAAAATCCCTCACAAATTGGCTGTCAGGAAATCTTTGTTAATCAAAATCAATGATAATTGTCAATTCATAAAAAAAAATTTAAGGATATTTTTACGCGCTATTGCCGTAAAACAAACTTAAACAGCAATAACTTCCTTTATAGCCGGTATTTGCTTTTTAATCATTTTTTCTATTCCCATCTTTAAAGTCATCTGGGACATTGGACAACCACGGCAAGCGCCGGTTAACTTCACCTTTACTATCCCATCTGCGCTGACATCTATAAGTTCTACATCCCCCCCGTCCGCCTGCAGGCTGGGTCTTATAAGATCGATAGCTTTTTGCACTTCTTCTTTCATCTAATTTCTCCTTAATCGGTTAAAATTTATCTTCTTGCCCGCTTAATGCGGCATGTAACCAATCATCTTACGGGTAACATCCTGGGCGACTTTAAGCAAATCAGGTTTCATTATCATATAATCCTCTATAATATCATGACCGGCTTTCCACATTAATTTACCGGTGGAGGCATCATATAATTCCATGGTTATGCCAACCTTAGCCAATTTATTATTATTTTCACCAGTATATTCCCAATCATCAACGGATACCAGCAAAAACGCGTCAATTTTTGCTAATTCGCCGATTTTTCTGCTCAAATCAGGATCAGAAAAAGAAAGCTGTCGCAATTTAGCAAGATACATAGTTATAGCCTTATGTAATTCTTCGTTGGCCTGGATTTGTTTGTTCAAACTCTCAGCGTATATGACATTGGGAAACAACTTTTTTTCAACCAATGAGCCCGCGACAATTTGTTCCACGGCTTCCCTGGAGTCGGTCATTTCCTTATGATTCCATACTTCCACCGGAAACACAGCCACTCTTTGCGGGTGAAAATCCTTTGCTTCCGGCGCCAATTGGGAAAAACGTAATCCGCTGCAACCTATTGTTGTTAAAATAAAAAACATTAATATATATTTAGCGAACGATTTTTTTGTCATAATTTTTAAAACCTCCTTATTTTCGGAAGGAAACTTCCATATCAAAAAACACACCACAAGAAAACACAAAAACCAGCTATAATGTAGCTGGTTTCCAGTAGGCCTTCCTTAACAGCCCCGGAAAGCACATTTTTTTTATCACAAAACTGAAAACAAATCCATATATATAATATACACAGTAACAGAAGAAAACTTAAAGATGTACTCCAGCCTGCCGGATAAGAAAGAAGAAGAAGAATGCATAATATCAATGAGATAATTTTAAGGATGGTTATTGTCAGCATTTTTCCAAAAAAAACGGGAATAGTTTCCTGTCCTATCAATTTATCACTTTGTATTTCCAAAATATCCGACATTGCCGAACGGATAAAAACTATTCCAAATGTAAAGCAAAAAGCAACTATCAAACCGGCATTAAAGGAATTATTTTTGTCCAGGGCAGGCAAAATTGCCGCTACTATTCCCCAGGCTACGGACATAGATATATTTTTTGAACCGGGCAAATCTTTTAAACTCCGGAAATGCCATTTTTGGGGCAGAATCCTCATATTATAAAGCATACCGGCAAATGAAATAATAAATAGAAAAATAAAGACAATGACAGCATTATTAAATGCCAGCGCAAGGGCGGCGACAATAGAAAGTAAAGCTGTGTATAAATATATATTTTTATGATGGTGGTAGCTTTCTTCACGAAACGAGCCGACAAGACCGGCGGGCTTTCGGCTAATCAAACGATTTAAGACATGTATCGCATATACATAAAGAAAGGCAATCGCTACAAAAGACAGATTCACCGGCATATTCTGCAACAGCATACAAACCAGACAAAGACACCCCGCGCCCACAGCTGAATAAATATCCGTTTTGATTGCCCATATCCAGAGATTGAGCAATTTACCCAGATTTTTCAACTTACGGCTTTGACCTTCCATGATTTTATCCATCACCCGATCGATAATCCAGTTAGGAGTGGAAGCGCCTGCCGAAACCCCGATACGATTATAGGGACCTAGATTAATATTTCCCATTTCTGCCGGAGTTTCGATTTGAAAAGTGGAAGATTGTCGCTTTTGGGCAAGGTCAGCCAGCCTTCTGGTATTGGCACTGTTTTTTCCGCCAACGATAAACATTGCGTCCATTTCACCAGCCATTGCTATAACTTCCGCTTGTCTTTGTTCAGTTGAAGAGCAAATGGTGTTAAATACAACCGCGTTAGGAAAGCTTTTCTTTATTTTTTCAACAATCTTGCCGTAATTATTTGAATCTTGAGTTGTTTGAGCGACAACACATATCTTATCAAGAGAAGATAATTTATCCACATCATCCAAAGTGGACAGAATAATGCCCCTTCCGCCGGCGTAACCTAGAAGACCGTCAACCTCCGGATGTTCCCTATCGCCTACGATCACCACGGTATAATCAAGAGCAGTATGTTTTTTAATGATGGATTGCACGTAACCAACTTTAGGACAGGTTGCGTTTACAACCTTAATGCCGCTTTCCTTAATTTTTTTCCTTTCATCCGGAGCAATACCATGAGCGCGAATAATCAGAATAGCGTTTTGGCTGTCCTTTATCTCTTCGATACTCTCGACAGGTTTAACGCCGCGGCTCTTGAGCAATTCAATTGTTTGCGGGTTATGAATCAAAGGACCGTAAGTATAAATAGAGCGGCGTGTTTCATGTTGCGCTATATCCAGCACAATATCTACGGCCCTGCGAACGCCCATGCAAAAGCCTGCTGTCCTGGCGAGTTTAATTTCCATTTTGCTCTTGGTATTCCTTCCGCGCTAGAATAAAAAATTCCCTGTTGCCCGCAGGGCCTAAAACAGGCGAGGGGCAAGTTCCTTCAACCTTTAAATTCAGAGACTCGCAAAATCCGCTGATGTCGTGCACTACACGTTCATGAACAGAGGCATCTTTAATCACTCCGTGGTTCCCCACTTCTTCCCTTTTGGCTTCAAACTGCGGTTTAATAAGCGCCAGAATCAGCGCTCCGTCTCCCAGAAATTTTAAAACAGATGGGATAATAATTTTCAAAGAAATAAAAGAAGCGTCGATTGTGGCCAGACCAATCCGTTCGTTCAGGGCAGCGCCGTCATAGTAACGGATATTCGTGCGTTCGATTACGACTACGCGTTTGTCTTCGCGCAGCTTCCAGGCCAACTGGCCGTAACCGACATCAAGAGCGTAAACTTTGCGCGCGCCAGCCTGCAAAAGGCAGTCTGTAAAACCTCCGGTGGAAGCCCCGACATCAAGAGCGACAATATTGGCAACATTCAATTTAAATTCTTTTAAAGCCGCTTCCAATTTTAATCCCCCGCGGCTCACATAGGGATTGTCTTGACCCTTTATCTGAATTTCCGAATTAACCGCTACAGGCGCGCCCGCCTTATCCATGTATGTTTCGTTGATTTTCACAACCCTGGCAAGGATCAGCGCGCGGGCGCGTTCCAGTGTGGGCGCGATTCCTCGATCAACGAGCAACTTGTCCAAACGAATTTTTTGAATGGCCATATTCATGTAATACCATTTTGCTCTTACGGAATAACGGAAGCGATTGGATATAATCAAAATTTATTGAATACCGGATTGTCCCGCCAGCATATCTTTTATCGCCCGAATAATACCTTCTTCATCTATGCCGCACTTATGGCGCTGCTCGGCCTGTGTGGCATGTTTAACAAATTCATCGGGGATGCCCAATCGCTTCACCCAAACACCGGTTACGCCTTCCTGGGCCAATAATTCTAAAACAGCGCTGCCAAAGCCACCCGGAAGCATGTTTTCCTCAACCGTAATAATTTTTTTAATCGTTGCCGCAGTTTTCAAAATCAGCTCATTATCAAGAGGTTTTACAAAGCGGGCATTGATCACTTTAATATTTATCCCTTCTTCGGAGAGTTTCTTTGCCGCAATCAGCGAAGGATTGACCGCCGAACCAATAGCGATAATCGCCAAGTCCGATCCATCGCGCAGTACTTCACCCTTGCCTATTTCCAGAGTTTTTGGTTCATCATCAAGAATGACACCTGTTCCTTTGCCGCGCGGATAACGCAACGATACAGGATGCCCGCAACCGACAGCCGTCTTGAGCATATGCTGCAGTTCATTTTCGTCCTTGGGCGCCATCACAACAATATCAGGAATGGAACGCAAATAAGAATAATCAAGAAGCCCCTGATGGGTGGCGCCATCTTCGCCGACAAGCCCGCCGCGGTCAATGGCAAAAACAACCGGCAGTTTTTGCAGGCAGACATCATATACAATCTGATCGTAAGCTCTTTGCAGAAAAGTCGAATAAATGGCAACAATGGGAACAAAGCCTTCCACCGCCAAACCGGCGGCAAAGGTTACCGCGTGCTGTTCCGCAATACCCACGTCATAAAAGCGCTTGGGAAATTCCCTGCAAAACTTATCAAGCCCCGTGCCATCACACATTGCGGCGGTAATAGCCACAATACGGGAATCGGCCCGCGCCAGTTTAACTAAAGTTCTGCCGAATATTTTCGTATAGGTTGGAATTTCAGACTCAGGCGTAGTAGCTTTACCGGTTTCCACGTTAAACGGAGATACGCCGTGATAAGTCAGCGGGTTTTCTTCAGCAAACCGGTAGCCCTTGCCTTTTTTTGTGATTACATGAACGAGCACAGGGCCTGACAGTTCCTTGATATTTTCAAAATTTTTAATGAGGTACTTTAATCGGTGCCCCGCAAGCGGGCCCACATAAGTGAATCCCATTTCTTCAAAAAGCGCTCCGGGAACCATAAATGTTTTCAGAGATTCTTCTATCTGCCGGGCAAATTTAACCATCCCTCCGCCAATGCCGGGGATTCTTCCAAGAAAACTTTTAATATCCGCTTTCAATGTGGTTATCGTATGGCCGGTCATCACCCGATTCAGATAGGAAGACATCGCGCCTACATTGGAAGAGATGGACATTTCGTTATCGTTTAAAACTATGATCATGTTTTTATTACGATCTCCGACCCAGTTCAATCCTTCAAAGGCCATGCCTGTGGTCATGGAAGCATCTCCAATAACAGCGATTATTTTATTGTTATCGCCTTTTAAACAACCGGCTTCGATAAATCCCGAAGCGGCGGAAATAGAAGTTCCGCTGTGTCCGACATCAAAAACATCATAAATGCTTTCTTCTCTTCGGGGAAATCCGCTGATGCCACTTTGTTTGCGCAAATTGGCAAAAGTATTTTTACGTCCGGTGATGATTTTATGAGCGTAAGCCTGATGGCCGACGTCCCAGACAATCTTATCCTGCGGCGTATTAAAAACATAATGGAGAGCCAGTGTTAATTCCACTGCTCCCAGAGAGGCGGCAAGGTGGCCGCCACGGGAAGAAACCGTATGAATAATCAAATCTCTTATTTCCTGAGCCAGAGTATTAAGCTGGGCAGTATTAAGTTTACGAATATCCGCGGGGAATTCCACATTTTCCAGAACACTGTAATTCACTGTTTCGGGTTGCTTTACCAAAACAAAATCCTTTCTATCAATATGATTAATACCACTTCTAAATCAAAGATAATATTGAGGCGGCTAGGCCCCAGGCGTATTATACATACGTTTTTGATGCCGACAACGACGCCAACAAAAATAGCGCTTTGATTTAGAAGTGGCATAGCTCACGATTTTCTTTCCATTACATAGCGCGCAATGACAATGAGCGGCATAGCCCTCTCATCAAAATTGGAGAGACTTGCCACCGCCGCGTCTATATACTTTGCTAATTTTTCTTTCGCCAGTTCCATGCCCAGCAAAGACGGATAGGTAAGTCTGTTATGGGCGGCATCACTACCGGTTTCCTTGCCCATCAACTCACGGTCACCTTCAACATTTAAGATGTCATCGGCTATCTGAAAAGCAAGACCCGCATTTATTCCGTATTCAGCCAGAGATTGAATTTTATCTTTGCCGGCATTGAAAATAATAGCTCCTGATTTTACCGCAGCAACAATTAATGCTCCTGTTTTGCGCCGGTGAATTTCCCGAAGCGTATCTTCGCCGGATTCGGATTTTCCCGAAAGGACATCAAGAGCCTGACCGCCAACCATGCCGCAAATTCCGGCAGCATAGGCAATTTCCTGTATAACCGCCAAACGCCTTTCCGCGGAAAATCCGGATAATCTGACTTTTTCCGCGCGGGATAAAAGAACAAAAGCCTCGGTGAGCAGCGCGTCACCGGCCAATATTGCTATATCCTCTCCAAAAACTTTGTGACAAGTAGGCTTGCCACGCCGGAAATCATCGTTATCCATTGCAGGCAAGTCATCATGAATAAGGGAGTAGGTATGAATTAATTCCAAAGCGCATGCAACCGGCATGGCTGAAGCCAGATCGCCGCCAACCGCTTCCGCCGCCGCCAGACAGAGAATTGGCCTGATTCGCTTTCCTCCGTTAAAAACACTGTAGTGAACAGCCTCATATATCTTTGCCGGAATATCATCTGCGGGCAGATAATGCTGCAGAGCTTCTTCCACAATTTTCTGTCTATCCTGTAAATACGCTTTTAAGAATCCATCATCACCTTCCATCGCTTCGGTCTCCCTCAAAACGCTTTACCTGAAGGGAATCTTCTTTCCCCAAAAGCATTTCGACACGCCGTTCCGCTTCCTCTAATTTAGCCGCACAAAAGCGAATGCTCTTTATTCCTTCTTCAAAAGATCTCAAGGCTTCATCTAAAGGCATATCGCCGGATTCCATCTTCCTTACTATATCTTCGAGTTTTTCCAACGCGTTTTCAAATTTATCTTTTGCCATAATTACTCCTGATATATTTTTTCTATTTTAGCGTTAAAATTACCTCTTGCCAACTGGATATTGACATCTTCCCCTATGCTCAGATCAGCCGCTTGCCGGATAATCATGCCGCTTTCCATACTGCGTGTAATGCTGTAACCCCTTTGTAAAACTCCCAGAGGATTCAAAGATTCCAAAACGGCAGAATTTTTCCGGAGCCGCTCTTTGAGTGCAGCCAGGCGGCCTGATAAATTGTTGAATAAATCTTTTTGAATATTTTTTAATAATATTTTTCTTTCACTGATTTTTCTTGCCGGATTCTGGTGCAAAAGCCGCAGTTGAAGTTGCTGAAGTTCATTATTCAGGTTTTGTTTTTCATGATCAAAAGATGACCGAAGTCTTTCTTTAAGGTCATCCAGATTAATTTTCAAATTAATTAAAAACCGGCGCGGATCTTTGAGCCTTTCCTGCAATCCGGCAATCTTATTTCTCCTGTCTTTCTGGCAGCGATAATAACCCGCTATCATCCTCTGTTTAAGAATATTAATTTTCGCTATTAACTCCATCGATTCCGGCACAATTAATTCCGCCGCGGCAGATGGCGTGGGCGCTCGCAAATCCGCCACAAAATCACAAATAGTGAAATCTGTTTCGTGACCAACCGCAGATACTACGGGTATTGACGAACGGAAAATTTCCCGCGCCAAAGCCTCATCATTGAAAGGAGCAATATCCTCCAGGGAACCGCCACCGCGGGCAATGACAATTACATCAACCGCTCCATATGATTGCAAATTGCGCAGAGCCTGAATTATTTCGGGGGCGGCATCGTTGCCTTGCACCCGCACAGGAGCAATTAATATATCCGCCATGGGAAAACGCCGTTTTGTTATATTTAAAATATCCCTGATCACAGCGCCTGTAGGCGAAGTCACCACACCAATTTTTTCAGGTAGAAAAGGAATTGCTTTTTTATGGCGTTCTTCAAATAATCCTTCCGCGAAAAGCTTGGCTTTAAGTTGTTCAAACGCTTTTTGCAAAGCGCCAACTCCAAGAGGTTCCACTGATTCAACAACAAGCTGATATTCCCCGCGCGGCAGATAAACGTTGAGGCGCGCCCGGCACAACACTTTTAAACCCTCTTCCAGTTCAAAATCAGTCCGCCGTTGATACGTACCGAACTTATGAAAAAAGACCGCCTTAATCTGGCTTTTATCATCCTTCAACGTGAAGTAAATATGTCCGGATTGCGGCCGCCGCAGATTGGAAACCTCGCCCTCCACCAGAACAAAATCAAATCTCTCCTCCAAGAGAATTTTAATATTATTATTGAGTTGTGAAACTGTAAGAATGTCATTCATGAACACAATCCCTCATTGAGCACTACCAGATATTGGAAGGTAAAACAAGATTGAAATTAACGTGTAATGATACTCATTAATATCCGTCAACGAGGTGTCATTGCATTGAACATATTATTGAATAAGGTCATAACAAGTATAATTGAAGCTCTCCGCGGCTTGCTGCGGAGAATCTTCGATTCTTAAGGAACTATATAATCCTGTAAACGCTTGCTTACCCCAAAGCCCGCTACGGGGAATGCGCTCGCTACCGAATTCAGAAGATTTGATGATGCCTCAATATTATATTGACATACAGGCATCGCTTCTTTACAATCTTTTTTCCGAAAAGCAGATTCTTATCAGTTCAAATTCTGAAGAGGTGATAGAGTGCCGTTGGACATAACGCCCGAAAAAATTCCGGTGGTTTTATTGTACAATGTTAATCCGGAATGGACTCAAGATGAACAAGACGAGGTGATCAGGCTCTCTACACAGCTTGGCGATGCTCTTATAAGCATAGGGCACCCTACATTTCCCGTTCCCATCGCGGATAGCGATATTGCCCGACACCTTCATCCCTTCGATCCTGACAAATATATCATTTTCAACTGGTGTGAAGGGCTTCCGGGTATTGAAAACAGTGAATCGCTTGTGATAAAAAAGCTGGAAACGTTAGGCTATACCTTCACCGGAGCTGATTCCGAAACACTGTCGCTGGCGTATGACAAATATCGCGTAAAAGTCATTTTGGATAAAGCCGGAATTCCAACGCCGGCCTGGCGAATTTGTAATTCCCCCGACATAAAAGACTGGAAAATATTTCCTGCGATTGTCAAACCGCAGAACGAACATTGCTCCGCGGGCATTACGCCAGAATCCGTAGTGATGAATCAAACGGATTTAAAAAACAGAATATCATTTATTCTGGACAAATATTCTCAACCGGCCCTGGTGGAGGATTTTATTGACGGACGCGAGTTCCACGTTTCTGTCTGGGGCAACGATAAATTAACGGTACTGCCCGCGGCGGAAATGGATTTTTCCGATTTCGGCAATATGAAGGACAGACTTTGCACATATGACGCGAAATTTATCCCCGGTTCCCGGCACTACGAAAAAATCGAAACACTGTTGCCCGCCCCTCTCACAAATGACCAAAAAAAGGATTTAGAACACATTTGCGGCAACGCCTATCGGGTGATCGGATGCAGGGATTACGCCCGCATGGACATCCGTCTTCGGGACAATGTCTTTTATGTTCTGGATGTTAATCCCAACGCGGATATCAGCTCGGACGCCAGCATGGCCTGCGCCGCCGAAGCTGATGGCATCAGCTACGCCCAGATGGGAAGCCTTATTGTGCGCATGGCCGCGCAAAGACACCCAGTCATGGGAAAACAGCTTTAATTCCAAGTCGCATATCGCCCACATCAGGAAAATGATCAGAAATACCTGCCTCGCCGCTGGCTTAGCCGGATTTCGAAAAGATCAATAAACATATGCCAAGGGTTATCCATTACATACTCTGTTTTGAACCCTCTTTTTGCGAACAGGGAATACAGCCTTGCCGTCCATCGCCCAGCTTCACCATCTTTACCGCCATAGTCATCTCGCCGCAGATGGCACAAGATTCCGACGGCGCAAGCTGCGCGTAGAGGGGCTCATCAAAGGGCACTTCCATGGATGTAAAGATTTCTTCGAAGGAGCGCGCAAGAAGATCATTCACCTTCAAGCGCTTTAGATCTCGCCGGTCATCTTCCGAAGCCGTCCCGTTGGCAACAGCCGCCTCCAGCCGGTCAAATGTACTCTTGTTTTTACCCGTGTAATCGTAGCGCGTCTTTCGAGAAAAGCGATAGGCCTGCCGCTTTGAGCGGTTCAGCACCGTGTAGGCATTTTTCCCGAAATTTTTAATTATCAGATTGCCCTTACCCGCTACTGTGCCGAGCAGAACCTGAAGGGCGTCGACGGCACAGGAATCGTTTTCACAGATGGCAACCACTTCTTCATCAATGGCTCGTCTGAGGTTCATCAATCTTATTGCCTCTTTTGCTACTCTGTAACCATAGATCAGGCCGGGGCAGATATGCCCGTGAAATTCCACGCATCTTTTCAGATCATCGGGCATCTTCCGTTTTCTGTCTGTTGTTGTCATAATATTTTCTTCTCAAAAAATCCACGCCGGTGCGATATTTGTCATTTAATTAATAATTTTATTATACACCATTTCCGCAAACAAGTTTCAACATTTCAAATCAGAACAATCGGCAAGCTAAAGTTGATAAGGAAATAAAACAGACAAATATTTCCGTCCCGGAAGAATATCAAGCCCATGAAGGCAATAATTGAAGAAATGATTTCCTGACAGATTTTTACTTCCCTTTCTTGAGAGGTTGCCTGACGTATGCAGTTAAATCTGTTGAGAAAAGAGAGATTTTTTTACAGCAGCGAAACCCGGCATATGCCCGCAAAAACGGGAATCCAATGAGGCTAAAATTAAATACAATTGTCCCGGATTATTCTTTCCATTTGTATGGTGTGAGGTTGTGAAGTTGCTGTTTGCTGGCAATGTTCGTTATGTCCCTGGCGGTAAGGATACCTCTTTCAATAAAATATTCACCAAAGGGGCGCTGGATCTGCCGCTGCCTACCGATAAGTGCAAAATGCTCGAAATTTGAAATATAACCGATGCGAAGTGCGCAGTCACCGAATTTTTCATTAAAGGTCCGGGCGGCGAGTATCCGTATGACATCCTGGTAGGAAATCAGTCCCCAGGATATGGCTATCTGCCCGATTTGGGGCCGCTGCAACCGTTGCCAGCAAATAGCTTCGATAAGGGTTCGCCATGAAATAAGACCGGAGTAGTACAAAAACTGCCCGAGCATAAGATTTCCCTTCGGAATACTACCGGTATAGAAATGATCGGATTGATTTTTATTTTTTTTATTGGTGTGTCTTTGTTCGTAAGAGCTTTTTTTCTGTCCGGCCTTGTAATTACGGGTATTTTTTTGTGACGATTTTCCCGGAGATTGATACGAGTATTCTTGTTTTGTTCTAAAATCTTTGAAGAGCGGAGCTCTTTCATTTCTTTCATTTTTTGTTTCAACAAACAAAAGAAGCTTTTCATAGGCCTGCCGGACGTCTATGAATTCCGTATTTAAATCCCTGGCAAAAGAACCCAGCACTTTGGCCCGGTCAGGGTGTGTTTCAAACGCTCTTTTCCTGTAAGCCGTTTTAATGCCTATGGGCTGAAGATATTCCAGAAAATCATTGGATACTTTTACCTCAGACCCGAAAATTGTTTCGCATGCCTGAAATAGCTCCAATGAAGTAGTTTGTGTTGCTAACATCAACTCGATTCCTCTAGGGAATAAATTATTTTAAAAATAGCAATATGCCGGGGAATTATCAAGGAGAAAATCAAGATCAGTGCATATTAGTTATATCAAATCCATTATTGCATTGCGAGCCGCCTCTAAAGCGACAGGGATCCCCGGCGCGTTAGGAGGCAAGGATTAGAGGACGAATAAAATTTTTCCCGTGTCATTTTTGTGAAGGCGGGAATCAGGAAATATCAAATTAAATACAACTCTACAGAATTACATTTATCATATCCCTGAAACTAACTTGGAGCCAGTATAAAGAAAAGCTATTTTTAGCTATGTTGTTATTCTAGCATCAGATTTTTTAATCATTGGCAGAAATGCGGTGCGTTTGTTCTCAATGAGTTCAACAACAAAACTGGAACACTGATGAACGCATTGACCGCAGCCGATGCACTTCTTTGAGTCGAGCTCCACTTTTTTCTCCACGACTTTAATCGCGGCAGTCGGACAATACTTTTCACACTTTCCGCATCCCGTGCATTTTGAATTATCTGTGATCTTGGCAAGATAATAGCAACTGTAACGCAAAGGAACGGCTCCCATATTATAGGATCGGAATATTCCGCAACAGTCCCAGCAACAGTTGCACAGACCGCCTTGAGGGAGATTCGCATCATCCTTTTCGTGGAACACCGTATGGATGGCGCCGCAATCTCTTGCCTTCTGGATAATATCAAAAGCCTCTTCCCTGCTGATTTGACGCATATATCCATATTTGAGAGCAGGCTTGATTCTATCGCCGAAACCCATGCATCCTATATCATCCGGCATCTTAAAGCGGCAGGGATCATCAACGTTGGACATAAGCTGCCGGCACATGCATTTTTTAAATTGACCGATGATACTTTTACTTCCATATTCCATAATCATATCATTAATGGAGTTTGTCGGATAAACATTGGAATCCGGTGCGACTATTTTTTCATCAATAACAATCGTGGATTTCCCCTTGGCATTTTTTGATTCATGAACCATGCCGACACTCTGATTGGATACAGGCGCGTACCTGCCCATGATATCCATCACTTTCCGAACCGGGAAGTAATTGCGATTCCGCAGCGTATCAAAGAGATGCAAATATCTTTTCGCGAATTCCTTTTCTTCCGGTTTTCCGATTAAGTACGTAACCACGCCTTCGAACCAGCCCACGATAAAAGGATTAAGGGAATATTGTTCTTCACCTGTTTCCGTTTCTTTTATTCCAACAAATGTCTTTTGTAGAAGGGACATGAACAGGGGATTGAATTTTTCACTATTCATGCCGCTTAATGCGGCTACTTGTTCATAGGAGTAAGTAGCCGTGTCCATTTTCAAAAGCAGGTTGAGTTCTTCCGGTGTAATCATCAAATCAACGGTTTGGAGAATCGGCTCAAACGGCGGCATAAATCTTTTATTTTTCTTGTTCATCAATAAGACGAGTTTTCTGAGATCACTTTTTTTGTTATTAAGAGCCACTTTATTATTTTTTGTCATGTCCGCTCCTGCTAAAGATGATTTTGATGAAGCACGTTATTTAACGATAGGGAATTTCCTTTAGCATGTCAATTACTACTTACATTTTCTAAAAAGGCTTGACATAATTCTTTTAAGAAGGCAGTAAAAAACAGCTCCCATAATAACGGGATGACTTTTTAGACTTTTTCTATGCGGTCGTTATTGTCTAAATATCAATAATACATTACAAAGGAGATGTTTTCATGAGCAATACAGTGGTAAAAAACCTCAAAGACGGCGTATTATCATTAACGTTGAACCGTCCTGAAAAAAAGAACGCATTCAATACTGAACAGTGGAAAGCTTTTTCCGCGGAGCTTGATGCTGCCCGCGAAAACGATGAAGTAATCGTTGTTGTCATAACCGGCGCGGGCAAAGATTTTTCCGCCGGCCAGGATTTGAGCGATAGCGGCGCATTCGCTGAACTGCCGCCCTATCAAATCTGCGAACGTGCCGTCATTGATTTTGATAAACCGCTGATCGGCGCGGCTAAAGGAGTTGCCGTCGGAGGCGGCGCGACCATGCTATTTCATTGCGACATTCTGTATGTGGGTGAAAGTTTGCGTATGCGTATACCCTTCACCAGCCTGGGTATGGCGCCGGAATTCGCGAGTACTTATATGCTGCAGGCCAATATCGGCGTCCGCCGCGCGGCAGAGCTGATTCTTACCTCTGAATGGATTACTGCCGACAGAGCCCTCGAGGCAGGAATTGCGGCCCGCAAGTTCAATGATGACGAGCTTGTGCAAAACGCAACGGCCAGGGCCTCCGAAATTGCCCAGTTGCCGATGGCGTCTCTGCGCGAGGCCAAAAGGTGCCTCAAACTCGCGCATAAGGCCGGTATTGAGGCCGCTCTTAAGGCTGAGCATGATAGTATGAAACGTCAGGCTGGCGGCCCCGAAAATACCGAAGCTATGATGGCGTTCCTGGAAAAACGAAAACCGGATTTTCGCAACCTGAAGAAAACTTAAGTAACCGGGCAGATTAAATAAATCTTTCCTGTAGTAGCAATATAAAACCTGCAAATGTTATTCAATTCTTTACAGCTTCCTCTTGTGATCTTCGGGTTACAAGAGGAAGCTGGTAAAATCTTTTTTTTGGCAAATCCCGGTGAATGTGGGACGGCAATCAGAATCATAGAAAACAAATCGAACTGTCTCAGATTTTTTCAAACATCATAAAAAAACTGGTATAAAGTTTCGTGAATATGGTAAAATTACTCATTCATACAATGAGTAATCCTTCAGACAAACCTAATAAACAGGAGATTTTATGTATTTAGGTGAAGAACGAAGGCAATATGCGCGTTATAACGCAACAAGCATAACTGCGAGCATTTCATTTCAAGATGAAACAAGCGGAGCAATTTGCGTCGAAAGTGTGCAGCCCATTGATTTTAATAGTTTTGGTATGGCGATTGAGACGAATCTTGTTTTTGAAATAGGAAACAAGATTTCTCTCGATATCTCCCATGGCAGGAATCACGCCTCGGATATCCTATGCATAGTGCGTAATGTGCTGAATAAAGGCAGCAAAAACAGATACGGATTGCAATTCGACTTCGCCTCAAATGAGCATATGTGTTCAGAAGAAGTGGAAGAAATATTATCGAATATTGAAAATAATCTTAAAAAAAATCAGAATCTGCCGTCTCGAAAAGCCTATCGCCGGAATAAAGCCATAGACAGGCGCCGCCGAATTAAAATCATAGGCAGATAATGAATTTCATGAAATAGTTCCGAATTATTTCATTCTTTTACTTACATCCCGTGCCCTATCATTGCGCCATCATAAATTGCTGTTTATTCCATCCAATGGACAAATTCAATAAGCGCTGCCCTGTCCCGCTCGAAATTGTTAAGAGGAAATGAAGGATCGGGATAACCCAGAGCAATGCCCACAACAATTTTTTTATCCTCAGGAATTGCAGCTATCTTTCTGATTTCAGAAGAGTAACGCGCGGCCGCGGCCAGCAGACAAGTGCCGAGACCTTTGTCGTACGCAGCCAGACAGATTGTTTGGGCGATCAGGCCAATATCCAGCATCTGGTATTCGACAAGATTATCCCGCGAAATACAGGCAAGAATAAGACAGGGGGCGTGAAAGACAGAAACCATATCCTGATAATATTTATCGCGTGCTTCCTTATCATCCCTTTTTATACCCTGCGCGGACAAAACAACTTTGCCCAACGCTCCATATCTTGCTTTCATGGCATCAGGCCAATTGGTCAGCATGGGCACATCGGATGCGGTTGCCGCTCCGATCAGAGTCTTCTTGAGATTCATTTCTTTAAATTTTGCCAGTGTCTTACCCGTCAGTACATATAAATCCCAGGGCTGGGTATTCCCCCACGATGGCGACCAGCGCGCTATCTCCAAAATCTCAGTAAGTATATTTTGAGGCACATCCTGCGATTTGAATTTACGAATACTCCTTCTTCCCCTGATTGCAGCAACTAATTCCATGATAACCTCCCTTGCGGAATCATTCCGCTTTTATTGACATTAAAATAAATGCAGCCATTCCCCGATCAGGTTTCGTAACAGGCCAGTATCTCGCCAAAATAAAGGGTGTGATAATCCTTTTGCTGATAAAGAAACGAATCATAATCTTTGTCAAGATATGCTTCATTCATGGCGGACTTGTAAACTATTTTACATTCGTAATGATACCCCGGAGTTTTGATAATTGGAGAAACAACCTTTTGGCCGCTGATTATTTCCAGTTTGCACATTTTGATTTTATCCACATTCCGGCCGGATTCGGTACCGCAAAAAGCAATTTCTTTACTCATCCCGCCTGCCGGCACAGTAACGGTAAAATCTTTCGCTTTCTCAATGATGCCAAAGGTGTGCCTCGTAAGTCGCACCGCCACCATCATGATCGGCTTTTGCCAGATAAATCCGAAAGTGGCCCAACCAATTGTCATGGTGTTGAGCGCGTCCCCCGCTTTTACGGTTAAGAAAGCACCTTTTTTTATTTTCTTGACGGCATCCTCAGCAACATTCATGTAATTTAAATCTTTCATAGTAAACTCCTTATGTTATCCGAATAAATTCTCACTGACTTCTTATGGCAATC
>Ga0074045_10001890_pt1 | contig 19866 bp, 25 predicted proteins | sample BogForMeECP23OM2_FD_94442 | JGI IMG/M metagenome (GOLD analysis project Ga0074045, IMG submission 94442) | Bog forest soil microbial communities from Calvert Island, British Columbia, Canada - Bog Forest MetaG ECP23OM2 | ecosystem: Environmental > Terrestrial > Soil > Wetlands ...
CAGGATACCCGAAAAAGTAAAAGCATACTTCCTTTTGGCCATAAAATCTATGTTTGTATTTTTTATAAGCTCTATCATATGCTGAGCCCCTGAGTTTCATTTTTTGAATACATGATGTCAAAGACAGTCTTGGTGCCGATGAGCGCCGTAAAAAGATTGATCGCAACCCCGAGGCTCAGAGTAACGGCAAAACCCTTTATCGGCCCCGTGCCGAACTGAAACAATACTGCAGCTGTTATGAGCGTCGTCACATGCGAGTCGAAGATAGTCCAGAAAGCCTTCTTGTATCCGCCATCCACGGCTGCCCTGGGATTTTTTCCGCTTCTAAGTTCCTCCCTGATCCTTTCAAACATGAGTACGTTGGAATCGACGGCCATACCTATGGCAAGGATGATCCCGGCGATACCAGGCATGGTAAGCGTAGAATTGATTGAGGCCATAGCTCCCAGCAGAAGCAATATGTTGAGTAAGAGAGCAACATCAGCTATAAGACCCGATACCCTATAGTAGAAAATCATGAAGACCACAACAAACATCGTGCCCATTATTCCGGCCAGTTTGCCCGCCTCAATTGAGTCCCTCCCCAGGGATGGGCCGACCGTCACATTTTGCAGCATCTTGACAGGCGCGGGCAGCGCGCCGGCCCTGAGGACAATCGCCAGGTCTCTCGCCTCTTCCATGCTGAAGCTCCCCGTTATCTGGGCATTTCCGCCGCTTATCTTCTCCTGTATGACTGGGGCGGAGTATACATTGCCGTCAAGAATAATAGCGAGCCGCTTTTTCACATTCTGAGCGGTAACGTCCTCAAAAATCTTTGAGCCGGTGGCGTTAAAGGTTATCGAGACATATGGCTCGTTAAACCGCTGGTCGATATTCACCTTTGCCTCGGTCAAAAGATCGCCCGTAAGCAGTGTCTGCTTCCTGAGGACAATAGGCCTCCTGGTAACAACGCCGGTCTCTTTATTCGTTACGCGCTGATACAGTATTTCATCCCCCTCGGGCAGTTTATCTTTCACCCGCTCTGCCAACTGTGCTTCCTCACCAGGCAGAATCGACGCCGGCAATTCTGCGGCAGCCGGGGCTTGATCATCAACGAGCTTGAACTCCAACTGGGCCGTTTTGCCGATAATCTCAATAGCCCTTTTCGGATCCTTTACGCCCGGAAGCTGAACAACAATCTCATTTGCAGCCTGCCGCTGGATAGTAGGTTCAGAAACACCGAACTGGTCTATCCTGTTTCTTATAATTTCGAGTACCTGGTCGGTGGCGGTATCCTTAATATGCTGCTGTTCTTTTTGAGAGAGTTCATATTTCAGGGCAACTGAGCTCTCAACAAGAGAAAGCGCCGGATATGTGTCCTCTATAGCTTTTCTTATATCCATGCCGGCAGGCGTCACCGTTACAAACAGCCCGTCATTTTTTGCGCTCGCATTGAGCTTCTTCCTTTCAAACACGCCATTCAGCGTAGACGCGATACGCTGGGTGGCTATTTCAACTGCCTTATCACCCTCCACCTCAAAAAGAAGATGCAGCCCGCCCTGAAGATCCAGCCCCAGGATTATGCCTTTATTAGGCATGTTCTTCTGCCACCAGTCAGGCATGCCTTTAAACAGCGGCGTGTTCGGCAAAAAGAAGATGACCGCAACCACGATCATTACGGCAATAATACCAACCCTCCAAATAATGCCTTTCTTCATGAGACGCGTATCCTCCTGTTAATCCTCGTCCGATGCCACACGCACCGTAGCGATATAGCCCTTGCCGATTTTTATCTTGACGTTCTCAGCCACTTTCAGCACAAGCGTATTAGTGCCGACACTTTCAACCAGTCCGTAAATACCTCCGGCGGTGATTACTTTGTCACCCTTCTTGACGCTGTCAAGCATAAGCTGGTGATCTTTCGCCTTCTTCTGCTGGGGCCGTATGAGCAGGAAATAAAAAACAACGAATATAAGTATCAGAGGAAGAAGACTGCTGACCATTCCAGCCATGCCACCTGACGCGCCGCCGGCCTGGGGTGCAGGTCCCATGGCATAAGCATCTGTTACAAAAGAAAATAAATGCAACATGTTACACCTCCGTATTCGACAATAATTTTTAATGCTTTAAGATTAAGGAAGATTTTGAAATTCGACATATATGGTAACATAAAACAGCCTATAAATCGCAAGAAATATATGTGAAGACATGGGTAGTGCCGTTTTTCTTTGAGAGCACCCGGGATATATAAGCACTAAGTAATCTCTTTCCTGTACCGGTCGAACAACGCGAGGCCTTTCTTATGCTCCTCTGAAAATTCGTAATTAAGTTTTTTCCAGTACATCAGAATCTCCTCCTCCGTCATAAACGACCGTATTGGCGCATATCGCGCAATCTCCGGAAGCTTTTTGAGGGCAGACTCTTTGGCCCTGTCAAGGTCTCCCGTGAATTTATCGATAAGCTCATTTTTATCAGGGATGTCTTTTCTGACGATCCAGAGGGCAAAAACAAAGGGCAGTCCGGTTTGCCGGTACCATATCTCGCCCAGGTCATAAACAAAAGGATAGGCTATAGGCGATGGGCTATAGGCTATAGGCATTCGATTTCTATCACTTTTGCCTCTTACCTCTTGCCTCTTACCTCTCGCCTCTTGCCCATTGCCTCTTGCCTGCTGTTTATTGCCTATTGCCTGTCTTTTTAGTGCATCGTCGCCGATCAAAAGAAAAGCCGCTTCTCCAGCTCCGGATTGTATGGGATTCGGCACGGCCCGGACCGTTGCGGATAACCCGTAAAACCTCCCGAGCACAATCTTAAGGAGAGCAACCGATGTTTCGGACTGTGACGAAGCAAAGACTGCGGCGCCTTCCAGCTCTTCAACAGGCTTAGGGGTAAAAAGCAATATACTCCCCACCGCCCCCCTGGAACTGATAGAGTGGTTGCTGATTATCCGGTAACGACCGGGATCAGCAAGATATTCTATTGATGAGGAGGGACTGATATCCACTTCCCCTTCCCTGAGCATCCTGTTCAGGCGTGACGGCACACCCTCTACAAACGTATATTGCGAGCAGTCCACCTCATGATCGAGTACATAAAAAATCGGGAACACATTTGCATAAGGTATCCTGCCTATAATAAGCCGTTTGTCCTTAACTTTGATCACCTCGCAAAAAAGTCATATACAGACGATTGCGTAAAAAGTCCATAGGCAAGGCGCTCAAATCCTGAGGAATGAGACGTACTTTCTGTAGGTCGCAGTGACGAAGGACGCAGAGCAACGCAGCATATGGACTTTTTACGCAATCGTCACCCTTTGATAACGCCGAGGGGTCGTAGTCGCGCCACCCTTTTTGAAATACCAGCGTTATGAACAACTTTCACTACACTGGATACGTCTTTGTATGCTTCGGGCATCTCTTCTGCAAGTGTGTCCCTTCCCGAGGACTTCACGATGACCCCACTGTCCGCCAATTCCCTCCAGATGGCACGCCCCTTTGCCTGCCTGACGGCCTGATGCCTGGACAGCATTCTCCCTGCGCCGTGACAGGTAGAGCCAAAGGTCTCGTGCATTGCCTTTTCCGTTCCGAGAAGGACAAATGACGCACGCCCCATATCTCCGGGAATGAGCACCGGTTGGCCAAGGTCCCGGTATATTGCCGGCAGTTCGGGATGACCGGGAGGAAACGCCCTGGTGCTGCCCTTTCTGTGGACTACCACTTTCATCTTCCGGCCATTAACCGTATGCTCCTCGACCTTTGCGATGTTATGGGCCACATCATAGACAAGCGACATCCCCAAATCCTGCGGCCCCACCCGGAGCACTGACATGAACGCCTCCCGGGTCCAGTGCATAAGACATTGCCTGTTGGCCCAGGCGTAATTGGCCGCAGCTTTCATTGCAGCCAAATAGTCTTGCGCCTCGGCACTGCTGAAAGGCGCGCATGCAAGTTCCCTGTCCGGCAGCTCAATGCCATACTTCCGGGCAGCCCGGGACATTACTTCAAGAAAGTCAGTGCAAACCTGGTGGCCCAACCCCCGTGATCCGGTATGGATCATTACCGTTATCTGATCTCTAAAGAGATTCAGTGCCCTTGCCGCCTCTTCATCATATATCAAATCAACATACTGGATTTCGAGGAAATGGTTTCCAGCTCCCAGCGTACCCTGCTGCGCGGCGCCCCTGTCATAAGCCTTTTTGCTGACCAGCGATGAGTCAGCCCCTTCAAGGCAGCCGCCTGATTCAATCCGTTCAAGATCGGCCATGTCCCCGAAGCCTGTTTCAACCGCCCACCGCGCCCCCCTTAGCAGCACCTTCTCCTCATCAGCAGTTCCCAGCCTGACCTTTCCCTTTGAGCCCACGCCAGCGGGGATCTCCATGAAAAGAACATCCACCAGTTCTTTCATGCGGGGAAGGATATGTTCTCTGTCAAAATTGCTTCTCAAGAGCCTCACCCCGCAGTTGATATCATACCCGACTCCTCCTGGAGAAATAACGCCCGCCTGAAGGTCAAACGCCGCTACACCGCCTATGGGGAATCCATAGCCGGTATGCACATCCGGCATCGCCATCGAAGCTCCTACAATCCCCGGCAGTGAAGCAACATTCGCAACCTGATCTATAGCGCCCTGCTCCAGCGCTTCTTCAAGTACCCTGTCAACATAGATAACGCCGCGCGTCCGCATGCCGGGTTTGTAATCCTGCGGCACTTCGAGCCTGTTTTCATCTGTCCTTTTAAGCTTCTCGGATAACATGCCTGCTTCCTTTATATATCAAAAACAACTCCAACCTCCCACTCAAGGTCCACCAGTTCAACTTTTATATTATGATACGTCGCAGCTCGGTGCGCTGAAACAGCCTGCCCCTGCCGGTCCCTTCCATATTCATTTTTTTGCGAGGCGTGCCCTTAAATCTTTAACAATCTTTCCCTTGCTGCCCTGCTCATTAAATTGCAAAAGTTCAACTTTCCCGTCACTGCGTTCAAAATACATGGCATTTGAGTTTTCGAGTCTCGGGAAATACCCGCCGGAAATATCTTCGTACATATCAACCTTGTAGAGAGGACGGCCGGGAGAAGTTCCGTCAAATGAAGAAAAGCACAAAAGGCCGTTTTTCCGGTATACGGTGTATTTGCCATGCTTGTTCTTATATCCGATGTAATATTTCCCCTGTTCTTTATGGTATATGTCCGCATTCATGGGATAAAATTTGTCTCCAGCAATTTCAAAAAAATTGCACCCTTTGGCACAGAATGTTTTGCCGGCATTGCACAGTGCCCATTCAGAAGTAAACCTGTCGGGGCTGTGAGTTAAAAGGACCCGGTCTTTCTTCAATGTTGTGTTTTTAATTTTTTCATAGTCTGTATGAACGACACTGTTTCTTGATGATATATCGTGTATTACTGCGGCGTCTTCAAAGGCCTTAATTGCGTCCTCATAACGCTCTTCACTCCAGATTCGCTCTATATAGTCATTTATATCTCCGTAAATTACCGATGCGGCTTCAAACTCTTTTTTTGACATATGAAGCTTTCGTTGCTTTTTTTCAGAATAAAGCTGCTTCCAGAGTTCCTTGTCATGAGCGGTATCCGAACTGAATATCAGGGTTTCTTCGCCTTTTTTTATCTTCAGCCCGATTCCGGTAACTCCGTGCCATACAGGGGCCTTTATCGCTTCAATTGTAAAACCATCGCTGTCACAATAAATATTTTTATTGTCCTCATAGAATATGGATGAAGAGAATGAATAAAAACTCTCGGGCTCTACCCACTCTCCGTACACCGGGTCTTTAAACAGCATCCTCGGTTTTTTTGTCTTCTGATTTATGATGAGTTTCGCATTTTCAGGCGATAAAATATTACCGTTTCTATCGGTAATGTAAAGGCCGGACTTCCCCTTGCCGTCTACTTTTGAAATAATCCGGTAGTTGGCCCTTGGCCCTATCATTTGATATCTGATGAAATCCTCATAGGGGATGTCTATAATTGTTTTGGAATCTTTCGAAAGGCTTTTAATCAGTGCAGGTGTTGACGCCTCTTTAATATCATCGTGAACAGCCTCGGCAGTGAGGAGTTTAATCTTCCTTTGCATATCGGGTGCATACCTGCTAAAAAGAGCAAGGTCGCTGAACCATCTCTTGTGATCATCATGGCAGTGAGTGATTATAAGGCCGTCAACCTCTTTCAGTCCATGGCCGCCTATCTGCTGGAAGAGCGGAGCGCCGCAGTCTACAAGAAAAACGGATTGGCCTACTTGTAACTTGTATCCAATACTTTTACCCATCCGTGAAAAAGGCCCAAAGTCACCGAGTATATGAACAATAATTCCATCCATAATTTGCACTGCAGTGTCACCCTCTCAAATCTTTACCACAGCTGATCATTATTTCTTTTTTGTGCAAAAATTTAGAACATATTATCATAAATGCCGGCAGTTTGTCTCTTGCTTTACCCGCCTGCAATTTCCCCGGCAACTCCCACGGCAAAAAATGTTTATGCCTCCAACTTCCACCCTCCAACCTCCTCACTTCTTCCCGTGCTTTTCCACAAGATCCAGCACTTCACTGATCTTTGCTGCCATCAATGCCACTGCCTTCCCGCCTTTAACCGCTGAAGCTTTACCTGGATTTCCCCACACACCTCCGGGCCAGCAACTAACTTTGTTCTTTACACTCAGAGGCCTGGGTATTTTCGGATACTCCTCCCGCGCCCTTCCCCTAACGAGTTCAGGCGCCAGGTACAGCACCATTGACGTCTCGATTTCACCGGCATGTGAGTCGTTGGGGGTTTCGGCTATCCCGGACAGTTCCTTCCATAAAAGATCATATGGAGTGAAAACAGCTATTGTTATCTGATCGAGCTGCTCCACGAGTTCTTCCGCCGTTTCCTTAAGTGCAGACATATGAAGGCCGCCCCCATGGCCCGAGACGAGTACGAATTTCCTGAGTCCTTTCTTGTATGCTTCAGTAACAATATCTCTTGAGAGCAGCCTGAGTGTTTCCGGAGCTATGCTCAGGGTCCCGGGGTGATCTTTCGTTGTCGTGCAAACCCCGTAAGCAACAACCGGCGCAAGGAAAAATTCCTTTTTCCGTTTCACCCGCCTGAGGGCCTCATAAATAATTAAAGAATCCGTATTCAGCGGAAGATGGCTGCCATGTTCCTCTAGGGTCCCAAAAGGAAACACTATAGTTTTGGTCCGGCGCAAATACTTCGTGAAATCTGTCATAGTAATGTTATCCAGAATAATCATGGTCCTCCCCGCTGGTTTTGTTTTTAGCTCATTATAAAGCATTCCGCAAAATGATGGAAGAGAGAAAGCAAGAGGTTAGAGACAGGGGGTACGGATAAAAGAAACTCTTTCTGTTTCTTAGCCTCTAGCCTCTTACCTCTAACCCCTAAGCTCTTACCCCAATATTCTCTTGACTTTATACAAGATAAGTTTTATCCTATATTCAGGTGGGGGAAAAGGGCCATTTTATGTTGAATTTGAGGCATTGACTATGGTCCGGGTTAGACAACAGTCAGGCAATACGGGTTATTTGAAAAAAAAGGAGGCAGCTATGGCGAGCGCAAGAAACATAAGTATCGGAAACTACTGCGACTCAATATTTGATGAACTCTCAGATATGAAATCGCGGACACTTGATCTGGTAGAATGCATCGCGAAAATGCAAGGTCCGGAGAAAGAGCTGGTGAAGTCGCACATGACTCATCTTCGCGACATCGCAAATCTCATTGAGTGGAAGCTCGAAATTCTGACAAAGGTGTGTCCGGCCGATTGGACAAAGTACTCTGAAGGCGCTGAAAACCTGGTCTCGGTGAAAGTGCCGGAAAGGTTTGATCGCGAGTTTGCAGGGGCTGGAGATATGGGCGGATAATTATCACTTAAAGACGCATCAAGATGAAATGGCAGGATTATTTCCCGCCATTTTTTTTGGCTGAGAATTTTACGGAGCGTGCAGAGAGTCGAAATGACAAAGTGCGTTAGCCTTGGGGAAACAGCAAAAAATATAGCACCGCATTTTGTAATTATGATATATTACATTGTCTGATTTATTAACAATACCGACATAGGCTAACGAGGGCTTCAGAAAATAAACCCGGGGGAGTCAAAAATGAGATTTAAAGACATAGCGATAGGTAAACGGTCGGGATTGGGGTTCGGCATTATTACGGTATTAATGCTTGTAGTGGGCATTTTTGCGTTTAGTGGTCTTTCAATGCTGAACAGTGAAGTGGAAAGTATAGTAAATGACAGATTGCCCAAAGTAGTAATGTCCAAACACATAATAGACAATGCCAATATTAATGCCAGGGCCTTGAGAAACATGGTCATCTATATAGATGACCATGAAACAGTTCAGGCTGAACTCAAAAGGGTTTATGATGCAAGGGCGCTCATGACAAACGATATCGAAAAAATGGACCAACTCATTAAAGACAGTGAGGGGTCTGTTTTTTTAAAGAAATTAAAAGACGCCGTCCCGGACTATTTAGCCGAACAGGACAAGTTCATCAAGCTGATACAGGCTGGCAGCGTCGCAGAAGCAAAAAAATCATTGCTGACAACTATGCGTGCGGCCCAGGCTAACTATATAGAGGCCGCTGACGGCCTTATTGCGCACCAGGAAAAAATAATGGAAAAATCCGGGAAAGACGCTGCTGAAAAATACAAGACCTCCCGTAATTTCATAATCGGCCTGCTTCTCATCTCATTAGTTTTTGCTGTCGCAACAAATTATCTGATCACCCACAGCATCACGGAGCCCCTGGACAGGGCCGTTCGTATAGCCAATTCCCTGGCAGAAGGTGATCTTACCGTAAAGATTGAGTTCACCAGAAAAGATGAAGCCGGACGCCTCCTTTCCGCAATGCAAAACATGGTCAAAAGTCTCAGGTCTATGACAGGTAAGATAAGCAGCAGCTCGAGCATTATCGCGAGCAGTTCCGAAGAACTCTCTGCCACCGTTGAACAGATAACAAAAAGGGTGGACGAACAGGCCGGGAAGGCAAGCCAGGTGGCAACGGCGTCCACAGAAATGTCACAGACCGTGATGGACATAGCAAAAAATGCCTCAAACATAGCTGCCTCTTCAAATGACGCCTTGAAGGTAGCCCATGAAGGAAAAGGCATCGTCAACCAGACAGTTGACGAGGTCCAGGAGATTTCAAGGACTGTGTCGGAATCGTCCCAGTTGATAATCTCGCTTGGCGAACGTTCAAAACAGATAGGCGAAATAATAGACGTAATTAAGGACATTGCAGACCAGACGAACCTCCTTGCGCTTAATGCAGCCATCGAGGCGGCAAGAGCGGGAGAGCAGGGCAGAGGGTTTGCTGTAGTTGCGGATGAAGTCAGAAAACTTGCTGAAAGAACTTCAAAAGCAACGACCGAGATCAGCGGGATGATACAGGGGATACAGGGTGAGACGGCCAAGGCCGTGTCCGCTATGGGAAACAGCCTGAAACGCGTGGAATTGGGCGCCCGGCTTTCTTCTCAGGCCGGAGACGCTTTGCAAGGGATAGTCGAGAGCGTAAACGGTTTACAGGCCATGGTCCAGCAGATAGCGTCCGCAACCGACGAGATGTCCACGGTATCGGAAAACATAAGCTCCGATATAGAAGTCATAGCTTCCGTTTCACAGGAAACCAGCACAAGCGCCACACAAATACAACAGGCCTCTCTTGCCCTGTCAAAGGTGTCCATGGAACTGAAGACCGAGGTCGACAAATTCAAGCTGTAGAATAAAAGCCGGTATTATGGCCCCTGAATATACGCAAACATTTGCCGCTTCGTCTATCGAGAACCTCGTCAAGGAAAAGTTTTCTACAGCACGCGCCATAAAGCTCCTATGGAAGGGAAGGGAATCCTTTACTACCATTTTTGACGCTGTCAAAAGTGCTGAACGACTCCTCTGCCTTGAATTTTATATATTCAGAAATGATGAGACCGGCTCTGAACTGGCTGAAATATTGAAGCAGAAGAGCCGGGACGGGGTGCGGGTGTACCTGCTGTATGACCATTTCGGCTCTTTCGGAACACCGCGGGATTTCTGGAAAAGCTTGAAAGAAGCAGGCATCGGTACAGCGGCGTCACGCCCTTTTAAATGGATTTATCCATCTTATTATGTGCACCGGAACCACCGGAAGCTTATTGTAATCGACGATCATAAGGCCTTTACCGGCGGACTGAACATCGCCAACGAATACAGCGGTCTTCATCTGAGGCTCAAAGGCAGGAAATGGCGGGATACAGGCATTATGCTCGAAGGGCCTGTGGCACACGAACTCTTCAAGAGCTTCAGGAAGAACTGGTTTACCTGGGCAGGGGAAATGATCGAATCTCCGGCGGAAGTAATCCAATGCGGGTCTGAAGGAGACGGTTGCGCCATCCCGGTCATGCCTATTTTTGTTAATGCTGCCAGGGGAAGAAGAAAAATGCGCAGGCTTCTCTATTACAGTATCAACCATGCACGAAAAAGCATCGCCCTGACTACCGCTTATTTCACTCCAAGCAGAAGAATGGTTGAGACCCTTGAGCATGCCGTGGCGCGCGGAGTGCGCGTAAGGCTGCTGTTGCCCGGGACAACCGACTTCCCTCCGGCAGCATATGCGGGACACGCTTTTTTTGCGCGGCTGCTGAAGGCCGGTGTTGAAATTTATTCCTATGCCGGAGAGATCCTGCACGCGAAGACCTCCCTTTTCGACGAATGCTGGGGAATCATAGGTTCCACCAATCTCGACTTCCAGTCCCTGCGCTATAACGACGAAGGGAATGTAGGCATACTCGATCTCAATTTCGCATCTAAAATTAATGACCTGTTTGAGGAGGACCTTAAACACTCTGTAAAAATAGAGCCCGGGGAATGGCGATGCAGACCGCTCGAGGAAAAGGCAAAGGAATTATTTTTCTCGTTCTTCCGACGCAGGCTTTAGTTAAACAGCAAGCAACCATGACACATAGGAATCCTTGTATAAAAAACTCCATCCCCCACGGTAGTCCCGATTCTGATTGACATTGATATTAACTTTAACAAAATAGTATCATTAAAAAAGAATCTGATGAAAAATCAAACGGCACATATTTTTTACATTTTAGTCTGCGTCTTTTTTGTCATAAGACCGGAAGTCCTCTTTGCGGAAGAAATAACAGATGAGGCCCAACATATTTCCTCAGTGCTTAATAAGGTAATCGATGCTTATGGCGGTAAAGAGGTTGTAGAAGGCATACATTCCTTTCACGCAAAAGGGGCCATCCTGGCTTTTATGCGCCATGACCACGGGACGTATGAGCTTTATTTCAAAAGAGAAAGGAAACTCCGGATAGAAACCAAATACGAGAGCTCATCGGAAATCAGGATATTGAATGGTGACAAAGGATACAGGAGCGCCGATGGACTTCCCCCTGAAGAAGTATTCGGCCCAAGGTACTTTTCTATGTTGTATCAGTATAAGCACCTGGACATACTCCGTGACCTGCTCAGGGGATTATATCAGATAAGTTTCGCTGGAAAATCTTCTGTAAACGACAGTGATGTTGAGGTCTTCAGACTTACTGATTCAGAGGGTACTATAATGGATGTTTTTATTGATGTGCATAACTTTATCATCGTAAAAGTTACAGGTTACTTTATTGCAGACGCTAAAAAGATGGATCTTTCTGTAGAATTCTCGGACTTTAAAAAAGTGGGCGGCTCTCTATTTCCATTCAGCATCACCAATTATGCATCAGGAATGAAAACAGCTCAAACGGTGATCGACAAATATTTCATAAATCCGCAGATTGCGGATTCCTTTTTTGGACCTTCGAACATACAATCGTTTTAGGCAAAACAGTTCGCCACAATAAAGCAATTACTGAGGAGTTCATAAGTAAGGCCACATTGATCGTCATTCCCGTGCCTAAGAGCACCCGCTTAGAGCGTCTCTACTTCCGGTGCTTAAAAGCACCTAAGGACAAGGACTTTTTCTATCGGAATTAACGGCTAAAATAAAATCCATGTGGTCATCCTGATGTTCTATCTCTGCATGATGGGATAATGCACACGCTGCAATAACCAGATCAGAGGATGGAACAGTCCGACCGACCAGCCAGCCTGCATTGCTGTGCTAATACACGCGCTTTTTGCCAGACCTCCCGCGTTATCTGCAAGCAGGTAATTTCCTTATCAAGCTCTGACAATCTTTGTCTTTCATGATCACCTCTTACGCCGTTCCAGAGTTCTATCGCAACCATGTCGCACCATGCGGCACGGCCTTCGACCATAAAGTTCAAGACCCGTGCGCGCACCTCTCTCTTTCCCGTGGCACGAAGAGCTTCAATCCAACTCGATGTATCAATCAGAACTATTGTATCTTTTCCCACTTCTTGTCTTCGCGCATGGTTTTAAGGTCGGCCTGAGTCATAAAGTCTTTAAAGGTCCCCAGCATTTTAGCCAGCCCGGAAAGCCTTTGCCTTTTATTGAAATCCTTTAAAGCAAAGACCACGGCATCCCGCTTGGTTTTTGATTTTGTATGCCTCATTACTTCTTTTAAGTCCTCATCTGGAATATCAATAGTCGTTTTCATGATTCTATAATATCATTATTTTGATTATTTTACTATGAATGAGGAAGGCAAATATAGCTCAGGGAAAAGCGGAGGGAAGAGAGAGCAAGGGCACTATTTATATTTCTTACGTGGGCGAAGGACCAGTCTATGAGGAAGTCTGCACCTGTACTATTATCACGACTGAAGCCAATGACCTGCTGACGCCGCTCCATGACAGGATGCCGGTGATAATTCCTTAGGATAAGGAAGATGTGTGGCTGGACCGAATATCAGGGATAAGGAAAGGTTAATTCCGTTGCTGACTTCTTTTCCATCAGAGGATATGGAGCTTTATGAGGTCTCGTCGCTTGTCAATAAGCCGGGTTATGATTCGCCGGAGGTTATTGTTTGGGGGGGAGCGGGCGCTAAATGTTAGGCTACCGCCCCTAAACCCTTTTTCTGTACTCGGAAAATATATTATCCATATTATCCCTCTAATTATTACGATCTGTTTGGATCAAGTTTATCCAGTCATCCGTATTTATGACTTTGCTGAACCGCATCTGCTGGGTCACAAGGATTGCCCTATGCAGTTCTTCATCGGTAATCGAACCGGCTTCATTGCTGAATCCAAGAGTTGCGGTCGCATCCGACAAAAACTCCACATCGAATCCCAGATGGAATGCCTGCCGGGCCGTGGTATCGCAGCACATTTGCGTCATGTAACCCGAAATTACCAAGGTATCAATGTTTCTTCCCCTGAGCCATTTTTCGAGATCGGTGCCGGTGAAACTTCCGGGCAGGTTCTTCTCAATAATTAGATCGAACTGCTGACGTGCAACATCAGGATGAAGCTCCCATTCATAGCTGCCCTTCCTGAAAACAGGCGAATCAGGCATTTTCGCCGCGTGTTTAATAACAACAATTGGAATACCATGCCGCTGAGCGGTTTCCATTGTCTTAAGAATATTCGCCAAGCTGTTCCCAGGGTAGGTGACACGCAGTTTCCCGGTAAAATACTCATTCTGCACATCTATAATCAATAACGCCCGTTTCATCATACTATTCGTCATCTCCAACCACCCGATTTTTATCAGTTTCGGCAGTCGCCGCAAAACTCATTTGTTATAAGCAATGAAGAAAATCCGCTTGAACGGAAAAATAATATTGCCGTCCTTCTGAATCTGATATGCCTGTCTGCACTCGTTCAGGATATCATTCATGAATTCACTTCTGTGTTGATCATCGGGCAGCTTTTCAAGAAAAGGCCGTAATCCGGTGCCCTTATACCATTCTATCAGCGCCTCCGGGTGCTGTTTCCGGGCCCGCATCCAATATCGATAACAGCAGCCGGTTTTTCAATCCTGATCTTAGCCGCGAGGTCTATCGAAGGCTGAGTTCGTTCATCTTCGAATCTGAGATACTGCTGCGGGTTCCAAGTTGCCATTTGATTATCACCTGCCCTTATTGGGCCTCATCGGGCCTATTGAGATTGTACAGCCGGTTTGGTTCCGATTGCGTATAACACCTTCACATCCATCCAAATCCCGTTTTCCGTCGCTAATTTCGCCACTTCCGCAAGATGTTCCTTCCTGAATTTTTCAAGATCGTGCGCGGAAAACGGGCTTAGATATCTGCGAAAACCCCCATTCCAGATCACGTCCCACCATTCATCGATGCTCTTCAGATAATATCCAACATCTTTTATTATAACCCGGACATCGATCAATCCGGAATTCCCAAGAAGAGATGCGCATTTGCCTTCTGTACTGATTCGTTTCCACGGTATCGAAGGTCTTTCGACTCCGTATTTTTGGATACGATTTATATAAAGTTCGGACATCGGCAAAAAGGAATCCTCATAAAACGCCGATAGTATGACCTTCCCGCCCTCTTTTATTTTTCCCGTTATATGTTTAAGCTGGTTTTCCATATCTTCCGCAAAAAAGATCCCGAAGGCGCAGGTCGCGGCGTCGAAATAATTGTCCGGAAACCTGACGGCCTGCATATCCATTTCGAGGAATTCGATATTGCGAACAGACCCGGCCTCTGCCTTCATCCTTGCCTGGGCCAGCATACCTTCTGAAAAATCGATAGCCGTAACCCGGCCGTGCGTCAATCGCCGCGCCAGCCGAAGCGCAACAACTCCTGTCCCTGTTGCCACATCCAGGACATGTTCGTCGCCTTTCAGGTCTAAACATGCAGTCATATGTTCCGCGCTTTTCGTAAAAAAACTAAATGCCGGGTTATCGTAGCCGCCTGCAACAGTATTAAATGTACTTCTGATCATCGCTTTTCGTTCCTGTTCATTAATCATGCGGACCCCTTTCGAAACAAAACAGTATGGGTTCTGCGTATTTGAGGCGCGTCAATTACTTCAAAACGACTCGCCTGAGCGATTTGCACCGACCCGTTAAATTCTTCTTTTCGCACGTGCCCGCTAGGTTCGCTCATCAACAGCCGGCCTCCTTGTCTAATAGCTGCATAAATCTCGGAGAACAGCCGGTCCTTGTCTGGCACCTCGTGTATTACCGCAAACGCCAGGGCAAAATCGACCTTCCCGGAGATATTGTCCAGGGCAAGACTATCTTCCCGGCAAACGCGCGCTTCGATTCTATCTTGCAGTCCGGCTTTCCCGGCTCTTTTAATGAGGCCTCCGATCATCTTGTCCTGCAAGTCAATACATACGACTTTTCCAGTTCTACCGACCAGACGGGCCATCGGCAGAGAAAAAAATCCCATGCCGCATCCCACATCTAAAGCTGTCATGCCCTCATTGATGTAGGGATTAAGCGCCTTCTCGGGAGCGCATATCAGTTGCCTCAAAGGACTCGCCAATAAATAACCCAACCACCACGGGCATACCCTGTGACCCATAATTTCTCCTTTAGATTTTAGTGAATTTCAGATGAATTTTGAAAAAACTATCCAGTCGAATCCTCCATAATGTTTTCTCAATATTGCCTCTCCCGAATAACCGAGCTTAGTATAGAATATGAACAGATTGTCTGTAAGAAGACCGGTTTCGAGATATATCTTATGTACTGCGCAGCTGACGCGCTTTTCCACGTCAGTCACCAGGGCACTAAACCAGCCAATGAAAATAGTGTGATTAGCTTCACCATGATTTATCTAACATTGACCTCTCAGCCAGTTGTTTATGAGTCACCTTTTTTCACAAGACTCCTTACCAGTCTCATTTCCCATTCGTACCACGCATAATTATATCACAGGGCAAAAGTGCAGATTACAGGAATAAAAGTTGTGTCACAAGTCACTTCCCCTAAATTCGGACTTTACTATTAGCCGAAAATAATTAGGGAACCCTACCGAAGCGAGGCGTCACGTCTTATTACCGAAAGATTATAGGAGTAACACACGCCAAGTAACGCTCGGCCGTTACCCCCATCAGACTCTTCAGCGAAACATTGTCAGAGCAAAAATTATGATGCCAGCGCCGCCAACTAACATCGAGCCAAACCAGATAAGCCTGAACCGGGTCAAAGCCGCTACAGCACCCAAGGCAATCGAAACCTGCAAAAGGGCAACTGAACTCGCAAAGCTATGGTGCTTGTGGAGAAGGTGGTCCGATTCCTTTAACCGCTCGTCCCTCTCATGTTCTTTTTCCAGTGCCTTGTTTTGAATTGCCATCTGCTCCTCGTTGTACCGCCTCATGGTTTCCTTGTACTGAGCAGGTGGTTCCTTGCCTATAGCAAGCCACGGGGTGCGGGAGGCCTCCTGAATGGTTGCCTTTATCCCTTTTGCCTGGTAAAAGGCCCACTGGTCCGATGCCTCCGACTGTAGGCGCACGGCTTCTGTTTTTAGGGCGAGAGCTGTATTTACGGTGGTTCCGGCCTGGAGTGAAGCAATAGCTGCCAGGACAGCAAGAATTGCAGTAGTAATGGCAATCTGCTTTAGGAATGCTCCTCCTTCACGATGGAGTTCCTCTTTTATAGTCTCTTCAAGCTTTTCTGTCTCAATCTCCGGACCCTCCGGCATTGGTTGCCTCCTCCATTTCTAATTATCCAGCGTTAGCCGTGCGTCTTCCAGTTTGTGTTGGCGTTCTCTTTCCTCGGAATCTCGACGTAGTTTAGCCAAATGAGATTCAGATGGAACAACCTGAATTTTGTTGGATGGTTGAGCTTATAGTCAGACCCAATAGGTTTAAAGACGTTGCGGTGATATCCGCAATATCCCTTGTCATAAAGCTTGACCCGTGGGTAAAGGCAATCCGGTTGCGTGCAATAATCTCTTTTACTGTTGGTCTGGCCTTAGCCATTTTATAAACCTCTCACGACACTATTAGGCATACATTAGTTTCCCTTTTGGCTGCGGAACTTGCCGCTTCAGTTCTATTGCGGTCTCAATCCACTCCTTTATAATAATTTCAACGTTTGAAAGGGCATCCTGATATGTCTTGCCATCGGCCATACATCCCTGCAACTCTGGAACTTCCGCAATATATGACCGATCTTCGGCACTCCAATAGATTATTATTTCGTATTTACTTTTCATGGTTTCCCCTCCAATTCTAACCTGTACTTAAAAATTAGGCTTCTAACCTGTTTTACTTGATAAGGCTTTGCCTTGGAACCCTTGGGTTGCAAATTCAGGATTTCAGCAACATCCTTTCTTGTAAAAATGTGATGGCCGCCCCGAATCCTCTCCTCAAAATCAAACTTCCTTAACAGCTGGCATAGCTCAGAAAATGGAATATTTGAATCTGATGTCCCATGTATAATTTTAACCAGTAATTTGTCATATTTCCCCATACTTATATTTCCTAAAAGAATTATACCAAATAGAACGAGGTTATTGTGTCAAGTCATTGTTGTTTACCTCTATCATATCGTTGCTTCGTGTGGTCTCAGATAGAGGAATGGATGAGCCGCCAGACCGAGGCAAAGACACTGGCGCTCAAACAGCCCCTCAAACAAAAACCGAAAAGGACAAAGGCAAATGGTAAGGACAGCTACATTGATAGTCTTGTGGAAACAGCCAAGACAGAAATATTGCGATAGCTGTTATAATTTATATAGGTCTTTGACAATTGGAATTTTCGGGGTGAGATATTAAGCCTCAAGCAGCAGAACATAGACCTTTTTCGCCGGGTTGTCACGGCGTACAATGAAAAGGCAAACCGTGATAAGCTTGTCCCGATGAATGTGACGGTCTCTAACTTGCTAAAGGCAAGGGCTCGGATTACGGCTCTATCGGGCTACGTGTTTCACACCGGGAAGGGGACCCCGAACAGTCCGTGGAATCTCTCCCGCGAGTGGTGGAAAGCGATTGATAAAGCTGGTATCACCAATTTCCGCTTCCACGACTTGAGGCATACGGCCGGCACCCGGCTGGTGCAGGCAGGAGCAGACCTTTACTCTGTAGCAACCATACTTGACCATACCCAGCTTTCTACCACTCAGCGGTATGCAAAACACAACCCGGACAGCGTACGGAAGCATCTAGAAAAACTCGATAAATTCGCCGTTTCAGGTCGCTGAAAAATGTCCGATTCTTACAAAATTCTTACAATAGGCACAATTTGTATGCTAAAATACTTTGATACGCTTTGCAAGTTATTGTTTTATAAGGTTTGCCCCCTTAGCTCAGTAGGATAGAGCACAGGTTTCCTAAACCTGGGGCCAGAGGTTCGATCCCTCTAGGGGGCACCAAGTTTTTCCCTTTCAACGCAAGCAGTTAGAACTAAGAATTGACAACAACTTTTGCCTCTTCATTCGCCACTGTAGCAGAATTGTAGCACGATTCCAAAATATCCACTCCACGCCTCAAACTTTCAGTGTAGTGGTGCGCATAATGCCTGGCCGTCGTAGATACGTCTTCATGCCCCAAAAGTTTCGACACGGTATAGATATCGACTCCTGATTGCGCCAGTCTCGTGGCAAAGGTATGCCGCAGACAATGAAAAGTGAAATCTTCAATTTCTGCCTCTGCTACTGCCAGTTTAAAAGCTCTCTTCAGCTTGCTTGCATCATGCTTGTTATCAATCCCATTGGTAAAGATATACCCGGATATTGATTTTACCCTTGAGCGCCTTTTTAGAAGCTCCAGCGCGGTAGTGTTAAGGGGAATAGTCCTTGCCTTGAGCGTTTTACTCCGTACCGTCTGCAGTGACTTCCTAAAAAAGTCTATCTGAGACCATTTGAGCGTCAGTATTTCCTCTTGGCTCAATCCGGTATTCAGATCAAGGATAACGATATCCGACAGATCGTCATGCAGCTTTACCTCTGTCTTGGGCAACAGCCGTTTTTCCTCTTCGAAGGAAAGCCACCTTTCAACCTTTCTGGCTTTGAGCTTAATCCTATTTGCATCTCGCACAGGATTATCTTTCCGCCATTTGATGGTATTGAAAGCATGGCTCAGCAACCGAACTTCATTCAGAATGGTTGAATGTGCGGCTTTGTCGGCAAGCCTTTTTTGCTTGTAGTCATCGACGGCTTCAGGTGTGATCCTATCAAGTGTCAATCCGCTAAACACCTCTTTGAGATGCGGCAAAGCCCCTTCTTTCCGTTGGCGGGTCGATTCCTTACCGGCTATTTTTTCGAAATAGACTTTCATCATCTCATCAAATGTTTTGGATTTGGACTTGGCATTATCAAACCATCTGCCCTCGACAGCTTCCGTCTTGGCTTTTGCATAGATGTTCTCCGCAAGCTTTTTGTTTTCTGTGCCTGTTGATTCCTGAATCCGATCTTGATCCGTTTTGATAGTAAACCACCAGACTTTACCTCTTCGATATAACCCCATTAATTCTTTCCTCCCTTCCTGGGGCATCTGGAGGTTTGGGCAATTGGATTATAACCGGATTGAGGCTCTTTTTTACAGTCGCTAATCCACCTCTGAATATCATCAAAATCAAAGCGCAAAGCTCCGTTCAGCTTAAGGAAAGGAATCTGTCTCAGTTCCGCCCATTGGTAGAGCGTTTTAGGCTTTACCTTCAACAACTCTGACAGCTCAGTTATTGTAATAATCTTCACGTATTCCTTTCGTTATGGTTGGCCGTATAGATATTAGATTTTGATGATCCGGCATACCCCGCGGTCTATGCCACGGGATTTCCGGCAAGAGGCTACAAGATTACACAACTATATTAGAGGCGCTGCTCTTTTATCATTTCTTTTGCGAGGTCACTTGCGAGCTCATCCTTGAATTTCGTTAACTCATCCTGCAAGGAATAGATCCAATGTCTCCCGCCGTTAATTCCAGCGAGCATTCTGTTCACAAGCCGATCCATATCAATGGAAACGTTGTCGATATGGATTTTCCCATATGCATCGAAGAGTGCTTTTTTGACTATTTCTTCTTTATCCACCTGAATATATTTCTTCAGTTCCTCAGCTGTCGG
>Ga0074045_10001891_pt1 | contig 19863 bp, 21 predicted proteins | sample BogForMeECP23OM2_FD_94442 | JGI IMG/M metagenome (GOLD analysis project Ga0074045, IMG submission 94442) | Bog forest soil microbial communities from Calvert Island, British Columbia, Canada - Bog Forest MetaG ECP23OM2 | ecosystem: Environmental > Terrestrial > Soil > Wetlands ...
ACTCCGATTTTCGCGGGTCGTTGGTAGCACCATTTCGGCGTTAGTCTTTCGCTGTGCCGGAGAGTCAATTACCAAGGATCCTAGCCGGTCTGGCAGCGGGGCAGGGAACGATGGTCTACTGCAAGTGCGGCGAGAAATCGACTGAATGGCCACTCCGCGGGAAGCCCGCAAGATATTCTGGTAGACTAGTTCACGATTTTTGGAGACGGCGGCGCCCGATCTCATCCGGAGCGGCCGGTCAGAAGCCGCTGCTATGGCGATTAGCCGAGAACACCAGACGATGAACCTTTTTCCGCGCGATTTGATCGTGGACGCAACAGGCGCGAAACTAGCGCGTGCATGGGGAATTATTGCAACGAGCGCGAGCCGAAGGTGGTGTCCATTGCGAACTGACCAGGAACCACTACCGTTTCGACTGCAGTACCAGCCAGAAACCATCAATTGGTTGGGGAAGTTGCGTACTAGACCGGGATGGGGCCCGAGTTTATGAAGGCCACCTATCATCCGGAAATTCACAAATTCTCCATCTTCGTTGTGTGTTGGACGGTGCTGCTCTTGACCGCTGGAGCGGTAGTTACTTCAAAGGATGCTGCGCTTTCCGTTGCGGACTGGCCCACTTCGTTTGGCCGTTGGTTTCCTCCGCTCCGCCTCCTCACGGGCGGCGCCTTCTATGAACACTCACACCGCGTGATCGCGGCCGTTCTTGGTATTTTCATGATCGTCCTGGCGGTACTTCTTTGGCACAAAGAAGAGCGACCTTGGCTCAAGAAACTCGGCGTCTTCGCCGTTGGACTCGTCATCTTCCAAGGCATTCTCGGCGGGTTAACCGTTATCAAATTGCTGCACTACTGGCTGCCGGTCATGCACGCTTGCACGGCAGAACTCATGTTTGTGACTGTGGTCAGCATCGCGTTTCTTACCAGTCACTGGTGGATGGAAAATCTGCCGCAGTATGAAGACAAAGAGGCGCCCCCGATTCATGCGATTGTGATCCTGAACGCCGCGGTAGTTTTCTTGCAAGTACTGGCTGGTGCCGGATTCCGTCATCAATACATTAATATCGCACCGCACGCGATCGGTTCGGTTGTGGTGCTGGGTATGGTGATCTGGACGGCCTCCGTGTTGCGTCGGCGTTTTAGCCAAGTGAGGGCAATTTCTCGCGTGCGCGTTGCGCTGCATGCCATCGTCGGGGTGCAGATTCTCCTGGGAATTGCGGCTTACTGGTCCCGGGTTTCGACCGCCAGCGAGCCGGAGCCGATGCCGGTGATGATTGGATTTACGGTGGTGCATACGGTAGTGGGAGCGTTGCTCTTTGCAACGGCAATAATCACCGTGCTTTTGTGTTATCGTTTGGTGCCTCGTAAGAGGGAAATAATCTTCGCAACGACCCAGGGAGAGGTTCCGGCTCAATGAGTACCGCCCGGGCGACAGTGCTGGCACAACCCAACAAGCTGAGCGCATACCTAGCGCTCACCAAACCGGACGTATCGTTCCTGGTGTTGATGACGACGGGCGCGGGTTATTACATGGGCGCGGAAGGCCCGGTGTCTTGGCTGAAATTGTTGCACGTTGTGTTTGGGACCATGCTGATTGCGGCGGGAACTTCGGCGCTGAATCATTACATCGAGCGGGAATCTGATCGACATATGAGGCGTACGGCGTCGCGGCCACTGCCGATGGGACAATTGTTGCCGAACGAGGCGCTACGATTTGGAGTGCTTCTGTGTGTCGCCGGTGCGGTCGATCTGTTTTACAGCAGCGGATACTTGGCTTGTTCGCTGGGAGTGGTCACCAGCGTCAGCTATTTGCTAGCGTATACGCCGCTAAAGAAGCGCACAATTTGGGCAACGTTTATCGGCGCGATTCCTGGTGCGATTCCGCCAATGATTGGATGGGTTGCGGCGGCGGGGTCACTGGGTACCGGGGCCTGGCTACTGTTTGCGATTTTGTTTTTTTGGCAATTTCCACACTTCCACGCGATTTCCTGGATGTATCGTGAAGATTATGCACGGGCGGGAATTCAAATGCTGCCGGTGGTGGATAAGGATGGAACGCGGACGTTCCGGCAAATTATTCTGTATGCGGCGTCGCTGGTAGCAGTGAGCTTGCTACCATCGCTGGTGGGATTGACTGGCGTGCTGTATTTCTTTGGGGCGCTGGTGACGTGCACGGCGTCGGTGCAATTTTGTTTGTGGGCCGCCGCTTCAAAAACCAACGTGCGCGCGAAATGGCTGATGCATGTGACCGTGATGCACATCCCGATTCTGCTCGGGTTGATGATGTACGATAAGCTTCCGCATTGATGTTGTTCGCTTGTACAAATGAAGTGGCCGGTCTCTCTCGATCGATCATCAGTTAACCCGCACCCTTACGGGCGAACGGTGCAGCACCCGAGAACGTAAGCCTGGAAGTGGAAATCGAAGACGAAGGGAATCACAACTAAGAAATGTTCTCTCACGCCGCCCTAAACGCCACCCTGAACGGCACTAGCGCAATTCTTCTCGCGGGCGGCTATGCCGCCATCCGCAATGGCAAGATTGCTATCCACAAGAAGTTCATGATCGCGGCGTTTGCTGTATCAACGGTCTTCCTGATCTCCTACCTCGCCTACCACTATCAGGTGGGACACATTCGCTTTCAGGGCCAGGGCTGGATCCGTCCCGTTTATTTTACGCTGTTGATCTCGCACACAATACTGGCAATTGTAATCGTGCCACTGATCCTGATTACGATTCGCCGCGCCTGGCTGGGGAAATTCGACAAACATCGCATCATTGCCCGGTGGACATTTCCGCTCTGGATGTACGTATCGGTCACCGGCGTGATCGTCTATCTCTTGCTCTACATCGTCTACTAACCTTTTCTTTCTATTCTAGCGGCTATCGACCAAGCCAGTGGCATGGGAAAGTGAAATTCTGCAACTCTATGCCATGGGATGGAGGGCACCGACAATTTTGATCTATCGTTACCTCTGGCTGACAAACAGGAAGAGGCCGCCCGCCTACGTAGTATTCTTAGCGCCCGGAGGTCCACATGCTTTGGTTATACGAATCTTTCTTTCCCGTGGTCTGGATCGCCTTCCTTCTCTACTGGCAAATCAAAGCCACCGATACCAAGACCACTCAGCGTCTCGAGCCCGCAACCTCGCGCATCCTCCGCGTCCTCACGTTCCTGATCGCGATCGTCCTCCTCTCGACAACTCGCATCCCACTGCGCTGGCTTTACCTTCCGCTCTGGCCGTCTGATGCATGCCCTACGAGAATGCGCGGAGCTTGGGATCACATGAAGAGAAACAGCAGACTTGATTTCTCCTGGTCCGCCCAATGATGCCGAGCCGCTAAACCCTAGAGGCCAACACCAGCAACGTGCACATAGCCTCGCCGTTTTCATTGGTGCGGTGACAGTAACGCCGAAATAGATGATCGAATGCGGAGCGAAGGACTGCCGTTGCACAGGCATGTGCATTGCCATCGCCTCGTTCCAGAGAAAGCAGCAATACGTGCATGGTCCCGCGCGGATGATCTTCGAGGGATTCCTCGGTGAAGTTTTCTGAAGGCATGGGACGTCCGCTTTCTGAAGCAAGACGCCCGGAACTGTTGTAGAAGAATCGCTCCAGCGTTTTGAGCCAATTATTTTGGTTCTAACGTTAGACAGTTCGGTGTGCAACCACCGGGCCGTCCTCGCTTACTAAGCTGGACGCTACTCCTGAAGCTAGGTTCTGTAGGATCGGGAGTTCATTCAGCCCCTCGTCTCTTCTTAGTCCCGCGAGCTCAAAATTGCTATACCGGGCGTCACCCGACAACGTGCCCTGTGATGCTTTCCCACTGCGAGCCCGACACTGAACTTGTCGCTGCCAATTTGAGCCAACCCACGGGAAACGAAACCGGTAACTTGAAGTACTAGGCTGGACTCTCCGGAAACTTGCTAGTAAGTTCCCTGGAATCAATAAATCGGCTTGGACAAGTTTCTTACCGGGACTTACCTGGGGAAGGTTCATACGGTTGCAAATTCTGAAAGCGCGGGTGGCTTTGCAACTCATCGTATTGGGGTTCGACTCCCACCCAAACCAGAGACGGGCAGCGCTGCCGGTAAGCCTCTTCCAGAGCTTCGAACATGCGCTCGTCTTCGAGACCGATGTAGACGAAGACTCTGTTCATCGAGCACCCGGAGCGCCTCGTCCCGCTTGCCCGCCTCCGCGGAGGCAAGTCCCAGGAGCCCTCTTGGCAGAGCGACATTCTCTGCTGACTCGATGGCCTTCTGAAATTCCGTAATGCCTTCGTCATACCTCCTCATCGGCACCAGGCAAAATGCGCCGAGCATCCAGTGCGCGTACGCAAAGTCTGGGTCGAGTTCCAATGTCTTCCTGAACTGCGCTTCCGCGCTCCCGAACTCCCGTGCCTTGCTATAAGCTATTCCTAGGATAGTGTTAATGAGAAGCGAGAGCGGGTCTAACTCCAGGGCGTGCCGCGCCTCGCGGATTGCCTCCGTATACCGTCCCAGCGCGCTCAGAAGTAGGGCATAGGTGCTGTGAGCCGAAGCGTAGTTTGGACAGAGTTCGATGCCGCGCGGCAAATCCTTTTCTGAGCTGGCCCAATCCCAGTCGAAATAGTACTTGATTCGGCCTAAGCTAACGTGTGCTTCCGCAAGGGGGCCGTCCAGTTCAAGGGCCTTGGTTGCCGAGGCTTTGGCCTCGGTCATGACCTCGCTTTGGGGTACGACCTCCAGGATCGGGGCACAGAGCAGGCTGTATGCGTCCGACCGTCGAGCGTAAGCCGGAGCATAGCCCGAATCTTTCGCAATGGCCGTCTCGAAATACTCGATGCTCTCTCTGAGAGCCTGGTCGGTGCTCTTAGCCCAGTAGTAGCGGCCCTTCAGATAGGCTTCGTGCGCAGCCGGATTCAGGGCCACGAACGAGCCAGCCGTACACGCTGCCGCGGCCTCAGTTTGACTTGGACTTCGTCGGCAATAGCGCGCGCCACTTCGCTCTGCAGTGCGAGGACGTCGCGCAGATCGCGTTCGTAGCTCTTGGCCAGAAGGTGTTGGTCGGTGACGGCGTGAATCACCTTCGTGGTCCAAGGTTATTTCAACTACCAGGCGGTGCCCGGGAATCTCGCCAGTCTCAACAGTTTTCGGCAGGAGGTGAGCAAGCGTTGGTTCCGTGCGCTACGGCGCCGACTCAGGCATAACTATTAAGTGCTTCCAAAAGTCAACCAGCCAAGGAACCTTGAGCCCTCCGTTTGCGTACTGTAGAACTATGGAGGGTCGTCGATGGGTAAGTACACCGATCATGCTGTGCCCGTGTCAGTTTCCACTGTGCTTCTGCTCGCAGTAACACTGAACTGGCCGTTCCCACATGCATGCGTGGGAGGATCGTTGACGATACCGCTGTTTTTGTACGCAACGACAGACAAGACAGTGGATCTAGCTCTTACACCACGGCAGTGGAAGGAAGATCTCGCGTACCTCACCAAGGAGTTGCCCAAACGTCATCCCGACGCCTTTGCCTTCACCCCAAAGGAAAAGTTTCAGGCCGCAGGTGCAGAACTCGAGGCCCGGATCGAGCACCTCAATTCCGATGAAATCTACATCGGGTTTGACCAACTCGCGAACTTAATCGGAGACGCTCACACCTACGTCGAGTTTCCAAACGACAATGCAAACCTCCCGCTCGACCTGCGCCACTTTGGAACCGAATCTCGTGTCGTCGCCGTTGCTCCCGGCCTCGAGCAAGCGCTGGGAATGCGTGTTGTCGCCATCGACAACACGCCGCTGCCGCGAGCAAGGGAACTAGCCGCTACCATCACTCCCATTGAGGAAACGGAATGGCTCAGGGATTCGCGAATCGATGGTTTTCTCACGACAGGAATGGCGCTTCATGGCCTAGGCATTACGCCGAATCGGAACTCCGCCAAATACACGCTAGCTGACGACGATGGCAAGTCGTCGATTGTCGAATTCCTGGCGCTAGCCCCAGGGCAGGAACCGAAATGGGTTCAAGCTTCTGCCAAGCCCTTGCTCTCGGAACAACCCGTCAACGGCAGCGCCGCCTGTACGTATCTGGGGGATTTCCGCTCCCTTTACTGCAACGTCCGCAGGATCCGAGATCTTTCTGGCCCGTCAAAGGAGATGTTCGAGATTCTCAAACGCCAGCATCCGGACAAACTCGTCATCGACCTACGTTACAACAACGGCGGCGACTACAACGTAGGGCTAAAGTACCTCATCGAACCATTACGGAGAGAGCCGGATATCAACAGAAAGGGCCATCTATTTGTCTTAATTGGCCCCGATACCTTTTCAGCTGCGATGTCCAACGCGGCGCAGTTTCGTTCCATGACAAATGCCACTCTGGTCGGCCAGCCGATCGGCGAGCGACCGAACAGCTATCAGGAACCGAGGGAATTCACTCTGCCCAATTCTCATTTGGTCGTGCGTTACTCGACACAATTTTACAAGTTCGTGGAGGGCGATGCGAATATTGTCTCGCCCGATAAGGAGATAATTCCGACGTGGGAGGACTACAAGAACGGGCGCGATCCGGTTTTGGAGTGGATCCTCACAAGCCGTTGAGTGGCTCATCTCTTTGTCTCTTGGTCGCGCGAGAAGGCCGGGAGTGTCTTGCTCTTTCCATGACTTCTTCTCTCTTTTTCCCGTTCAGCCGAGCCGTCTCTGTCGCCACCCTTCCATTCGCACTCTTCTGTGAGCGATGTTCGCTCGGTGCCAGTTGGGTGTTCTCGATTCAGTTGGCGCTGCTACCTGGTAATCGCCGCAGATCACTATCTTGCCCAAAGGGTCCCAAAATGTAGTGCGCCCCTTGCACCAGGAGCGTCCGCAAATACTCATCTCCCTCTTTGCTGATGCGCATCTGCGGCTCACTCTCGCCTGAGTCCCTCCGCCCAGGCTGCAACCCGACGAAACATCCCGCATCACGACTCTTTCGGAATCGCTTTTCGCCGGCTCTTGGTGATCAAGCGCACCTTCTGTGCATGCGCCACGATCACTTCGTGCCCCAGCGCGGCCACCAGCCGGCTCACCCAGGAAGAATGCGTCCCCGTTACGCGGTCCAGGATTAGAGGAGCCGTCTAATCCATTTGTTTCTGCAGACGGGCAGAGCAATGGTCAATTAACTAGCGCAGCTGGCGACGTTTCCGAAGTTTCTCTTTCACTGTGTCGGGCAGTCCGCAGCTATGTTTGCATCTTTCGCCAATGACCGTCGCAGCTTCGTCCTCGTGGAAGTTCCATCACTCGAACGAGCAGGGCTGTGGCCCTAGCGTTAAGCATTCAGGCTCTGGGCAATGCAGCTTTAGTTCGCCCTTTTTCATGACCAGGAGTTTGCTTAGAACCACAAGGAATCTCAGCAGACTTGTCTAAAATTGGACAGTATTCACCCGTAACACTCGCTATCGTATGAGATCCAGTAGGGAGAACCAGCGATCGTAGCTCAGTGCAGTCCCGTGCGCGCTCTTGTGCCTCTCCTTGGAGGCTGAGAAGTGTATGAACCTGTTGCAAGAGCGTCGCCATGGCCCGGGGCCAGGATTATCGGTATCGTTTATTTGCTTTACTTTCTGATAGCAGTGTCTGCCGAGGTCTTCGTTGGCCAGACCCGGCTTGTTGCATATGACGCTGTTAACCTCATCGCATACGCGTTCTACATATCAGTGACGCTGCTCTTCTATTACCTGTTTAAGCCGGTGAACCGGAGCCTGTCGTTTCTCGCGGCGATCTTCAGCTTGCTGGGATGCGCCAACGATCTCCTAAGCCTTTTTCATCGCGCTCCCTACGAAATCAGCTCCCTGGTATTTTTCGGACCCTATTGCCTGCTGATCGGCTATCTTATTATCAGGTCAACGTTTCTGCCTCGAACTCTAGGCGTGCTCATGGCGTTTGCCGGTGTAGGTTGGCTGCTCTTTCTGTCACCGCTTGTTAAGTATCTGTCGCTTTATCTCAAAGTGCTTGGCTTCGTCGCGGAAATGTCGCTAATGCTGTGGCTCATCGTGAAGGGCGTAAACGTTCGACAGTGGAAAGAGCAGGCCACCGCAACAAGAATGCACACATAAACACTGCCGCCGACGGTGTTAGAGGCTTACATTCCCCAAGAAACCGGGAACGTATGGAATCGAACATTTGAAAATTATTCATTCATGCCGGTCGGACGGAACCAAAGGGCACGATCGTGCTGGCGTCTGATCTGAGATTGCGGAGTGGTGACGGGCTGCTGCTCGGCATCGACTGAATTTATTCTAGTGCAGCGATCACCGCGTCGGTGAATTCCTTTGTTCCGGCTTTGCCGCCGATGTCCTTGGTGATATGTTTTCCTTCGCGGTATACCTTGGTAAGCGCTCGATCGACCTTGGCAGCGGCTTTGCGTTCGTTTAGATGGTTCAACATCAAGATTGCGCTCAGGACGAGCGCGGTGGGATTCGCCAATCCCTTGCCTGCAATGTCCGGCGCAGTGCCGTGCACAGCTTCAAAAATAGCGCAATCGTCGCCAATATTTCCGCTCGGCACAACTCCCAAGCCGCCGACGAGGCCTGCACCAAGATCGCTGACGATGTCCCCATAAAGATTGGGGAGCAGCAGAATGTCGAACTGCCGGGGATCGATGACGAGCTGCATGCAGGCGTTATCGACGATCAGTTCTTTGTACTCGATGTCCTTGTAAGCTTCCGCGACCGCGCGAATGGAACGCAAGAACAATCCGTCACCGAGTTTCATGATGTTTGCCTTGTGAATCGCGTGAATCTTCTTGCGGCCGTTCTTGCGCGCGTATTCAAACGCAAATTTGGCTATGCGGGTTGACGCTTTCTCCGTGATGATCTTCAAGCTTTCCACCACACCGGGAACGACTTCGTGCTCGAGGCCCGAATAGAGGTCCTCGGTATTTTCACGGACGATGACAATGTCCACATTGTCGAAATGCGACCTCACCCCCGGCACATTCTTCACCGGGCGCAAGTTCGAGTACAAATCCAGGCTCTTCCGCAGCGCTACGTTTACACTGCGTGCGCCGCCGGCAATCGCCGTGGCCATCGGGCCCTTCAGCGCCACTTTGTTCTTGCGGACGGATTCAATCGCTGCGATATTCAGTACTTCCGCGCCGGTCGTCGCCTTGTCGGTGTTCTCGGCTCGCGCACCCAGTTCTTCCCATTCGATCTTCACACCCGCAGCGTCCAGAATCTGTCGAGTTGCGGCCGCCACTTCCGGGCCGATACCTTCACCAGGTAGCAATGTCACTTTGTGTCGCATAGGTGCATCCTATTCTAGGTGAACCTGCGCGAGTTGTCGAAATCCACCTCACGCCCAATGGTGCATAGGAAGCGTAAGAAGTTGCGTTTTACCCTGGTGTGTTATAATTATTAGGTGAATATTTCTGCGGAGCAGTTCGCAGCCGGAGGCCAACAAGATTATGATCAACCTCACAACGACCGCCGCAACTAAGGTCAAAGAAATCATGAGTATGCAAAACCCTGTTCCGGTGGCGTTGCGCGTCGCCGTCGTCGGCGGCGGCTGCTCTGGTTTCCAATATCACATGGCGTTTGAGAACCAGACTAGCGAAGCGGACGAAGTCGTCGACTTCAACGGCCTGAAAGTGGCGGTGGACCAGATGAGCTCCATGTACCTCGATGGCGTCGAGATCGATTATGTCGAAACCCTCGAAGGCGCGGGGTTCAAGTTCAACAACCCGAACGTGAAGAGCACCTGTGGGTGCGGCAGCTCCTTTAGCGTATAGCTTTGTACGGCTGCTGCGGGCAGCTTCTACGATCTTCTCGAAGGCTCCTGACTTTTTTCAGGAGCTTTTTTTCTGGCATCGCCATTTCATCCCTTCCCATCCTATACTTTGCTTCTACACAACCGCCTTTGAGGACTGTCATGACGAGCAGCCAAAAACAAGTGGTTCTGATCACCGGTTCGAGCACGGGATTCGGCAGGCTGAGTGCAGAAACGCTTGCTCGCAAGGGCTACGTAGTGTTCGCCACGATGCGCGACATCAAGGGGCGTAACGCCAGAAATGCCGCGGAAGTCCAGACGCTTGCGCAGAAGGAATCGCTCTCCTTGCGAGTATTGGAGCTGGACGTAACCAATGAAGCCTCGGTGAACCTGGCGGCAGGGATTATTGTTGATGAAATGGGTCGCATCGACATTGCCATCAACAATGCGGGCTACGGCCTGCTCGGGCTATCCGAGGCTGTCACGACCGAGCAAGCCCAGAAAATTATGGACACGAATTTCCTGGGCTCGGTGCGGGTAAACCGTGCCGTTCTCCCTCAAATGCGACGACAGGGAAGTGGCCTATTGATGCACATCAGCAGCGGCGCAGGGCGGGTCGTGATTCCCGGGATGAGTTTGTACTGTGCCAGCAAGTTCGCCATGGAGGCGCTGGCTGAAGCCTACCACTATGAGCTGGCGGGACAGGGAATCGACTCCGTGGTTGTGGAGCCCGGCGCGTACCAGACGCCGGTATTCGGGAACCTGGTAACGGCTGCGGATGAAAGCCGCGGGGCTACCTACGGCTTGCTCCGGGGCTTGCCGGCAAAACTAAACGGTGCACTCGCCGCAACGAGCGGAAATCCCCAGGACGTAGCCGACGCCATTTTACGGATCATAGAATCGCCGCCTGGACAACGGCAATTGCGCTATCGCATCAGCGCAGAGGATCTGGGCGTCGACGAAATCAACAAAGTCTGCTCGAAAGTGCAGGTCAGCGCCCTGAAACGATTTGGCCTGGAAGATGAACTAAGATTTGTAACTCGGAGCGCTGCAGAGGCCGCAAACGACTAACTTCTGCCCCGAATTTTCTTGGAACCATCTTCCATGGGTTCATGCCGAAAATAGGCATGTTCGTAAAATTCGAAGCGTTTTCGGGCCAAGTTCTCCCCAAGCGTCCTCGGGGTAGATGGGCGAGCGCGCATTTGCTTTCTCCTCCGTCGACCCGTATTCTAAATTGCGGCCCTGATGAAAATAGCGCTCGCCCAATTTAATCCAACGGTAGGCGATTTTGAGGGAAACGCGGCTCGTATTGTGAGCCTGGCGACCGAAGCCAAGCAGCGCGGCGCGGAACTTGCCGTTTTCTCCGAGCTCTGTATTTGCGGCTATCTGCCACTGGATCTTTTGGAACGCCCCGCCTTCATTGAACGCAATCTCGAGACTTTGAAAGAAATCGCCGCACAAATGCCGTTGCCCGCCATCCTTGGGTACGCCGGAAGAATCGAACCAGGGCAAGCAGGGAAGTCGATTGCCAATAAGGCGGCCTTGATTTGTGAAGGCCGGGTGGTGTTCGAGCAAAGCAAAATGCTCCTGCCCACCTATGACGTGTTCGATGAATCGCGTTACTTTCAGCCCGGCGACAAGCAATACGTCTACGGACTCGAGCGCGAGCAACTGGGCATCACGGTTTGCGAAGATGCGTGGAACGATAAAACGTTTTGGTCCAAGCCGATGTATTCTCGCGATCCCGTTACTGAACTGATTGCGCAGGGAACCAGCATCCTCATCAATATCTCCGCTTCACCCTACACCATCGACAAACGCTCCCTGCGAATTGAAATGCTGCGCTCGATCGCCATGCGACATCATCGGCCGGTGATTTACGTGAACCAAGTGGGCGGCGACGACTCCCTAATCTTTGATGGCGCCAGTATTGCCATCACCGCTCGTGGCGAAATCGCCGCCCAAGCCAAAGCGTTTGAAGAAGATCTGGCGCTGTTTGACACGGTTACGGGCCGCGGGGAAGTTCACCAACAACCGGAAAGTGAAATCGCTTACGCACATCATGCCCTAGTGACAGGCACGCGCGACTATGTGCGCAAATGCCGCTTTAGCAAAACCATTGTCGGACTGAGCGGCGGAGTCGATTCGGCGGTGGTCGCCTCGATTGCCGTGGACGCCCTGGGAGCCTCGAACGTGCTGGGTGTCTCCATGCCGGGACCGTACTCGTCGGAAGGCAGCAAGACCGATGCGAGACTGCTGTCGCAGAATTTGGGCATCGAGTTTCTCAGCATACCGATCGCACAAGTATTTGAAGCCTACCAGCGAACCTTAGGTCCCCTATTCGGCGATCGCAAACCCGACGCTACCGAGGAAAACATCCAAGCGCGAATACGCGGCAACTACCTGATGGCGCTCTCAAATAAATTTGGATCGATGGTTTTAAGCACCGGAAATAAATCCGAAAACGCGGTGGGTTACTGCACTCTATACGGGGATATGGCGGGCGGGCTCGCGGTAATTTCTGATGTGCCGAAGATGATGGTCTACGAACTTGCGCGTTACATCAACCGCGAAAGGGAACTCATTCCCCGCTCGACCATCGAGAAACCGCCGTCGGCCGAACTGCGGCCCGATCAGAGAGACACGGATTCTCTTCCGCCGTATGAGATTCTTGACGTCATTCTGAAGGATTACATCGAGGACGTTCGCTCACCGGAAGAAATTGCCGCGCTCCATGGTTTCGATGAGAAAATGGTCTACGATATTGTTTTAAGAGTCGATCGCAACGAGTACAAACGCAAGCAGGCCGCGCCTGGACTGAAAATCACTTCGCGCGCATTTGGATTTGGCCGCCCGTTTCCGATTGCGCAACGATTTATTCCATAATCAAAGAGGTTCGTGTGAAAAGTTATTCGAAGTTCGCAATCATGATTACGGTCGCGCTGCTGCTCGCGTCGCTCACTCCGGGACAGCAGCCTGCCGCGGGACAGTCGCCTGTTCAGAAAAACGTTGAAGCCTTTCTCCGTCATTACTATGCCCTCGGACCAGAGATTTCAATCACCGTAGGGACGCCAAAGGAAATCGGCACGTCGGGACTCATGGAGACTCCGGTCGACGTAAACTCTCCCCAGGGCTCCGAGAAAGTGAATATGTTTCTGACCAAGGACGGTCGCTACCTGATCCGCGGTGAAGTCTCTGATTTGAACGGAGACCCTCTGGCCGATACCCGAGCGAAAATCATCACCGCCAATTCGCCGGTCCTCGGCGATCCGAGTGCCCCGATTACCTTGGTGGAATATTCCGACTTTGAGTGTCCCGTCTGCCGCAACCTGCATGACGCGCTGCGTGGGTTGCTACCGAACTATCCGCAGGTAAAGGTCGTCTTTAAAGACTTTCCGCTAGAAACGCTGCATCCTTGGGCACGGTCAGCCGCGCTAGCGGGCCGTTGCGCCTACCAACTGGATCCCAAGGCCTTCTGGAAGGTCTATGACCTCATCTACGACAATCAGGACCTCATCTCGGCTGCCAACGCCTATGACAAGATGCTGGAATTTGCCGGCCAGGCCGGTCTCGGCCAGGAGGCCTTCAAGGCTTGCATGACCAGCCCACAAGCTGCCCAAGCAATTGATGCCAGCGTCGCCAATGGCAACCTCCTTGAAGTCCGCAGTACGCCTACGATCTTCGTCAACGGCCGCCGCATCGTCGGCGCCGATCCGCACGCGGTTCAACAATACATCGACTACGAAATTGCGCAGTTGAAAGCCAATTCAAAATCAAAATAAGCCGGGAATATTTGCGCCAACAAATCGCGTGGAAAGAGAAGCAATTCTGCGCGTTTACCTAGGAGGGGGTGGGTCGAGCCTTTCGGCGCAAGAGGAATCGATCCTGTTTTCATAGTTAACATAATATATCTTATAGGACGCACAGAATAGGAATACTTAAGCCCTGCGTTTGCGTTAAATTCCGTCGGCTCGGGCCTCCGTTTTGAAGTCACCGCTAACAGGGTCGCTTTCCGGGGGGCTTTCGCCGGTCAGCGCGCTATCGTCACGCCAATCCAAGATACGTGCACCACCATCTCTCAACTTGACGATGTACATTCGTTCCGGGTGGCATGTCCCGAACGGCCGCCTGACGCTTTACCGCCGAAGTGGTCCCATGGTTAATGCTGAAACTTGCTACCTTGCGACCTCATAGCGCACCGCGAGGACGCCGTCCGGGTACTTCTTGGTTGAAAGCAAGCGAAGTAGGATGTCCCGATGGCGCGGCGCCATCAGCGGTATTCCCTCACCGATGAAGTTGGGAATGACGTGAATATCGAACTCGTCGATCTCGCCGGCGTCGAGAAACGAGGCGATCAGTTCACCCCCTCCCATCATCCAAATGTGTTTTCCCGGCGACCCTCGAAGACGTTGCGCGAACGCTTTCACCGGCTCCGACACGAATTCGACCCCGGGTACTGCCCGTTTCGGCGGCTTCTTTGAGAAGACGTAATTGCTGACCTTTCTGTCGAACATCCCCTCTTTCTGGCCTTTCTTCCTGTGATAGGAGAGAACCCAGTCGTAGGTTTTTCGGCCCCACAGGATGGTGTCAATCGTCCGGTAGAACGAGGTCATGCCGTAATCGAATTTGCTGGGCCGACGATTGAGCCATTCGACATCACCGTTTGGCCTGGCAATGTAGCCATCGGCGCTTGTCGCAATGTACACGATGATTTTTCGATGTGCTTTCATGAGACACCCATTTCTTAACGATCGGGTGCAGTTTTCCTGGGCATAGCGACGTCAATACTCGCACAGTTCAGGCAAAGGGGTCTACGTCTGACCTGCCCCCCGTAGAGATTGCCCGGTTAAGCCCGTGATTTGGGGGCACGAAATAGAAAGCCACTTTTGTATATAATTCCGCTATGGCTCTCGTTGTTTTCCTCCGAGGAGTCAACGTTGGCGGACACAGGACGTTTCGTCCAAGCATCCTCGCCAAAGAACTGAGCGACTATGGTGTCGTGAATGTGGGTGCAGCAGGCACCTTTGTCGTTCGAAAACCCGGACCTCGAGCAAAATTCCGTGCTGAACTGCGCCGGAAGCTGCCATTCGAGACGGAAGTTGTGCTCTGCGACGGTCGCGATCTTATCCGCCTGGAGATGGAAAATCCGTTTGGAGCGGCACGACCCGATATTGTGCGATTCGTGAGCATCCTGTCCAAAGCCGACTGCGGCCTCCCTTCCCTTCCATTCACACTTCCGCCACGCGGGGAGTGGTTCGTGCAAATTATCGCCTCAAAAGACCGATTCGTCTTCGGAGAGTACCGGCGCCACATGAAAACGATTGGCTATCTTGGCCAGATCGACAAACTGTTTGGTGTGACGGCGACGACACGGAATTGGAACACCATAATGGCGATCGTGCGGATTTTGAAAGGTCAGGGCAAGAAAGCAGGGTGATTAATTTATTGGCGCGGCCCCCACAACCACCGACAGCCGCTGCCTGAAGCGCGGGACGGCATTAACGGATTTCCATGGGTGTTGCAACATCGCAAGTACCGATTTACGATCTTTCCCAGGGACAACAGAGCGAAGGGTGGTTTTTCAGGCGTAAGATTTTCGGGGATAGGTGGGGCTGTGCATTTTCGGGTGCGTTATTTGCCTCTGCTACTCATTGTTGCAACTGCCTTGTTGGCTGACAAGCACTTCGTCATCATGCCGACAGAGATTGGCGTTGCCTGTCAAAAGCACAAACCCTTTACCGCGATCGCTCATACAACACTTACGAGGGTGTATCCGAGTGGAACGAAACGCACTGTGACTACCGAAGACCGCATCGCTCGTGATCGCGAAGGACGGGTACTACGCGAACAACACTCACCATGGACTGAGGACCCAGCCGATCCCGTCTATTACATAAATATTCTGGACCCAAAGAGTATGGAGCATATTCACATTGACCCGCAAAAGCATTTGGTTATGATCCGTCCCGTGGATCAGCGATACGCGTGGGACTACGTGCCATACGATGGTACTCAGTATCGACTTGCCACAAAGTCGGGGGTCACCGTTCATACCGCATTGCTCGGAAATCAACAGATCAATGGCTTGAAATGCTGGGGGCAACGCACGACATATCTTTTTTCGCCTGGTACTTTTCAAGGAAACCAGCAGCCGCTTGCACGCACTTCGGAAGTTTGGTTTGCAAAGGATCTAGGAGCTGATGTTCGCATCGTGGCTCAGGATCCCGATCCGGAAGCCGGAGACCAGCAAACTGATCTAATCAACATTACCTATGCTGATCCAGATCCTTCCATTTTTGTTCCGCCCCCTGGGTATCCCGTTCAAGCAGCGCATCCATAAAAGTTGCCTGCGTCGCTGCCGAAAGGGTCCGGTACCCGGGTCTGACGGGAGGATCGAGGCGCCACGGCGCTTCCCTTCTCCAAATGGAAGGATCGTCGCGCAAAAATAGACTACCGAGCCACGTCTTCTAGCGTCGCTGAACGCGAGACTCAAGTTATTTCTTTGGAGTGAGGCGTCGCCACCGCGGCCTGTGTTTTGCCCTCGCGATTGTTTAACGCTGGAATTGTAGGAGTAACTGCCTGACCCCGGATAAATCGGGTAGTCAGACAAGTGGTTTCACTTGTGCTGCTTGCCCGTTTCTTATCCTATGGAATTAATCGATGCGACCGGAAGCAACCATGGAACAGAGTGAACACGGCAATTCCAGCCCGATATGATCGAACCGTCCTTGGGGAGTCGTCACCCAATGCCGCGTGGTCCAAGGCGGATTATGGCGTACGAGTTGTCGATGCCCGCACTCAAGATCAGCAACCCAATCGAAGAGTTCATCTTGATGAAAATCGACAATCTTGCGAGGGGTTCCGACCACTTTTGCTTGCATGGGTTTCATATCGGAGCCGAACCTATTCTACACCCTCAAGGATGTTTGCACTGTAATTCTACTTCTTTTTATTTGCTGCCCGAGGTGCAAAATAACCGCGTCGCGCCACCAGCTTTAAGCCGTTCTGGTCCAACTTGACCCGCAGAGGATGATAAGCGCCGTCTTGCTTCACGTTTTGCAGTGATAGCTCAAGCAGGTATACATACTCGGGCACCACCGTCAGCGCTTGGAATCCGCCTTCCAGATCATTGCTGTTGTGAAAGTAAGAGCCCCCGGACCCGTCCGCGAGTTCCGCCATCACATCCTCATTGAGCACCATGGAATAGCCACGATATTGGGATGCAGTTCGCTCAGACATAGCAGAACCTCTGCTTCGATCACTAGCGTCGAGAGCCGTGGTGTACAACCCGCGCGCATCCACCGCGTTGATCGTCACATTGGACCGCGCAGCCACATCGAGAATCTGCGATTTTTCGATCAAAGCTTCCGGCGTCATGGTAAGAAAGCCCGGTGACACGAGAATCAGCGTGCGCTGTCCGGGCATCGCGCTCATCTTCCGCACTATCTCTCGGACTGCCCCGAGCGTCACCCGGACGTCCTGATCGCCAATTTGAAGAGACTCCGCGGCCGCATTATTCACCAAGCCCTTGGCAACAGCTCGCGTACATTCACAGCACGCCAGCGTGTTCTCGACTGCCATGTCAAATGCCATGGGATCTTGCTTGTTCTGGATGCGATCCGCTTCGTAGTAACCAATATCCGGGCATGTCCGTCCAACATGGCGGAACAGACTCTGCACTTTCAAGTTCATGATCGAGTCCTGCAACTTCGTGCGATCACGTGTTAAGCCACTGCTAGCGCCCGATATCGAAACTACTGCGGCCATATCTGAATCAGCCAATGACCCGGCAACCATCTTGGTTGCTGCCTTCTGGATCTGCGTCAAATCACCGGAGCTCAAGTGCAAGTCGTCAAACAAAAATACGATAAAACGCTCAGGCGCTCCTGGCACCTGTGCCGGTGAATGGCTAGCACCAGGACTGGCCGGCATCGCTCCAGCACTCGCCGGTTGACTCTCCACACTTGTTCGCTTCTGAATGCTGAAGCCAGTGATGGTTTGTGGCTTGTTCTTATCAAAAATCTGGAAGTCTTCCTTTTTAAGAGTGCCCAGCGCGCGACCTTGCAAATCGCGGACCACCACGGGCACCAGTACCAGGTCGACGTTGACTTTAATCTTGACGGCGTCGTCAGGAGTCGAACTGTTTGTCTGTGTCTTTTCGGATTGGGCGGCGAAAACGAAAGTTAGGCAGGCGAAGGCAACCGCCGAAAGGTGTCTTGCGCTGGTGCTCATACAGGCCTAGAGATTCTACACAGCCAGGAATAGTATGTCGATTAGAGGATAGCCCGCTTTACGAATATAGGGAATAAGGCGCGGGACATTTTTTCCAAATGACATGAGCGAATTGGGAGAGCGTTCCTCGAACTACTGCTGAACCGGGATGCGATACACGGTGAGTGAGTATGGGCGCAATTGCAGCGCAATCGCTCCAGTTCTCACGTCCAGGATGGAAGATTCTGGAGCCACCGCCGTTGGGTGATCAAAACTGTTTTCAGCGTTCAGGTCAGCGCTTGCCAGAGTAGTGACCTTGACGGCACCGGACACAACGACCCCGTTCAATTTGATCTGTACCGGTTTCGGAGCCGGCGAGTGGTTGATAGCCTTCAGGATCAATTCATGGTTGCGCTCATCTAGCGATGCGCTTGTGTAGAGGCCGCCTTCGGCCCGCGGTGTGACCGGGACGACGCGCGTTCCCACATTGTTCGCAAACACTTTCTGAACATAGTAATCCGGAGTCCCGTAGGAACGCAGATTGTCAAACCAGATTGCGTCCGGCTTCCATTGCCATGCATCGACATGAGCCATCAATGGAGCATAAGATGCCATCACGACAACATCTCCGTTTCGCTCGAGACCGGTCATGAAGGCAGCTTCTGCAATCGCGGCCTTCCAGTTATTTCGGTTGACATCTCTCGTCACTCCAGCGGTCTGGGCAGCATACTCACCTGCGAAGACTTTCGGTCCCGACCGGTCGTAACCGTCATAGCGCCCCGTATTCGCGAGGAACCACTCGGGACTCATATAGTAGTGTTCGTCGACGATGTCCGCCTTAAGTGTGCGCCAAGAGGACCACAGGCCGTCGAATGGCTCTCCCGACGGCAAAGGTCCGGCGCTAACGACCAGCTTGATTTCCGGATGCTGGGCTTTCAACGCAGCCGCAAACACATGGTAGCGCTCGAGGTAACGCGCGCCCCACTGCTCGTTGCCTACGCCGAGCATCGTGAGATGGAACGGCCCCGGGTGCCCCATCTGAGCCCGTAGCTTGCCCCACGGTGAAGTGACCGGACCGTTTGCGAACTCGATAAGATCTAGCGCATCGCGCACATATTCGTCGAGTTGGTCCAGCGCAGCCGTCTCACTTGAATTGAACTGGCAGGCCATTCCGCAGTTCACGATGGGCAACGGTTCTGCACCGATGTCCTCGGCGAGCTGGAAGTACTCGTAAAAGCCCAGCCCAAATGATTGGAAGTAGTCCGAAGCCGGTCGTTGATCGAACTCATCGTTCCATCGATTGATAACGGTTTGCCTTTGCGCAATGTCTCCTACCGTGGCCTCCCGGAAAGCGAAGGAACCCCGGGTGCAAATCAGACAGCAACTGGACAAGGTCTTTACGTAATCCATTCTGACGGCGTTTCCAAGTGTCCACCGGGAACAGCGAGACCATGTCAAGATCGAGCTGCCCTACTCCGTCAACAAAGAGATTCAATTGCGCATGCTGCTCGGTGGCGTTCGTTTGAATGACGGTCTCATAGCGTTTCCACTGGTCGTCGAATCCTTCTAGTTTTCCGCTTCCAAGTTCACGACCGTTCCCATCCGTGATGGTGGCGCGAATGGATTGCGGTCCGCCGCTCCTAGCAAAAGCGGAAAATCGGTATTGAGCGCCGCTTTCCACACCGATACCGCGAAAACCAGAATTCCGGAATCCGTAACCAGGTTCGTAAACGCGAACCCGGAGATAGTGCGGGTTCAGCGGATTGAGCGGATCCTCAGTGCGAATATCGAGTTCGCCTTTTGGACGATCGATGCCTTTGCTGCTGAAACCGAGAACTTCATGCCAGCCGGTTAGCGGTTCCTGGAACTCGAACGATCTGTTCTTGACGAGTTCGGGATAGAGACCACCGTCGGCGCCGAAGTTAATGTCTTCAAAAAAGATGC
>Ga0074045_10001893_pt1 | contig 19860 bp, 15 predicted proteins | sample BogForMeECP23OM2_FD_94442 | JGI IMG/M metagenome (GOLD analysis project Ga0074045, IMG submission 94442) | Bog forest soil microbial communities from Calvert Island, British Columbia, Canada - Bog Forest MetaG ECP23OM2 | ecosystem: Environmental > Terrestrial > Soil > Wetlands ...
CCATAGCGCCCTGGGTTACCATTCGCCCGTTGACTTCGAACTCCAAAACAACTAACCAAATGACCCAACTTCTCTCTCCGTTTTATCGAAGCAAGCCCAACGTCTCGATTACGAGAACGAGGACGACGAGGAGGACGAAAAGAAAAATATGAGCCAGAACTACTGGGAGGCGCGATATCAAACCGGGGACATGTCGTGGGAAAAGGGCGCGCCCTCGCCGGGACTGGTGGATTTTCTGGCGGCACATCCCGGCTTGCCGCGGGGAACGGTTGGTGTGCCCGGTTGCGGCACGGGCCATGACGTTCGCGCCTGGGCGCAGGCGGGTTTCGATGCCTTCGGCTGTGACATCGCACCGAGTGCGGTCCGGCTGGCCACGGAAAGGACCAAAGCCGCCGGTCTCACCGCTCAATTCCAGCCGGCCAATTTTTTGCGCGCTGAACCGCCGTTTCAGTTCGACTGGATTTTTGAACATACGCTGTTCTGTGCCATTAAACCCGAGGAGCGTGACGATTACGTCCGGGCCGTTCTGCGCTGGCTCAAGCCGGACGGACAATATCTGGCGGTCAATTACCTGATGGTCGGGAAAAGTGAAGGTCCGCCGTTCGGCACCACCCGGGAGGAGCAGTGGCAGCGATTCTCACCGCACTTCAAGTTGATGAAAGACTGGATTCCCCGTTCCTATCCCAACCGCGCCGGACGCGAGCGGATGTTCTGGTGGCGGCGCCGGACGCAAAAACCCGTTGAAAAACAACGATTTGGCGACTAGCTTGCCTTGGTTATGCTTGAAGATCGTGATTACATGCGCCAGCCGGAATACCTGCCGCGCATATCGTTGACCGTGGTGCTGCTGGTGGTCAATGCGATCGTCTTTGTGTTCGAACTGCTGGTTTCGAGTTATTCGCACAGTTTGTTCATCGAGGACCATTATTTCGCATTGAGCGTTGAAGGGTTAAAACACGGCTTCGTGTGGCAGTTGCTCACCTTCCAGTTCATGCATGCCGGCCTGTTACATTTGGTGGTCAACTGCTGGGCGATTTATGTTTTCGGCCGCGCCATTGAAGAAACACTCGGGTGGAAAAATTTTCTGATTCTGTATCTGAGCAGCGGGATTGTCGGTGGAATTTGTCAGGTGCTGGTGGCGTTGCCTTGGCCCGGTCTTTTCGGCGGGCCGGTCGTCGGCGCGTCGGCGGGAGCATTTGGCTTGGTCGCGGCGTTTGCCGTTTTGTTCCCGGAACGCGAATTGGTGATGCTGCTGTTCTTCATTATCCCCATCCGGTTAAGCGCCAAAATGCTGCTGATGTTATCGGCGGTGCTGGCGGTGGCGGGCATCGTGTTTCCCATGGACCACATCGCCAACGCCGCGCATCTGGGCGGGATGCTGACGGGTGTGGTTTTCATCCGCCAGTTCATTCAAGGCCGCTGGATGCAATCGGGCTTTCCTTCGGGCGGTGCCGTGCCCGGCGAATTCATCACCGGTTGGCCCGGCAAAAGTTCTCTCTGGCGCCCGGCATCGAACAAACCGGACGAGGATTTGTCCACCGACGAATTTGTGAAAAACGAAGTGGACCCCATCCTCGACAAAATTTCCAGGCGTGGAATTCAAAGTTTGACCGAACGTGAGCGGCAAATCCTCGAAAAAGCCCGCGCGCGAATGGCGAAACATTGATTGGTCGAAGGTCGAGAGCCAGACATCTCGCCGGGCCCCTGGCACTCGACTCTCGACTCTCGACTCTCGACGTTTTACCCTCGCGCCATGATCACGCGCTACTCACGCCCCGAAATGCGGGCCATCTGGACCGACGAAAACAAGCTCCGCGTCTGGCTCCAAATCGAACTCCTCACCAGCGAGGCGCTCGTCAAGCAAGGCGTCGTGCCCGGGGCCGACTTCGCCAAAATCAAAGCCGGCGCCGATAAATGGTCCGCTGACCTGCCCGGCCTCGTTGCCCGCCAGAAAGAACTGGAGAAAATGCTCAATCATGATGTCATCGCCTTCACCACTGCCGTCGCCGAAAAAATCAAAGACCCCGCCAGCCGCTGGTTCCATTTCGGCCTGACCAGCAGCGACGTGGGCGACACCACCTGCGCCGTGCAAATGGTTCAGAGCGCCGGCATTCTCATCGCTGATGTAAAGGCGTTGCGCAAAATCATCGCGCGGCGTGCGAGAGAAAATCAATTCATGCCCTGCATTGGCCGCAGCCACGGCGTCCACGCCGAGCCGACCACTTTTGGCCTCAAGCTCGCGCTCATGCACGACGAATTTGGCCGCGCGCTCGAACGCCTCGAACGCGCCCGTGAAGTCGCCGCCGTCGGCAAACTCAGCGGCGCCGTCGGTACCAGCGCGCACCTTTCACCTGACGTTGAGGCTTGCGTATGCAAACAACTCGGCCTGCGTCCCGCGCCGATTGCCACCCAGGTCATCCAGCGCGACATCCATGCCGAATTTCAAACCACGCTTGCCCTCGTCGGCGCGAGCATCGAGCGTTGGGCCGTCGAATTCCGCCACCTTCAGCGCACCGAGGTGCTGGAAGCCGAGGAACCATTCACCAAAGGCCAGAAAGGCAGCAGCGCCATGCCGCACAAGCGCAATCCCATCACTTGGGAACGACTCACCGGCCTCGCCCGCGTACTGCGCGGCAACGCCGTCGCCGCCCTCGAAAACGTCGCCCTCTGGCACGAGCGCGACATCAGCCACAGCAGCGTCGAGCGCATCATCTTTCCCGACTCCTGCACGCTGCTCGACTACATGTTCGGCCTGCTCACGCGCCTGATGGACGGTCTCAACGTTTATCCGGAGAACATGAAGAAGAATCTCGGCCTGAGCCTCGGCATGTGGAATTCACAGACGGTGCTGCTGGCGCTCATCAAAAAAGGCCTGACGCGGGAAGCCGCCTACCAACTGGTCCAGGACGCGGCGATGAAGACCTGGGAGGTGAAACACGCCGGCCGCGACGACGCCAATTTCGTCGAAGTTCTGAAAGCTGACCCCGCCGTGGCGAAACATTTCAAGAAGGGCGAACTGGAAAAACTCTGCTCGCTCGACTTCCATTTCAAGGAAGTGAACCGCCGATTCAAGAAACTGGGACTATAACCACGGATGGACACGAATGAACACGGATACAATTCAGCCGCGAAAGAACGCAGAGAACACAAAAACTTCTCCCTCTCCGCCAACGAAGTTGGGGGAGAGGGCCGGGGTGAGGTGGCGAGATGTTTTAACCACGGATGAATACCGATAGACACGGATGAAGAATTACCCTTGATGCGTTCGTCAACACGTTCATTTTCCATGTCCAAATTCGCCCCGCCGCCGCTCGTTGCGCCTGAAACCTGGCACGCATTGCTCGCCGCCGCCTCTGACTTTGCCGCCCTCCAGCCGTGGGAATGCATGTATGACAGCGATGTCGTCGGCCTGATTGATCCGGCCACCGGCGAGACGCGTATTGCCACTGTCCTCGGCGCTGCCGGCAATATTTTTGCCGCCGTTTTCTATCGCCACGCCGCCGGGTTGCGCTGGATTCTCCAGATGCTCAACGACGCACCCGACCCCGAAGACCTGAACAGTGCAGACGGCATTGATTGCCTCAAACTTGAATTCGTTCCCAAACGCGAGCTGTGGAAGGAAGACGCGGCCATGCTCAAAGCCGCCGGATTCAAACCGGCCGGCAAAGGCAGTGTCTGGCCGCAATTCCGTTCCGCCGACCCCGGCTGGCTTCCCTGGCATATCAATCAGACCGAAGCCGGCCAGCTCCTCGCCGATCTCCCGCGCCTCACCGCCTTCTCCAGATTGTTCGAACAATACCCGGGAATTTTCGACAATTGCGATCCTGGTGAAATCCCTTTTCTTCCGGCCGTCATGCCCGCCCGCCCGCTCACGCCCAAGGATCTCGACTGGCGGTCGCTCCTGCCGCCGCCCGTCAGCGGGCTTGATTCCTTCCAGCCCGCCGCCGACCAGCTCGAAAAACTCCGCGCCCTCAAACGCGCGCCCGGCACGGCGTGCGAATTTGATTCAACTTTGCTGCCCGGCGGTTCAATTCTCGAAAACGGCCGGCCCTGCTTTGGCCGGTTCAGTTTGCTGGTGGAGCAAAAGCGCGGGTTGGTGCTTGGCATGGACGTGCAAAGCGGTGCGCTCACACCCGGCGAAGCCGCCGGACGCGGACTGGTTGAATCGCTGCTCAAGGTCGGCCAACTGCCGGATAAAATTATCATCGGCGGCTCGCGGCTCCGTCCCGTTCTCCAGCCGCTCTGCGACGCGCTGCAAATTCAACTCTGGCCCGCCTCCTCCCTGCCCGCGCTCGGCGAAGCCGTCGCGTCCCTCAGCCAGCAGATGCTCGGACGGACAATGATGTAGGGCACCCCGAACCCTTTCGGGGCTGTCTCATTTCAATCCGAAACCGCGGAAAACTTACTTCAACGACTGCGCCTTCTGGAGTTTCTCAATCAGTTGTTGTCTGAGTTCATCTTCCATGGTGCTTACCCCGTGACTTGAAGTGTGAGTTCGTCGAGCAAGCCCGAATCGGCAAAGCTGTAGTGCGCCTGCTCGGTGACGATCAGATGGTCCAATACGCGAACGCCGATTGGTTGGCAGGCGGCAATCAAATCTCGCGTCAGCAGCCGGTCGGATTCGCTTGGTTCAGCCGCTCCGGAATGCGCCCCGGCTGGGCTATGATCTGTCAGCCCTACAGGCTTTCAATTTGTGTGAATTCGTGAAATTCGTGTCAAAACCTTTGCGTTCTCTTGCGGCTCAATTAATCCGTGTCCATCCTTGTCATCCGTGTTAAAAATCCGCATGGCTTTCTGGATGCGCATATGAGTGCCACCCACCCAATCCAAGTGGAAATCATCCAGGCCACCGAGGTGGACTTGCCGGCCATATCCAAACTGGCCGGCGTCATCTGGCGCGCTTGTTATCCCGGCATCATCACCCACGCGCAGATTGATTACATGCTGGCGCGGATGTATTCGTTCGACGTGTTACGCGACGAAATCCGTTCCCAAGGAATCCGCTACGACCGGCTGCTGATGGATGGCAAACTGGCTGGCTTTGCGTCTTACGGACCGACATCCGAACCGGGGGCCATCAAGCTGCACAAGCTTTATCTCCTGCCGGAGCTGCACGGTCGCGGGCTGGGCAGCCGCCTGTTGCAGCACGTCGAGCGCGAAGTCCGCACGGGGGGAGCGCGCCGGTTGATTCTCTCTGTGAACAAACGCAATGCCAATGCCATCACGGCCTACCAACGGAATGGTTTTGTCATTGCCGAATCCGTGATCACGGACATCGGTGGCGGTTTCGTCATGGACGATTACGTCATGGCAAAGGATTTACCGGCCTGAAATTGAATCCGATGCGCCCAACGGCGGTCACTTGGACGATTTCGGCGGTATGTTGGAAACGTCCGTGCCTGCGTCAATGTCCGGCGAGGCGGTGCGGACCCCCTGGTATTCGAAATTTCCGGAACTGGTGTCCGCGATTTTTGGTCCGGCGTAAATCACCGCCAGTTCGGCCAGCGCGGCGGAGGTGTCATTGCCAAACCCGGAAAGCGCCGTGAACTTCAAGTGTTTCGCGGTGACGGTCTTCGAAAAACGGATTTGTTGCGGGTCAAAAGTTGACGCCAGTTGGCCATGCGCAATTTCCCGCCACTGATTCCCATCGTCGCTCGCCTGAATCGTGTAATCGTGAATGTCGCCCTGGTGTTCGCGTTGGTTCTGCCGCGGCATGAGCACCAGGCCGTTCATCGCCACCGGCTGCGGGAAATGGACGGTTAATGCGTGCGGATATTTCGGGCTGTTGCCACGCGCGTCGGCGCTCGACCAAAACGTGTTCGGATCGCCGTCAATGATGGCGTTCGCGTTCCGTCCATCCGCTTCCGCCGAAGCGGCGAGTTGTCGCATGATGCGGGTGTTAAAATGCAAGCCTTCAAAATCGGCCATGGAAATTTCCGTCGGCGGCTGGAATTTTTCGCCGGCCATGTAATCGAGCAGCGACCGGCGCAACTGGCGCGCCCCCGGATTTGAATCGTTGTTCAAATCAACCGAACACACCGTCAGTTTGCCGTTGCCAACCTTGCACTCGAACACGACGCCGAGCTTGTAATTGCGGTTCCAGTCGTCAATGGCCTGGACCATCGGCTGCAGCCCGTGCGGCAGGCGGTCCAGGTTGACCGCGCGGGTGTTGCGGACAAGTTCCGTCCACTGCCAGTCGCAGTTTGCCTCCGTCGGAAATTCCGCCAGCGCGGGATGATGGGTGTCGCACCACAGTCCCAGCATCCGGCTCCAGGTCGGTCCCATCAGCGCGTTCCAGAACACCGGCACGCGCGCCAGCGGCGGACTCCACCAATCCAAATCCGCGCTGCGAGGGAGGAACAAAACCTTGCCGCCGGCGGCCAGTTTTGCCTCCGCCTCGTCCCACGAACGGGTGACGAAAACATTCGTTGGCGTTGAATCCAAAACCGGTGCCGGATACAGCCAGAAATTCCAGTCGTTCATGAATCGGAGGGGCGAGCGCTGCGAGTCCTCATCTTTTTCAGGGCGTTGTGGAACTCCGCCCTCCGAATGTGTCACAGCGACAACCAGCCTGTAAGCCGCCGGGACCGGCAGTTTTGACAAATCCACGGTGACTTTGCCCAGTGCGAAATTTTTCCCAATGGGGATGGTGGTGGAAGGCCATTCGCCATTCGCGGCGAGCTTGCCGGATGAATCCACGATTTGCCAGATGCCGCCGGCATTCGTCAGGGCGTTTTCACCAAAATTCGCGACCTCAACGTTCACCTCAAAGACATCGGCGGTCGTGAAGACACGTTTTGTCAGGCGCGCCAGCGGGACGACGGCGTTGCAGAATTTTTTGAATTCGTCCGGCGTGGCATAGCCTTTCGATTCCCAAAACGGGTCCAGCAAACCGACCAGTGCGGTTCCCTGGCCGGTGTAATCGTGCAGGTCGAGCAATTGGAATCCGGCGAGGCCGGGCGTGCGGAGGTTCGCCTCAATTTCTTCCTTGTAGCATTCGAGTTGAAACCGGCCGGACGCCCAGGCGAAGTCTTTTGAGGTAGGGCGCGTCACTCCGTGCGCGCCGTCATCCGCGCTCGGACGAGCGGCGGGCAGAGGACTGCCCGCCCTACCAGCTTCACGCAATTCGTGGTTGTCATTCGTTACAAACAGCCCATGCGCTTTGGCGGAGTCGCGGAAAATTTCATAGTTTCCCGGCTGCATGAAACCGGTGAACTTTTTGATGACATCGAAATCGGGATACGCGACCCATTGGCCGACTTCATGCCCGATGACCGGCACGTTCACGCCCGTCAGCGAACTGCCGTAATCGCGCCCGAACCAGCCGGATTCGCCGCGCGTGCGGCCCTGGCCGATGCGTCCGACGGCCAGATAATCCGCGCCGTTGACGGGGCCAGGTTCGTCAATCAGCGACCAGCCGGTGTCCGGGGTATAAAGCCGGCGGGAGTCTTCGGCGCGGAAGTGTTCGACCCATTGAGTCAGGCACGGTTTCCAGTTGCCGTGCGCCTCGTTGCTGGCCGAGAGCAGCACGAATGAAGGATGGTTTCCGTAGGCGCGGAGGATGCGGTCGGTTTCGGCGTAGAGCGTTTTCTCCATCGTGCTGCCGGGGCTGAAATCGTTCCACATGCCGCATTCGACCTGGAGATAAAAACCGAGTTCGTCCGCGGCTTCAAACGCGGCTTCGGGCGGACACCACGAGTGAAATCGCATGTGGTTCAAACCCCAGTCCTTGCACGTCTGAATAATTTTCTTCCACGATTCCACATCGGTCGGCGGATAGCCGGTCAGCGGAAAATCGCCGCCGAAATGCGTGCCACGAAGACAGGTCTTGCGGCCGTTGATCTCAAAATCCTGACCAACGGCTTTGAAATCGCGGAGGCCAAAATGCCGCCCACTCCCGGTATTGGTGCCAAACCCGATCATCAGCCGATAAATCGTCGGGTTAAACTCGTCCCAAAGCCCGGCATCCTTGTCCAAAGCCAGTTCGGTTTCGAAATTTCCGCCATTCGTTGTCCAGGAAACATTCATCATTTTGCCTCCCATAGGCTTGGATTTTTGCGAGAAGACAAACGGTGTGACGATCATTTGAAACTGGCCGCTCCCGGGCTTGCCGGTGATATTCCCGATGGTGCCTTTGATGGTCACGGACTTTGTGGCGGCGTGCGGATATACCTGTAAATCCTCGATCCATACCGGTGTGGTCGAACGTATTCCAATTTTCCCGACGATGCCGTTCCAGGCGCTGTCGAGCGAATCGGAGACGGAATGGGCGTCCATCGCGTGCATTCCGGCGGGATTGGGGAATTGCATGCGGTTGTCCACGCGGATGGTCAGGCGATGTTTGCCCGGCGGCACGAGGCCGAAATCGTACTCATGCGGCGTACACAAGCTGATGTCCGAGCCGATTTCCTTGTCATCGAGCCAGACGGTGGTTTTCCAGTGCGGCCGTTCCAGGAACAAAAGCACACGGCGGTTCTTCAATTCAGGTGAAAGCTCAATGTCCCGTTGATACCACGCTGCGCCGAGATAATGCCGGGGTGGCTGGCAGAGGAACGGCACCTTCACGTTGCCCGCATTGGTGTCGGCGGCGTAATCCGCGCGCAAATACCAGAAATGGTCGTACAACGTCAGCACCCAGGGCGTATGAATGCCGATTTCATCGCCGTAACCCTGCGCTTCGAGGATGCCGGGCAGTTGGATTTTGTCCGGCAGATTTTTGGCGAACCACTGTTCGTTGGTCCCGACGTCATTGCGATCGAGGGCAAATCGCCACTCGCCGGCAAGTGAAGTCATGTCGGCGGCGGCGCGCAGTGGCTCCGGCATGAGGCAAAACAGCGTCAACGGCAGCGCTGTCAGCATGGCTCGAAAAAGGAGATGGTTGCGGTTCATGGTTTTGGCGGATGGTTTTCATCCACGAGCTGGCGTTCGATTTGTTCGAGCGTCTGGTTTTTGGTTTCCGGCAGTTTGAAACAGATGAAGACGAATCCAAGCACGCAGATGACGGCATAAAGCCAGAACGTGCCGGCCGGGCCGAGGTTGGAATTCAAAATCGGGAACGTGTAGGTCAGGATGAAACAGGCCAGCCACAACGCCGCCACGGCCACAGCCATCGCCGCGCCCCGGATGCGGTTCGGGAAAATTTCTGAAATCACGACCCAGGTGACTGGGGCCAGCGACATCGAATAACACGCAATGGCTGTCAGCACCAGCAACAGCATCGGCAATCCCTTCACGCCGTCGTGATAGCAAAATCCCATCGCCGTGTAGATGACGGCCAGGCCGGCGGCGCCGAACAACATCAGGGGGCGGCGCCCGCCGCGGTCCACCACGCCGAGCGCGACAAACGTGAACGCCAGATTCACCGAACCGGTCCACGCAATGTTCTTGAGCACGGTCGAAATGTCGTAGCCCGCGGCTTTGAAGATTTCCTCGGCATAATTGAAAATAACATTGATGCCGCACCATTGCTGGAACATGGCCAGCACCACGCCCAGCAGCAGGACTTTTTTCATCTTCGGCTCGAGCAGATCCCGGAAGTTCACCTTCTCAATTTCGTTGACCAGCGTTGATTCAATCTCCTTGAGGGCTTCGTTCGCGTAACTGCCGCCGCCGATTTTGGCCAGCACGCCACGCGCACGGTCCGGCTTTCCGTTTTTGGCCAGCCAGCGCGGGCTTTCCGGCACGGCAAACATGCCCGCGAAAAACAGCAGCGACGGAATGGCGGTAATGCCGAACATCCACCGCCAGCCGGACTGGCCGTACCAGGAATCCTGGATGAATTCATCGGTGGCGCCGGCGGGCAGATGGCGGACGAGGGTCCAGTTGATCAGTTGCGCCGCCAGCACGCCGATGACGATGGTGAGCTGGTTGATGGAGACGAGTTTGCCGCGCATCCGGGCCGGCGCAATTTCGGCGATATACATCGGGGAAAGATTTGAGGCCAGTCCGATGGCCACGCCGCCGAGCATCCGCCAGGCGACAAAAATGGTGAAGTTCGATGCCAGCGCGTTGCCCAGGGAAGTCACGGCAAACAAAAGTGCCGAAACGATCAGCAGCCGTTTGCGGCCGAATTTGTCGCTCAATGCTCCGGCGACGAGCGCACCGATGAGACAACCGATGAGCGCGCAACTGTTGGCCCAGCCGGATTGCGTGGCGCCGGCCAGATGAAAATACCGTTCGAAAAACGGTTTCGCGCCGCCAATGACCACCCAATCGTAGCCGAAGAGCAGTCCGCCCAGCGCGGCGACGACGGAAATGAGCCAGATGTAGCTGAAATTGTATTCGGCCTTGAGCGGGGAGGCTTCGGTTTGCGGGGTGGTGATCATGGGCAGTGGTTTGGGAGGTCAGGATTTCATGTGATCTTTCACCGCGCGGAACATCGCGAGAATGTTCTCCGTCGGGACGTTGCTTTGGACGTTGTGAATGCTGTTGAAAACAAAGCCGCCACCTTCGGTGAAGATCTTGATGCGTTCGCGGACTTCGCGATAGACCTCGTCCGGCGTGCCGAAGGGCAGCGTCTTCTGCGTGTCCACGCCGCCGCCCCAGAATACGATGTCCCGGTCGAACTCGCGCTTGAGCCAGCGCGGGTCCATGCCGGTGGCGGAGCATTGCACGGGATTCAGCACGTCGAAGCCCGCCGCGATGAAGTCCGGGATGAACGGGCACACCGAGCCGCAACTGTGGATGAACGTCTTCCACTTCGTCAGCTTGTGAATCTGGTCGTTCACGGCCTTGTGAAACGGCTGGTAAAGTTCGCGGTAAGTCGGCACCGAGCAAAACTGCCCGGTCTGCGTGCCAAAATCCGTGCCGCTCACGAAAACGACCTGCACGCGGTCGCCGACGGCAGCCGCCAGTTTCTCAATGCTCTTGAGCGCGGCCTGACACTGGACCTCGAACACTTTCATCACGTAATCGCGGTTCGTGACGGTGGCCATGTACCACTCCGGCACGCCGCGGATGCCTTTGGGATTTTTCATCCACGGCGCCGGCACCAGCGCAATGTCGCCAAACGCCGTGCCCGGCAGCGTCAGGTAAATGCCGTAACTGGTCGTGTCGTGGTAATGTTTTGCCCATCGGGCGTAGTGCTGCACTTCCTCGTCGCTGACCACGCCCATTTCCTCGCAGTTGTCGGCGGGGTCGAGTTTCGATTCGTCGAGCGGCTGCTGACGGTTCACGGCGTCGAAAAAGCAACCATCCTTCGGCATCCACGCGCTGGCCGGCGCGCCGGTATCACCTTCCGGGTGCATCAGCCAGCCGCCGTCCGGCGCGGGCGTGACGTTGAATTTTTCCGGCACGAGCACTGGCGTGCCGTCGAACATGGTGAACGGCTTCCAACCTTCGTTCTTAAAGCCGAACATCGTGCCCGGCCCATGCACGCCCACGACGTCAAGACCGAGCGCCTGGCGCAGTTCCTCGTCAATCTCGCCGAGCATCTGGTAGGATTCGATGACCTTGACGCGGTGACTGCTTCTGCCCAGCACGGCTTCACGGAGACGATGCACCGCGCCGGCGCCCATGCCGGTCTGGAAGCCCGCGCCGAAATCAACGCAAAGGCGGTCGGTCGGCTGATGATTCAACGTCGCCGCCAGCCGTTCGCGTGAGGTCATGGATTTCATAAGCGCTCGGTTTGTCCGGCCAGCCCGACGGGCGCGGGTTTGATGGCGCGCTTGTCCAAAAACATCGGGTTTTTGTCCGGGGCCAGTGGCAGGCAGGTGGGAATGACCACATCCTTGGCCCAGACTCGCACAGTTGGCTGGCGGTTCGTCATTTGACAGGTGCGCGCCAAGTTAGACTAAAACGAGGCCCGGTTGAACAGCCAAAATTGGTTATGTCCGCCTCCGTTGTGTCAGGTCCAGCATCAATTCCAGGGAGCGAACTGAATGCCCCGCTTCTGTCCCTGATACGCCGCCAGAAAATAAACCAGCACCACCGCCACGGCTGCGGCCAGGACGCCCCAGAACAGCGGCCATTGCGTGCCGGCCGGACGCGCGCAGGCGGCGAACCACCAGCCGGTGCCGAGGTAGCCGATGAGGTTGCCCACGCCGCTGTTCATCAGCGACATCAACGCCTGCGCCCGCGCTCGCCAGGCGGTGTCCACGCGCTGGTCGAGATAGATTTGCGCGGTGATGAACACGAGGGCGAAGGAACAGCCGTGCAGCGCCACACCTGCCAGCAGCCCCGCCCGGTCATTGAACGCGCTCAAGACGAATCGCAACACGCCGAAGCCCATGCCGCACACGAAAATCCATTTCAACCGCCACTTCAGCAGCAGTCCGCCGAGGCTGAACATGGCGATGATTTCGGTCACTTGCGCGAGACTCATCCAGGCGCTGGTGTGTTGCAGGCCGAGGTCGCGCAGATGCGTCGGCGCGTACGGATAAAACGCCGCCAGCGGGATGCAGAACAGCGTCGTGGTGATGAAGACCACGCGGTGATCTCGATTTTTCAACAGCGTGAGCGCGTCCAGGCCCAGGCGCTCGTGCCACGAAAGATGTTCGGCGGATTTTGGCGTTTCCAGGACCGGCAGGAAAAACGTGACCCCGGCGACCATCAGCCACGTCACCGCGCCGGTATATCCGGCCAGCGACGAAGTGTCCGCATTCAACAGGCTGACGAGCAGGCATCCGGTCATCCAGCCAATCGTGGCCATGGCGCGGAGGGGGCCGAATTCCTTTTTGGCGTCTTCCAATCGCGCGAGAACGATGGTTGAGGAAATGCTCCACATCGGCGCGGAACAAAGCGAGTAAAGCTGGATCAACGCGAGCACCAGCCACGGATGGCCGTTCATTTTAATGGCGGTGCTGACCAGCGCCAGGGCGGCGGCGGCGGCCAGCGCCAGGCCGCGCAGCACTTTCACCGGCGACGTGTGGCGGTCGGCCATCGCGCCGAAAATCAGCGGCGAGACGAACGCCGCCACTGCGGAGGCGGCGAACGCGAACGGCTTGATGGCGCGCAGCCCATGCGCGTCGAGCACGGGGCCGAGCGGCACGAACCAGATGCCCATTGCCGCCGCCTGGATGAAGAACAGCACCGCCAGTTCGGTATATTCGGCTTTGCGCAGCGTCCTTAACACAGGCGCGAAGAATAGCCAATCAGATGGAAAATAAAAGTGTGCAACTGTCGCGCCTGAAGCCGAAATTTATTGGCTGCGCTGATAAACGCGCACCCAGTCAACCTCGAAACGGATGGGAAATTTTGTCTGCGACGGATCGCCGCCGTTTGCGCCGATGGCCTGGTTCAAGATGAAATAAATCGGCCTGTGAAACGGATTGCCTCTGTCCGCGTTGTCGGCGGTTGCGACGTCAAGACGGTTCATCAATTTGCCGTCGAGCAGCAGATTAACTTTCTTTTCGTCCCATTCCATCGTCCAGATGTGAAATTCTTTCGACCACGCATCGCCGCCGAGTTCGGCGACGGGTTTCCTGACCGCCAGCCATTTCGTTTTTCCGTCGAGCCCGTAGCCGAAGTTGGCGAGAACGGTGCCGGTGTAAAATTCCATGATGTCCACCTCGCCGCACGCGGGCCAGCGGATGCCGGGGGTTGCGCCGAGCGTCCAGAACGCGGGCCAACTGCCGGGACGCGTGTCAATGCGCGCGCGCATCTCAAACTTTCCATGCTGAAACTCGCGCCGGCGGCGCGACGTGATGCTGGCGGACGTGTAATCAATCCACTCGCGGCTCGTCTTCCAGTCGTTGCTGCCCGCGACGAACTGCGGATTGCGTTTGTGTTCCGGGCGCGCCTCAATGACGAGCAGGCCGTTCGTGCAAAAAGCATTTTCCGGCTGATACCATTGCAACTCCTGGTTGCGCACAAAGCCGCGCTCGTAATTCCAGTTCGCCGGATCGGGCGGGCCGTTCGTGTCGAATTCATCGTGCCAGACCAGTTTCCAATCATTCGCTGAATCATTCACCGGCACCGGCCAGCCGTCCGGCCAGTCAATTTTCCCAATCGCGAGACGCGATTTGCCCTGCGTGTCAGCGTCGTAGTAATGATAACTGAACTGCGTCGGGCCGTTGGTGTTTCCGTCGTCCACGATGCCGATGTGGCCGGGACCGATGAAACGTCCGCTGCTTTGCAAAAACGGCGAGCCGCCGCCGTCCGTGAGTTTTTTCCCGTCGCGATCGAGATACGGGCCGGTGATGGTTTTGCTGCGGCCTGCGCGCACTTCGTAGGTGCTGTTCGTGCCGCGACAACAGGCCCCCCAGTTGACGAAAAGATAATAAAAATCGCCGTGACGCGTCAGGCGCGCGGCTTCAATGGAATCATTCCACGCGAGCGGATACAACGGCGGGTTTGTGCCTGCGCGCAGTCCGGTCTTTGCGTCAAGTTGTGTGAGATAAATTCCCTGCCAATATGAGCCGAAGGCGAGCCATAGCCTGCTGTCGGTGTCCAGCATCACGGCCGGGTCAATCGCGTTGAACGGGCTGTTCGTGCCGGACGTAATGACCGGGCCGCAATCCGTCCAGAAATAATTCGTTGCGGACCGGTCGAGCGTGGGGCTGGTCGCGAGGCCGATGGCCGAGACCTGTTTGCCCCAGGTGGAGACGGCGTAATAAAGATAAAATTTGCCGTTCAAATGAATGACATCCGGCGCCCACGCCTGTCCCGAATAACCTGGCACGGCATTCGTCGTCCATGCCGGCGGATATGTGAAAACGGACTCGCCATTCGTCCAGTGAATCAAATCCGGCGACGACTTGGTGCGGATGCCCGGCCCGGTGCCGAAGATGTAAAAGCGATTGCCATCTTTGACAATCGTGGACGGGTCGTGGATGAACGTCTGTCCCTCCGGCGGCAACGGCTCGAATTTTGTCCCGGCGCAATTGGCAGTGAGCGCGGCGAACAAAATTAAAGCGCAGAGCGATTTGGCTGGTTTGCTCATCAGATTCAAAGTCATTAAGCCACGGATGGCACAGAGATTAAACTGAAATTGAGGCGGCGCGGCAGCGCCGCCCTGCCAAATCGTGGTAGGGCCGGCCTGCTGAGACTGTCTCAAAAGTATCGGAGGGGCGAGTTACACGAGCCCCTGACTCATAGAATGCCTCTGAAAATGGGGACTCGTGTAACTCGCCCCTCCGACGAGAAATTGTTTTGAGACAAACTCTGCTGGTCGGCCCATTCTTCCCGGCGCACGAATAGCGCCGAAGCCCCATTGCGATTTGGTTGGTTTGCTCATCAACATTTCAACTCAACCAAGCCACGGATTGAACACGCAGCCAACACGGAAATGAAATTCAACGCGCTGGATTGGCGTCCGGCTTGAATGTGATGATCACATACTCCGGGTTGCTCAATTCCCAGTTGCCGGCGAGCATCCGGCAGAAGGTGGCGACAAAGCGCAGCGATTGATCGTCGCTCAATTCCGGGTGAAAAAATGTGCAATAGACGAGCGACGTCTTTTTGCCGGGCATTTCCGGCAAGGGGATGCGCGCAGGCGCGCTCCACGGGCCTTCAATCCGTTTCGCCTGGCGAAACTGGATTTCGTGCGGGTGAAAAAAATCGGACGACGTGGCCATCAAATAACGCCGCAGTGCCGGAACCCACATCACCGAAACCTGCCCGTAGGCTTCGCGGAAGATCACTTTCACGTCCGCGCGATTGGTTGACCAGCCTTGGCCGGTAAAAAATTCATACGCGGCGGGGTTCTCAATTTCCGGGGCGTTGACGCGGGCGAGAATCAGACCCTTTGGCGCATCACTGATTTCAAGAAGATAAAGCCGGTCGCGCTCGCGCAAAATCTGGGCGGGCGCGACCGGAAATCTCGACAGGGCATCCGGCCGCAGCCGGACGAAATGTCCGAGCGGCGTTTCCGCCACAGCCAATCCGGCCCCAATCCCGTGAAAATTCCACGGCCCCGGCTCGTCGGTGACCACGATCACGGAATAGGAAAGATAAATGCGCGAGCCAAGGCTGATGCCGGCTCCCGGCCAGATGCGGTGGTGCTTCAGGTCTTCATCAGGAAAATACTCGAACGGATTGGCCACGACGCCATTTGAATCCGTGAAGTATTCGAGCGCCGGCGGCAGATTCGTCTGTCCGACGGGCAGGAAGGCAATGGTAGTGCTCTGCGCGCCTTTGCATTGCGAAAGTTGAGGCGTGGAGTTGGTTGCCGTCGCGCCGTAAAATGTGTCGCCAAATGCCCATAATGTCCCCCCTGCAACAGGCAGGGATTGCCCGCCGTCCTGAAACAACACGCCTGCGTGCCGCTGCCCTTCCGTCCAGATGGACCGGCCAAATTCGACGCGGGCCACTCGCGGCGGAGAAGCGGCGCAACCCGCGAGCGCCAGCGCAATGACGGCAACGGAAAATTTCCCCAGCAAGCGCCGCGTCGCTTCCTCCAGAAACAACCCGCCGAAGTCCCATGGCGATTTGGTTTGTTTGCTCATCAAAATTTCAAATTCAATTTAGCCACGGATGAAACGTAGATTAAACTGAAATTTGGGCGGCGCGGCAGCGCCGCCCTACCACGATTTGGTAGGGCCGAGCTGCCGCTCGGCCGATTTTCCTTGATCATCAAATTATTTTTCGCCAGCGATTTGGAGGAAATTTTTCTTCGGATAACGGAGTTTTCCCGCTTTGTAGAGTTCTTGGATTTGCAATTCGATTCTGTTGTATGCGTTATCCACTGACGTATAAAGCGCGTCAGTTAAATCTTTGAGCTGTTTTATGTCTCGTGGGTCAACTTGAACGGTGCATCGACCTGTTTGAACATCTATTTTTTCCAGCTTACTATTGTTGTGCAATTTTTCGTAGGCTTCATTCCTCCACGCCAAACATTCCATGGCGGAAACATACGAATGTTCAGCGGCTTGAACATCGAGAACTAGAGTTGGATTTTTCGTCATCAATAAAAATGAAATCGAATCGTACGCCACACGTAAAGAAGCATCTGTCATGCGAAATTGAATCAGCTTTCGTTCCCTGACTGGGTCATTTCGAAAAGGATCCAAATGTTGTTTTCGGATATTATTAATCGTGTTCAATTGACAAATTAGAGCCAATTGCGAGCGCACAAGTGCTCCGTGTTCCTCGGCTTGCTTCTTTTCATTTTCCTTTGATCTCTCAAACCAAAATGCACAGGCTGCGCCAAAAAACGCACCAGCCATAGCCGCCAAAAATTCCCCCGAACTTCTGCTAAAAAAGTCCGACATCAAATTCAAAAAAATGTGAAAAGTGTTCATTTCGGGATTAACCATTCACAGACTTTCCGACACGCGCTGGATTTTTACCGCCTTGCCGGTAGCGTCATCAATTTCAATGATCGCGCCGTGAAGCAAAACGCGGTCTTTCGCCACTTCAAACCGCTGCGGCATGCCGGTAAGGAATCGTTTGAGGACGGGCTCGATTTCGCGGCCCAGCACGCTTTCGTGCGGGCCGGTGAACCCGGCGTCGCTCAAATACGCCGTGCCGCCGGGGAAAATCTGTTCGTCCGCCGTCTGCACGTGCGTGTGCGTGCCCACCACCGCGCTCACCTGGCCGTCGAGCATCCGCGCGAACGCAATCTTTTCCGAGGTCGCCTCGGCATGAAAATCCACGAAGATGATTTTCGTCTGCTCGCGCAGGCGTTTTACCTCGTCAAGCGCGAGGAGAAACGGGTTTTCCAGCGGCGGCATGAACGTGCGGCCTTGTGCGTTCAGCACGGCGATTTGTAATGTAGCGTCGAGCCTGTGGCTCGACAGTTCGGCCACAGGCCGAACGCTACAACCAAAAACACCACTGCCTTGTCCGGGTGTGCCGGGCGGATAATTCAGCGGACGCAGAAAGCGCTTTTCGTTTGCCAGTAATTCCATGACTTCCTTCTGGTCCCACAAATGGTCGCCGCTGGTGATGACATCCACGCCGGCGGAAAAAATTTCCCCGGCGGTCTTGGGCGTGATACCGGAGCCGCCAGCGGAGTTTTCGCCGTTGGCGATGACGAAATCGAGCGCATGCTGTTGCCGCAGTTTGGGAAGAAGTTCCGCAACCGCGCGCCGGCCCGGTTGTCCCACGATGTCGCCGATGAAGAGAATTTTCACGGGACAATTTTAACCGCGAAACACGCAAAACACACGAAAGAAAACCAAAGGTGTCGGCAGATGAGGGCCGGACACCACCAACACCAAAGGTAGGGCAGAGCTGCCGCTCTGCCCTAATTTTACCGACAGCCAGCGCAGCAATGCCGGAGTAAAATTTGTAATTGAGGCGACACAGCAGAGACTGTTTCAAAAGTATCGGAGGGGCGAGTTATACGAGCCCCTGACTCATAGAATGTCTCTGAAAATGGGGCTCGTGTAACTCGCCCCTCCGACGAGAAATTGTTTTGAGACAGTCCTGCCGCCCTGCCAATCAAAGCCACCAGGTGATGGAACCGATGGCGGCGGCGACCAGCCAGATGAGCAGTACGGCGCAGGTCTGGCTCAGGCCCGTACGGACGAGCCGGTGCGACAGATGATTTGTGTCACCAACCCAGAATGGCTTGCCGGCGCGAGTGCGCAGAATGACGACCCAGGCGAGGTCAGCCAGGGGAATGGCCAGCACAAACAGTGGCGAGAGCACAGCAAGCGGGTGCGGATTGTGCTTCGTGTAAAAGTGCGGCAGGATGGCCATCACCGCGAGCAGATAGCCGACGAGATGGCTGCCCGCGTCGCCGAGAAAGGCGCGGGCGTTCGGAAAGTTCCAGGGCAGAAAACCCGCCAGCGCACCGCACATCAGAAACGCGATCGTCGCCACGAGATATTCGCCATCCGCCGCAGCGATGACGGCGAACTGCCACGCGCCAATCGCGCCCAGCCCGGCGCACAGGCCGTTCATGTTGTCCATGAAATTGAAGGCATTGACCACCGTGAGCACCCACAGAATGGTGATGGCGTAGCTGAACGTGACACTGGGCACGAAGAGCGTGATGCGCTTGCAGGCGGCGGCAACGAGCACGGCGATGAACAATTGGCCGATAAATTTCGGCAAGGGTTTCAGTTCATGTTTGTCGTCCAGCCAGCCCAGCACGACCATCGCCATTGCTCCGAACGCAATTACGGCAAGTTCAATGGCGCGGCGGTTCAATCCGTGCGCAATCAGATGCGTTTGGCTGGCAATGTTCACACCGAGCTTGAGCGAAATTGCGCCGGTCGCCAGCGGCAGCAACATGCCGGTGAGCACGGCGAGGCCGCCGGCAAGCGGCACCGGCGCGTCGTGGATTTTGCGCCGGCCGGGGTCGTCCACGAGATGGACGTGCAGGCACCATTTGCGCCAGAGCGGCAGCGCGAACAGTGTTGTCAGCAACGCGCTGGCAAAGGCGGCCAGGAAAAAGTTAAACGGGAAAACCATGCTTCGCAAAAATGTTTACCGCTTCCCCTCTCCTGGTTTCGCTCCCGCTCAACCACCCTCTCCCTGCCTGGCGGGGAGAGGGACGGGGCGAGGGGTATTCGCGCATATTAAACCGCTGATAAATTCATTCCGCGTTCGGCGGCCAGTTTCAGGTAAAGAGTATAAAGACTGTCCACCATTTGTTCGACGGCAAAATTTTCGCGGACGAATTGCTGTCCCCGACGGCCGAGCCGTTCGCGCAACGGCGCGTCGTTGGCGAGTTGGAGCAGCCGTTTGGCGACGGTGGCCGTGTCGCCGGTGTGAACCAAAAAACCGGTTTCACCTTCGAGACATACTTCGTCGGCGCCGTCGAAGTCATAAGCAACGACCGGTTTGCCTGCGGCCAGCGCCTGCGGCAGCGCGCGGGAGAGCGCTTCACGCGCCGACAGGTGGGCCAGGCAGTCCATGATGCCGACATAACGCGGCACTTCGCCGGGCGGGACCAGGCCGGTGAAGATGACCTTGCCCTGGAGGCCGAGCGCGCGGACCTGATTTTCAATTTCATTCCGCAAGGCGCCG
>Ga0074045_10001894_pt1 | contig 19859 bp, 18 predicted proteins | sample BogForMeECP23OM2_FD_94442 | JGI IMG/M metagenome (GOLD analysis project Ga0074045, IMG submission 94442) | Bog forest soil microbial communities from Calvert Island, British Columbia, Canada - Bog Forest MetaG ECP23OM2 | ecosystem: Environmental > Terrestrial > Soil > Wetlands ...
AACCGGCCTGCGCTCGAACTTGCCCACGGTTTGCTGCAAGGCCTGCGATTCTTTTGATTTTTCCAGGGAAGTGGCCGCCGCGTCGATCAACAGGGGAGCGAGGCCGATCACTGACAGGTTGCCAAAGATCACTCCGCCCTTCGTTTCGTAACGTACGGTGAGAGGCTTGGTTGCGTCGACCAGTACGAGGATCCGAATGTTCGTCTCGGGTTCCTTTGGTACCGTCTTCCCCGGCTGACCTCCGCTCGCGAAGGATGCGAAAACGGAAGACAGCACCAGCAACACGCACGCGACGAGAATCTGGATCCGATATCTGAAATGACGCTCAATGTGTACCGTGCCTTCATTCCATTCCAGCGGGTCCATCATGGTTGACCTCCCGGCATACTAACTCGTCATGTCGTCCAATAATCCGTAACGGAAAATCTGGAACTCACCTTAGCGGGTGGAGCATCCCATCGTAAGGACTGCTCTTTGGGGACACAAGTAGGTGTTCAATAACCTAAGTCCACCGAATACAGCAGTGACCCCGGTCACCTTGGCCTCGTTCACGAGCGGAATTCTACTAAACGCTCAAGGTGTGCGAGTGGCCGCTCCTGGCGGTTCGTTTCGAGCTACCAAGGGGTAATTCCCGGATGCGTAATCCGACCCACCAGCGAAACATTCGCTCTTTGGCGGCATTCTCGATTATCCTGTAAGCGGCTGCGTTTTCAGCAGCGACCTATGATCAGCGGATTGGCCATTCTCGTTATCGGGTTCTTTCTGGGCATGCGCCATGCCACGGACCCGGACCACGTCATCGCGGTGTCCACTATCGTGACCCGCGAGCGCTCCCTTTCCAAAGCCGCGCTGATCGGCGCGCTGTGGGGCGTAGGCCATACGCTGACCATCCTGGTGGTCGGCGCCGCCATCATCCTGTTCAATCTGGTGATTCCGCCGCGTGTCGGGCTCACCATGGAGCTGGCCGTTGGCCTGATGCTGGTGCTCCTGGGCGTGCTGAACCTCGCGGGCGTCACCAAGTGGCTCAGCGAAAAATTCTCGCCCGCGCATCCTCACCTGACCGGCGAGCACGCGCACATTCACGAGCACGGTTCTCACCTGCATTACCACTGGCACGAGCACGCTCCGGCGAAGGAACACCACGCGGACTCGCTCGCCGCGCCCCGCTGGCTGAGCAGCCCGTTCGCCAAACTGGGTCTATTCCATTCGTTGCGGCCTCTGTTTATCGGCATCGTGCACGGCCTTGCGGGCTCCGCGGCCGTCGCGCTTCTCGTTCTCACCACGATCCACAGCCCGCGCTGGGCCATCCTCTATCTTTTGATCTTTGGAGTGGGTACCGTTGGCGGAATGATCCTGATTACGGCGGCGCTTTCCCTGCCGTTCACTTATGCGGGTTCGCGCTTCGCCTGGATGACTCGCGGACTGGTGACGGCTTCCGGCCTGTTGAGCCTTGGCTTCGGATTGTTCATTTCCTACCAGATCGGGTTTGTGGACGGCCTGTTCACGAGCCACCCGAACTGGACGCCGCACTGAAGCAACTGCATTCCCTCTGGAAGCCATTTGGCTCTGTTGACATCCCCCCGAGAATTACGCGGACGGACCAGAATCCTTGGGTGTCCAGCGAACAAGCGCCGGAGGCGCGCCACAAGTTAGCCCAGCCCGTAAGGGCTGGGTGCCCATCCAGCACGCACCCGAGCGCCGTAGGTGCGGCACTCCCACGCGCACGCCTCCCCCAATCTCTATCCCTTCGCTAGGATGTCAACAGAGCCAAACAACTCCTAGTCGGCTAGACCGGGGGAGAGAATCTCCTGCCTTCTTGTCGTAATTCGCGAAGAACTACGCTTTCCCCGCGCTGGCTTCCGCAACGGTCTTGGAAACCGGCAGCAGCTTCTGCAAGCCCGCTACCGTGATCACGGCAGTCGCTTGCGGCGGCAAGGCGGCGAGCGCAAAGGTCTTCCCTTGATTCCGCCGGCTCACAAACAGCGACACCAGCGCCCCCACTCCCGCGGAATCCAGAAAACTCACCCCGCTCATGTCCAGAACCATGTGCTTCGCGGTCTCCGGGCGCAGCTTTGGGATGAAGCCCGCGACCGTTTCCAGGCTGAGTCTCCCTTTCAGGAGGTACACCGTCACTTCATCGGTACTTCCAGCAGTCTTTTCAACATCAAGCGTAAATGGTGGCATAAGCCAAAAAGAGTAGCCGAGACGCGGGGAATCGCACATTAACAGATGTTAACAATTGGGCGCAGCGGGTAGAGAAAGAGCCGTGTTCCATTTTGGAACGGGCCTTCCCCTCTTATAATTTTATAATTTCCATAAACTAGGTTGACGATATTTCAACATCACGCTACCGTCATATCGGTTCCCTCTCAGGCCCAAACATTTTTACTCGTTCAGGAGTAGCGCGCGATGAAAGCGTCGTCCTACGTCTCCATACAATCTCTAATGCGGAAGTGCGCCACGCTATTACCGCTCCTTGGCATGGCCGGTGTGGGCATTTGCCAGACACCCCAGCAGCACATTTATGCCACGGGGACTCCCACGAACAATTCAAGCGCAGCGGTTATTTCGGGATTCGACAAAAACTCCACTTCGGGTTCCCTCACAGCAATTCCTTCCAGCCCCTTCTCCTCGCACGCCGCCGCGCCCATGGCGGTGGATGGACAGGGCAAGTTTCTTTTTGTTGCCGGCCCCGCGAGCATCGCCATGTATGCAATCGATGCGGCCAGCGGCGCGCTGACGGAAGTGCCGCGCTCTCCCATTGAGTACGTTCCGACAGTGAACCCCGGCGTAATTCCATCGAATCCCCTTTCCATCGCCACGGAACCCACGGGGCAATTTGTGTATGTTGGCTTTCAAAATGGCGATTACCAGACATTCCCGAATATCCAAAGTTCCATCACCCCCTACGTGATTGATACTTCAAATCCGGGCTCCCCCACGCTGGATCTCGGCTTCCAGGGATCCTTGGATTTCGATGCGCAGCCTGTGAATCTTTTCGCCGAGCCTGCGGGCAGGCATCTTTACGTCGCGCTGGGCACCGGTGGAGGGAGTTCCTACGCGGGATTTGATCTCTATGACATCGACGGGAGCACGGGCGAACTATTCAATCTCCGGACGATTGATACGCCCGATGCGCCTTCCCAGGCCAGCGCGATCGACCCGCAGGGGCGTTTTCTGTTTCAAGCTTATGGCCAATATGGTGGCTGGCTTTCGTCCTTTCAGATCCCGCCGGCCGATGGAATTGTCACCTTAACGTCCTCGGTCTATCTGGGTCCTGCGACGTTTGCCCATACTCTCGCCGTGGATCCCAGCGGGAATTTCCTCTACGTCGACGTAGGTGGATCACCGCCGAGCTTCAATACTTACTCCATTGATCAGACGACCGGGGCGCTGGCGCAGCTTAGCAGTTCCACAGAAACGCCCTTTCCTTTTGGCCAAGTGACCGTGGCTGATCCGCAAGGCCCCTATCTCTATACGTTGCTCAATGGTTCCCTGCATGGTTTCCAAGTGGACTCGACCACGGGCGCAGTCACCGAACTTTCGGGCTCGCCTTTCAACGATGGCTCGTCGAACTACTATGAGTCCGGACTTTTCATCACCAATACCAACCCCCAGGCTTCTTCCGGCCCCTATTTGGAACTATCGGGCAGCGGAGCTTTCCCGCAAACCCCCGTCGGGCAGAGCGCTTCCCAAAGCGTTGGTTTGAGCAACCTCGGCAATATTACGATGTCTCTGACTTCTCTGACGATCGCCGGTGATTCCACCGGCAGTTTTTCCCAAACAAATACCTGCACGGCCGTCCTCACTCCAAGCGCCTCCTGCCAGGTAACCCTCTTTTTCACACCCACAACCTCGGGAGTGCTCGGGGCAACCCTGCAAGTGGTGGACAACGCTCCGGGGAGCCCGCAGTCGGTGACACTTTCCGGGGTTGGCACGAGCAGTACGCCGCAGCCGCAGGTCTCTTTGTCCGCCAGCAGCCTGAGCTTCCCCAGTCAGACGCAAGGCACTTCGAGTACGCCCCAAGTGATTACGCTGACTAACTCGGGCAACGCAGCTCTCCATGTATCAAGCGTCACGCTGGGAGGCTCCTCTCCGAAGGATTGGAGTGAAACGCAGACCTGCACCACCGCTGCGATCGCTGCCCAAGGCACATGCACGATTTCGGTCACATTTTCCCCCAGCGACAACGGCATACTCAGCGCCACACTCAGTGTTGCCGACGACGCGCCAAGCTCGACGCAGACAATCAATCTTTATGGCAACGCAGTGCCCGCAGCGCTGATCAGCCCAGCCACAAACGGCGGCTCAACCGTGGCCACGGTCCCCGCCGGAACTACGGCCGCCTACAATCTGCAAGTCGTTCCTGGCCCCAGCTTTTCGGGCACCATCAACCTCACGTGTTCCGGTGCTCCCTTTGGCGCGCAATGCACTGTTCCCGCCAGCTTGGCTGTGGCCAACGGCGCCGCGACTCCTTTCACGGTTTCGATCTCCACGTTGTCTCCTTCCCAGGCGGCCATCTTTCCGGGGCTGCCGCGGCAACCTTTCGGCAGCCTGCGCCCGCAACCCGGATTCTCGTTTGCGTTCTTTGCCGCGCTGCTTCTGCTCGCTCTGGTGTTGCGCTCGAGATTCCAGTTGCCCGCACCGCCTCAGTGGCTAACCTCCGTCACGGCAGCGATGCTGGCAACCGCTCTGGTGTTTTCCGGAATTGGCTGCGGCAGCGGCAGTGGCGGTTCTTCGCAGATACAGAACCCGCCCCCTCCTCAGAGTGCCGCAATGCCCGCGATTACGCCCGCTGGCGGAACGTTTACCGCGGCCCAATCCGTGACGATCACGGACGCCACGGCCAGCGCCACCATTCACTACACCACGGATGGCTCGACTCCCGCGGCTTCCTCTCCTGCTTATCAGGCGGCGATTCCTTTGAGTTCATTGACCACCGTACAGGCTATGGCGATCGCGCCCAACTATGCGAATAGTGGCGTCGCCACCGCCACCTTCAAGTTCCAGACACCGTCTGGGATCATCACCCTTGCGCCGACAGCGACTCCCAGCGGCTCAAGCAAGCCGCTCCCGTTGACACCGATTGTGTTGACTCTGAATGTGCAGTGACATGCGCTCGCTGATGCGCGCCGCCGCCGAATCGAAGGGGAGGAGCGCTCAGGGCGCGTAGCTGACCCGATAGACCACGCCTGCGCCATCGTCGCTTACCAGCAACGCTCCATCGGGAGCCACGGCCACGCCCACCGGGCGGCCATTCACGTTTCTGCCCCCGGGATCCGGCACCAGCCCCGTTAGAAACGGCACGGCATCGGCCGAAGCCTTTCCGTCTTTGAATGCCACAAACGCCACCTGATAGCCCGCCCGCGTCGCGCGGTTCCACGAGCCATGCTCCGCCACGAACGCGCCTCCACGGTACGATTCCGGGAACTGCTTGCCGGTATAGAACGCAAACTGCAAGGGCGCCACGTGCGCTCCCAGCAGCACATCCGGGATGATGGCCTTGGCGACGAGGCCGGGTTGCTGCGGCTTCACGCGCGGATCGACATTGTCTCCAATGTAGCTGTAAGGCCAGCCATAGAAGCCCCCGTCCCTTAGCGAGGTGAAGTAATCCGGCGGCAGATTATCGCCCAGTTCATCCCGTTCGTTCACGCTGACCCAGACCTCGCCGGTCAGCGGCTCGACCGCCAGGCCGACCGCATTGCGCAAGCCGCTCGAGTAAATGCGCGCGTTCTTTCCGTCCGGATCGCATACCAGCACCGCGGCGCGCCGCTGATCCTTCTCGAGGTCGATGTTCGACGAGGAACCCACGCTGATGTAGAGCTTCTTGCCGTCCTTGCTGAACGCCAGCGTGCGCGTAAAGTGTCCTCCGCCCGCTGGGAGATCCAGGATGTGTTCGGCTTCGCCCAGCCGCTTGGAGGTCTGCTTATCGTAATGAAAGCGCACTACTTCGCCGGTGTTGCCGACGTACACGTAGTCCTCGTGAAAGGCAATACCAAACGGCCGGTTTAAGCCTACGGCGAAATCTTCCCGCCGCTGTGCCCCACCCGTGTGCTGTGGATCGCCGAGTACGACGACCTTTCCCGCGCCTGTATCCGCAAGAAAGATATCGCCATCGGGGGCAACCGCGAGGAACCGGGGCACCTTAAAATCTTTAGCAAAGATATTGATGTGGAATCCGGCCGGGACGCTCGGCAGGAACCCCTCTGGCGGCTTGCTTTCGGAGGGACCGTTGCCCGCCGATTCTGTCGTAAAAGGCGCAGGCAATTGCGGCTTCTTTCCATAGGTCACTTGGGCGCTGGCGGGACTCGCTGCCAGTCCGACGGTGCAAAAAGCAATGGCGAGACAGATGGGCGTGCGCATCGTTCCATTCCTCCAGGTCCACTGTTTGTCGGGCACCAGGTAAGATGCCACAGCTAAGCCGCAGGTTCCATGGAGAATTCCCGGGGAGCGTCAAGAAAGAACGCGGACGTGAATCCCAGCAATGTTTTCCTGCATCCAAGGAATCGCAAGGCAATTGGGGCTCACAGACGGTCCGTGGGGTCAGAGAAATGATCAAGGGGCATGGGTTGTGCGTCGCCACAATCGCTGTCGCAGGAGTAATGGCCGTCCTTTTCGGCCCTTCCGGCGCAATCGCAGCGCGCACCAACTCGACTTTTCCGATACCCGCGGTGGATGAACCGGTGGCCGCTACAAGGAGTCAGGAAGTGGCCGTTCTTTCTGGAGGCTGCTTCTGGGGCATGCAGGCGGTCTATCAACACACCAGGGGAGTCGTCTCGGCTACCTCGGGCTACTCCGGCGGCGAAGCCGAAACGGCGCACTACGAACTGGTGGGGCGCGGCGATACGGGACACGCGGAAAGCGTCAAGGTCGTGTTCGACCCTTCGCAGATCACCTACGGGCAGGTGCTGATGATCTTCTTTTCTGTGGCCCACAATCCGACGGAGCTGGACAAGCAGGGCCCCGATTGGGGGCCGCAGTACCGTTCCGCCGTGTTTTTTTCGAACGAGGAGCAGAAGCGCATCGCCCAAGCGTACGTTGCGCAGCTAGATGCCGCGAAGGTCTTCCCACAAAAGATCGTAACGCAAATCGTTCCGCTAAAGGCTTTCTATCCCGCGGAAGGGTATCACCAGGACTACTTGAAGCATCACCTGGACAGCCCCTACATCCAGATCAACGATCTGCCAAAGATTGCCGACCTGAAGAAGCAGTTTCCCCGACTATACCGCGAATACTGACTCTTTCCGCCAGGCGCACCTCACCATTCCCCCAGGCGTCCGCGGCGTTTTCTCTCCCTTGAAGTTCCTGCCCTTGAAGTTCCTGCTTGACTTATTCGCCGCAGGAGCGTAATCAGGATGTCCGCGCGCAGCGCTCTCTGCCGTTTAACGACCCGTTGCTTTTGCCTACTGCGCGTCTATCTCACATTTCTCAAGGAGGATCTATGTGCGCAGTCAAGGCAATCCCAGACGGGTACCATTCCATCACGCCATCCATTGTGTGCAAGGATGCGGCGCGCGCGATTGACTTCTACAAGGAGGTCTTTGAAGCCAAGGAACTCGGCCGCATGTCGGACCCGAGCGGCGGCATCGGGCACGCCGAGTTGCAGATCGGCGATTCGCGTCTGATGTTGAGCGATGAATTCCCCGGCATGGCCAATGCCCCGGACCCTAATGGCCCCCAGTCGGGATATCTGTACATTTACAGCGAAAACGTGGATGCGCTCTACGACCGCGCGGTGAAGGCCGGCTGCAAGGTAGAGATGGCGCTCCAAAACCAGTTTTGGGGTGACCGCTACGCCAAGGTCCGCGACCCCTTCGGCCACGTGTGGGGATTCGGCCAACATGTCGAGGACGTCTCGCCAGAGGAGATGAAGCGGCGCGTGGATGCTTGGACTGCCCAGATGAGCAAGGCAGCAAGCGGCGACTGATCCACTCTGTCCGCAACCGGCTCGGTTGGAATACGGCCCTGTCCCTTCCCGGGACGGGGCCCTTTTTTATTCGGAGGTGCTGCCACAGGCGGCCGCGCAAACCAGCAACGTCTACCGTGTTTCAATCGGCCAGAGCCACGCGGCGCCGCGAACACCGCTGGCATCGCCGTGTTTGGCCACCAGCACCGGCGTATCGGCTTCTCTCCCGAACACGTAATTCTTCAATCGCTGCGGCACATTCCGGTACAGCCGCGGCACCTGCGATACGCCGCCGCCCAGGACAATCACGTCCGGGTCGAGGATGTTCACGATTTGCGAGAGGCTGCGGGTCAGGCGATCCTCGTAGCGCTCCAAACTGGCTTCCGCCGCCGCTTCGCCGGCTTCGCAACGTGCGATGATCTCTTTGCCCGTCAAACGGATTTTGGTGGCGCGCTCGTAATCGGCTTCCAGGCCGGTGCCGGAAATAAACGTCTCGATGCAACCGTAAAGGCCGCAGAAGCAGGCGGGTCCGGGGAATTCGTCGGGGTGCATCCAGGGCAGGACGGTATGTCCCCATTCCCCGGCCACGCCGTTGCGTCCATTCAGCACGCGGCCATCGACGGCAATGCCGCCGCCGCAACCTGTCCCCAAAATGACCGCAAACACAACGTGCTGGCCCGCGCCCGCGCCGTCCGTGGCTTCCGAAACAGCCAGGCAATTGGCGTCATTCGCGCAGCGCACCTCGCGATGCAGCGCGTCGCCCAGGTCGCGGTCGAACGGTTTGCCGATCATCCACACGGAGTTGGCATTTTTCACCGCGTGGGTGATCCGGGAAATCGAGCCGGGAATGCCCACGCCGACGGTGGCGCTGCGATGGAGTTCGCGTTCGATGAGTTCGACGCCTTCCTTGATCGCGCGCACGGTGCCGTCGTAATCATGGCGCGGCGTTGCAACGCGGTGGCGGTGAAGTTCGCGGCCATCGGACTCAAGCGCGATGAATTCGATTTTCGTGCCGCCAAGATCGATGCCGATGCGAAGTTTGGGAGTGGACTGAGACTTTGAAGGGGCGCTCATAGTTCCCTTGATTCTATCCGCAAAGCGCGCAAATTCCATCCCCCTCAAATGACAGGCCGCTCCCGAATGGGTTTCTCGACGCGTTGACACCATGCCTGCAACACGTGAAGTCGCTTCTCGGAAATTGTGCTGGCGAAAAGCCCCAGGAAGAGCAGTTCTCCTCCTGGGGAATCGTGTCCGTGCGGCGAATCAGTTAAAAGTGGAAGCCGAGCTCGACGCTCTCTGTTCTCGGCGTCACATAGTGCGTGCCGCTGAACGTGGATAGGAAGTTGTACAGCGCGGTCTTGTCGGCCAGGTTGATCACCGTGAACCGCAGACTCCACTTGTGCCGGTCGCCGTTGAACAAATTGTCTTCGCCGATGGCAATGTCGAACAGGTTACGCGGAGCGACGCGCGGCGGATTCTTGTCGTCGTTTTCGGTGCCTGGCTTCGGTATCTGCAGAAGCGTTGATCCATACTGGGATGCGGAACACAAACCGTTCGCGCTGATGGGGACTCCTAGCGGATTGCTCGCGCTTGGCGGCGCTGCCATCACGCTCCCGCAGAACAGACCCGCCTGGAATTGCTGATCGGGTGTGAGCCCCGATACGTTTACATAACCCGGATCGCTTTGGTCACCCGCGCAACTTCCGCCAAAGCAGGGAACCGGGCCCGCCACAAGTCCGCTGTCATACCTCCAATTGACGCCCACCCACGGCCCGCGCTTCCACGGCTGGTATTGCACATGGGTGGTTTGGTTGAAAAGTTCGTCGTGGTCGATGCGGAAGACTCCCGTTCCGCCTACTCCCGCGGGCGTTGCGCCTATGCCCGTGACTTGCGGCTCGAAGAACCGCGCTGCCACGCTGGAGGCCACAAAATATGCGGATAATCCGTGGAAATTCGGCACGCTCGCCCGGAGCATGTACCCCGGAACTTTCGAGTTGTGCCATTCAATCGGAAAGGTGATCGGCGTATTGCCCAGAATGCTGAAGTCATACGCATTGTGCGTGTACTTCCACATGTATTCCCCATCGATCACCAGGTATCTGCCAAAGGCTTGCTGGAATCCGGCGTGAAAGTCATTCCGAAAACCGGGAGTCAAGGGAGCATTGAGGCAAGGATAGCCTTGCACCGATGCCATGAGGGCGTTGACTACAGGGTCGTTGCATCCTTCGCTGGCCAGAACCAGGTTTTCGTTGAACGGCGTTTCGAGGGTCCGCGCATAGGAAAGCCGCAGCACTGTATTTGTCCGCTTGATGTTGTACGCAACGCCCACGCGGGGTTCCGCCTGCTTCGTGACCGACAAGCCGTTGTACAAATCGCCGCGAATCCCGAGGTTGAACGACCAGTTGTTCTTTGTGATGGTGTCCTGCAAGTACAACGCAAGTTGCTTCACGTCGGTGTGCCCGCGGAAAAAATAATAATTCCCGCCAGTCGTCAAATCGTAAGGAGCCAGGGTGGTGCATGGAGCGGCGAGATTCACGCCGCTCACCTGGCACGGGCTGCCATTGGCGTCCACCAAGGACGGCAGCAGGGTGGGGTCCACAATTCCCAGCGAGTCGTTTTCGGTGAGAAAGGTGTGCTCGTAGGTGATGCCCGCCTTGACGTTGTGCATGCCCTTCACGTAAGAAACATCGGAACGCAGGCCGGCGTTGGTCAACCGCCGAGTCTGCCCAATACTCTCGGCTTGCAGATCGGGAGTGAAATCCGCAAAAGGATCCGCGCTTGGGTAGTAATGGTATTGGTCCTGCCGCACGAAGGCGCCGATGGTGAACACGGCCTCCGTGCCGATCAGGTGAACGAAGGTTGGAGCCACGTTGAAGGTTCCGATCCTGGAATGTTGATCCGCGGGGCCAACCAACTCTCCATTAGGACCCAGCCCTCCGTTATCCACCACCAGGCCGTTCCATGCGGTGGCATACTGCGCGTCGAAGGAATTCGGGGTCTGAAACCACGAACGTGTGTAGCCCAAGTTCAACTGGAGCGTGTTCGCGTCGGAGAATTTATAATCCACGCGGTCGAAGAAGTTCTCTTCGTTCCCTTTATCGTGCATGACGGTGTGTTCCGGGGGATCGAGGAAGCGGCCGGATTGCAGTCCGCTGAGGGCGATAAAATTGCCCCAGCTTTTGCCGCCATACGCCAGGTCGGCCGAAATACTCGGCGTGCCAAAGCTACCGTAGGATGTGCTTACGCTCCCGTGCGGCTGATCGACCCCCAAACCGGAGCGCGTCGTCACTTTGATGACCAAGCTCGTTTTGTCTCCAAATTCCGCGGGTGGCGCGCCGGAGATCACTTCCAGCGATTGAATCGACTCCGACGGAATCTGATTCGAGAAGACCTTGCTCTGCTGATCCGTAATCTGCTGCCCGTCCACTGAGAAGGAGTTCGACGCGTGGTCGCCCAGACCGTGGAACAATCCATTCGAGTCGGCCGCAACCCCTGGGGTGGTCAGCGTCACCAGCGAACTGACCGAAGAGGTCGAACTCTCCAGTGGCACATTCTGGAACAGTAAGCGGTCGACATCCGTGTGAAACGTCGAATCGGTTTCTACCAGGTCCGCGCCACTCGATTCCACGATAACCGTAGTGTTGGATGTCCCCATGGTCAGGGAGATGTCTACCTTGGTGGCCACGGCGGAGCGCACCTCAATGTCCTGCGAAGTCGCCGCAAATCCACTGGCGTTCACACTCAGGTGATATGGATTAAACGGCACATTGGTGAAACGGAATGAGCCGTCTTTAGCCGTGTTCGTGGTGCGTGCAAGACCGCTGACCACGTTGGTGATTTCCACGGTGGCGTTGGACACGCTTTTCCCCGAAGGATCCAGTACCGTCCCTTCGATGGATCCGGAGTTACCCGTCTGCGACCATACCGCCGCGGCAACAAAAATCGCTTGGACTACAAAAAGAACAGCTGCTCGAAAACCGTATCGCATTCTTCCTCCGGTTCCTCATGGAAACGTCCGCGTGACGTGTTTGTGTTGATAGAGACCGCTGTAAAAGCAGCGGGTGCCCGGCCAAATGAAGCCGCGCGACGAGGCACTACCCTGTTTGGGACTTACGATGAGAAGGAAAAAGGCGGGGCGCGGGAAGAGGAATGCCCGGAAGGCGGCTCAGCGGAGCTGACCTCCGAATAAACTACAACTGCACTAAAAGAAACAATTGGGATGCAGGATGAAACAACCGCCACTGCCGGCGCGACGCCCAGATGGGCAACCTGGCAAAGCCCGCAGGCGGCTTCGTCCTGGCCATTGGCATGGAAGTGCGGCGTTACCTGCAGGAGGAACGCGAGCGAGAGCAGAGCTAGAGTGAGTGCTGCTGGCCGGGCGAGTCGGCGGAAGATCGCATGTACGTCAAAAAACATTTCCGTGCCTCCCGCGAAAGAGCGTTTTCGGGGCGGCCCCTCGCCACCGTGCGAAAAGAGGACCGTACTTAATTTTCAAGCATGCTGCAGTGATTTGCAAGCTAGCTTTCCAAGTAGATGTCGCCAGAGAGAATCCGGTTGTATCCGCTTTCCCGGCTAGTGCCGTTCCAACGATTTGGGGCAACTGACCGTCCAGGCATCTGCGGCGAACACGGAGAGTATTCTCAAAGGGTTTTGCTGGAACAACTTGGAACGGCACTAGTTGGAGAAGGCCGCCGAATTGACGCTGAGGAGAGCCCTCAGGTTTGCCACGACATGCGCGCAAATCTTGCGCACCTCATCCTCCGTGGGGTTTTTGTTGACCTCGTATTTATCCATGGGGACGTAGTTGTTCAGGCTGATGACCGGTCCGTAAGGAGCATCGCAATTCTCCATGGTCATGACCCGGTACAGCGGCTGATCGGGGTGCGCCAGATTGTAGACCCCGACATAGAGGATGAACTTGGGCGCGGGGGACGTGCCCCCTAGAATCGCCAGGCAGTTGTGACTCTGCGAGTCCACCTCCGCGAATACCCCTCTCACCAGCACGCCTTTTTCGGGGCGGGAACTCTCCTGAGGGGCCGCACTGAATCCACTCTTGCGGAGCGCTTGAAGAAGCGCCTCGCCGAAAAAGGCTTTGAGCCGTTCTGCTTGTTTGGAACTGGGCTCTGCATCCTGAAGCACGTGCGGTGATTCGCCGGAGGCTCGCGCGCCGGGTTGCGACTTCTGAGGGGCGGGTGCCTGTGAAACGGCGGCCGGCCCTTTGTCCGGTGCGGCGTTTATGTCGAACGGTGCCAAATAGACGCGAACCGACTTCGGATTGAAGTCGGGGCTTGGAGCGCCGCGCGCCAAGGAAGACACAGGCCCTGCGCCGCCGGGCAACAAGAACGGCGCGAGGCCAGCCAGCAGAACCACCACCGAAAACGGGCAAGTACGCGCCGCGGCCATCAGCACCTCCTGGCTAAAGTGGGGCGGAAAGCAAAAGGTTACTCCAATTCGATGTGCGTGCAGGCAAAAAGATGGGCGATGCCGGAATAAAGGTGAAATGAGACTCCCCTGAGGTCAGGGGTAAGTAACTTGCACCAAAGCGATTGGAAACTTGGTGCAAAGCGAGCGCCAAACACTTCCCTTTGGCACACGTCTATGGCACACTCATAGTGTATCCATGAGGACCAAGCGAACCAAGCGGACGCATATACTTCTTCCTGAGGACCTTGCGCGGGAAATTGATGCCCTTGCAGGACGTCGTGGGCGCAGCGCTTTCCTCGTGGAGACGGCCCGCGAAGCAGTCCGGCGCCGAAAATTGCTTCGCTTCCTGGAAGGGGAATCAGCCTCCTGGAAGGATCAAGATCACCCGGAACTCGCCAAGGGCCCTGCTTCCTGGGTGCGCAAACTGCGGCGGCACGGCGAATCGCGCAAACTCAAGCGCACCTGATTATCAACCGCATGAAGATTCTTCTCGATACCTCAGTTTTGATTGATGTTTTGCGTGCCCGAAACAATCGCCGCAGCCTGTTGGCGAACCTGCTGCGCGACGGGCATTCCCTGGCCACTTCGGTGCTCAATGTGGCTGAAGTCTACACCGGCATGCGTCCCGGCGAGGAAGCGCAAACTGCTGAATTCTTAAGTGCACTTGAGTGTTTCGAGTTGCATGAAAGCGCCGCGCGCATTGCAGGTCGGTTGAAGAATTCCTGGGCAAAAAAGGGGCGCACGCTAACCCTGGCCGATACCATTGTCGCGGCCATCGCCATCGAAAACCGTTGCACTCTCTTTACCGATAACCGCAAGGATTTCCCCATGCCGGAGATCCAACTCCACCAGGCGTAACGCGCGCTTCCCTCCTGGCGCTGACAGACGGATACAGTGAGCGCGCCGCTGGTTGAACACAGCCTGACCCCTGCGCCAAATCTGTCCATCGGTACAGTTCTTCGCCGCCCCGCCTACCGTTAGCCTGTTCTGGGGAGTCCCACACAATGCCGCATTGCAACGATGTCTTTTCAAGCACCCCTAAGCACCGGCCGGACATTCGCCCCGGAAGCCTTCCACGGCGGACCTTGGCTTTCGTCGCCCCACTAGTTTTGCTTTTGACCCTTACTGGATGCGGGGGTTCGACCAACAGTGCTGGCGGGCCACCCTCGCAAAACCCACCATCTTCCTCCGTAAGCGTGGCCATCAGCCCAAAGTCCGCTCCGCTTGCTGAAGGGGCGTCGCAACAGTTCTCCGCGACAGTCACCGGCTCTTCCAACACCTCCGTAACGTGGAACGCCACGGGCGGCACGATTTCTTCAACTGGGTTATATGTGGCGGGAAGTACGGCGGGGAATTACACCGTTACAGCCACCAGCGCCGCCGACACCGCCAAGTCCGCGCAGGCATCGGTCGCGATCACGCCACCCGCTCCGCCTCCGGGCACCGCCGCATCCATCACCAAGGATGGCGTCACTTGGACTTTCAGCGAAGCTGTCCCGGTCGGCCAGTTTGTAAATGGCGATTACTACGTCGTGGGACCGGTCACCGTCACCGCCATCAGCCCGCAGCCCACAACCTCTTCGCCCTACCTGAACGGCTCGGTGGTGGATTTGCCAACCGCCAATGGCAAGAGCGGATTCGATTCCCGGTTGAACGACGGCACGGACGAATCCTGGTGGTTCGACGCGACCCTGCGCTCCTATCCTCCGATCTCCCTCAAGCCGGGCGACGCGCTGGTGTCCTCGATCAGTTTGGCCACGATTCATTCCGTGCCCGAAGTGATGCGCGCTTCGGACATGAGCGCCAGTCCGGTGGCCTCCGACTCCGTTCTCACCGTTCTCGCCTCAACTCCCTCGGCGGACGCCTTCCGTCCGTCTTACTGCGACCGGAACCAGACCATCTACCACGCCAATAACTTGCAGAGAAATCTGTTGCCTTCTCTCGCGCCTCCGAATCCCTCTAATACACCAACGCTCGCGCAATACGAAGCTCTCTACCGCCAGCCGTGGATCGATACGAACGCCTTCTTGTTCGATGCACCGGCCAACTACATGCCCAGCTACGGCCAGCATATTGCCTTTGCCGATTCCTACGCGGGGCTACTTCTCATGTTGAACTTCCCGGCGGATCAGAAGGTCAATCTCACCAACTATCTTGTGCAGTACGGCATCGATCTCTACGGTTGTGTGCAGGCGGGGTACGGCTGGCCGGCGTTCGGTGGACATCGCAGTGGCAGGAAGTTTCCGATCATCCTGGCAGGCATCCTGCTGAATGACTCGGGAATGAAGAACGTGTCAACCACCTACCCAGACCAATTCGGCGAGGACATGCAGACCCTATACATCAATCAGTTGCCGCCCGCCGGAACGTACCAGGAAGCCTGGCAGGGTGCCACAGTCATTTATGGCGGTCATTACGGCGTGCATGCGGCCGATTCCTCGCCGGTGAGTGCCGGCCTGTACGGGCCCTACGAACAATTGCAGCCCGCCAACTGGCCCATCCTGACCCCGCCCGGCGAACAACTGGGCGAAGCCTATCGCCGCTGCTGCACATCCGTGTCCTGGGTCGGCGAAGCACTCGCGGCCTACCTGGTGAATGGCAAAAGCACCTGGAATCACACGGCCTTCTTCGATTACGTCAATCGCTGGATGACCGAGGATGACACCCAGGCAGTGGCGGAAATCCTGGCCCAAAGCGGCTACGACTACAGCGCCAACTGGGAGCGCCAGGGGCAAACGCAGTACTGGCTCGACGGCGAGGTTTCACAACCGACGTTCATCGACGACATGTGGAACGCCTACCACTGGTAAATCGTAGCCTCACCCACAACATGAAGAGAGTCGCAACACTCACCAGCAGGGCCGAGCGCGCGGCACCCGGGCTATTGCAATCCGCGTTAACTAATCGCCTTGCAATTTACGAAACTCCTTGAGGGAATTGCTTTGACTCGCGCAGCAGGCTCTCATACAGTCCACCATAAGCTTGCTACGTTCCCTTGCAACCCAGGAGGAAATTTCGATGACCTTCTCTCTGAAACCCCATTCCCCTATCAAGTGGGCCTCGGCACTGGCGGTTACGCTGCTGGCCGCTGGCGGCGCCTTTGCCCAGGATGATCACCGCGCCGCGGCGATTGCCGCTGCCAGCGGTTTCTTTGTCTTCTTTTTGATATTTGTAGCAGCAATTTATGTCTATATGGCGCTGGCAATCCAAACCATCGCGCAAAAAACACATACCGAAAATGCCTGGCTCGCCTGGATTCCCATCGTCAATATCGTTCTGCTGTTGAATATCGCCAAGAAGCCCATCTGGTGGATTATCCTCTTCTTTATTCCGTTGGTGGGCATCATCATCGCCATCATCGTTTGGATGGGCGTGGCCGAGGCGCGCAACAAGCCCAGTTGGTGGGGCATCTTGCTGATCGTTCCCGTGGTGGGCCTGATCGTGCCGGGCTATCTGGCCTGGTCGGACTAGATCGCGTCGCGGTCCAACGAACCTCTCATCCAGTACCGTTCCAACTCGTTCCGGGAATTTGTCACCAAGCTGGGTGAAGGCCATTACGTAGGAGTCAGCCGCTCGCGTGTTTGCTCCATTTAGTTGGAATGGCACGTGGCTACACTCGTCCTTTCCTGTAAGACGTAGGGTGGGGGTGTACTTAAAATGAAAGAAACCGTACAGGAGTACGTGCAGCGGATCCAGGGCAAGCTCGCGGGCCAGGTTCCCCTGAAAGTGCAAGCCACAACTGCGAAGAAGTTGGCGCGACTGATCAAGGGCGCGACCCCGGCCAAGCTGCGTAAACGGCCGGCACCGGACAAGTGGTCGGTCGCCGAAATCCTTGCGCATTTCGCCGACGTGGAAATCGCCGTCAGTTGGCGGATTCGGGCCATCCTCGGCGCGCCCGGCACTCCCGTCCAGGCGTACGACCAGGATGCCTGGGCCGCCGCGGGGCATTACGCCAAGCGCGATGCCCGCAAATCCCTCGAGCAGTTCCGCGTCCTGCGCGAAACCAACCTGGCGCTCTACAAAATGCTCTCACCTGAACAATGGAAGCATCACGGCATGCATGCCGAGCGCGGCCAGGAATCTATCGAGCGCATCGTGCAAATGATCGCCGGCCACGACATCAACCACCTCGAACAAGTCGAGCGCCTCCGCGCGCGCAAAAAGTAAGCTCTCGTCAAAACCTATATGCTCATCTGCGAGACGTCTGTTGCTTTGTGACAAGGATTTTGGCGTAACCTTTGACGGCTTGATCGGTCGATAAGATCAGCCGCCCTCACTTTTGTCGGCGGCGGAATAACAGTCCACCTGCGCCGATGATGACCAGGACCATGCTGAAAACCGCGAAAGCCCATTTTGTAAGCGTGAAAATATTCGCCACCCGCGCGACGCCGTCAAGCCGCTGCGGATAATGTCGCAACATCGCCAGAAAGCAGAAGTTCTCCGCATAGTCGAAGAACGTTGTGCCCACCGTCAATAAGCTCAGTTTCTGCCACACCCGGTGCCCGGGGAAAACGCGGGCAAATGCATACGTTGTGCCCAAAAGGAAAAACAGCCCGTACAGCGCGGGGAAAACGGAGTCAACATAGTCCAGAAAGAGGCGATAGGCGTACCGTCCCTGCTCCCCGTATGCCGCTAACTTTGCATAGGCGGTCTCTGGGGAGTAGTTGATGGTCATATCCAACAAGCCCGCCTGCCTCAGCGCATCGCTGTGAAACGCTCCAGGTAAACCGCGCACGTTGATTAGCAACAGCACGAGAAGGCTCAGCAGCCCCAGACTCCACACCACTCTCGTGCTGGCGATTCCGAGCAAAAAGATTTGCAGTCGATTCCACATGCGCGCACCAGCCCCTCTTGTCCCTGCTTGATTATACGTTCTTCGGAAGCGTAAACTCGCGTCTATGGAAGTCCACCTGACACCTGAGCAGGAAGCGGAACTCGGCAAGCTGGCCACGCGCAAGGGCCGCAAGGCGAATCAGTTGGCGCAGGAAGTGCTTGGCCTCTACCTAGAGCATGAAGCTCGCTTCATCGAGGCCGTGAAGCGCGGCTTGGAGTCCCTCGATCGCGGGGAGTACGTTTCCCATGAAGAGGTCGGTGCGCGCATTGACCGGTTGTTTCCCTCCTGATGGAAGTTCGCTGGTCACCCGAAGCGGCCGAGGACCTGGAGCGTATAGGCCGGCGAATCCAACAAGATAAACCGAACGCGGCAAGAAACGTGGTCCTTACCCTCTACCGGGGAATCACGGACCTGCGAACTTTCCCCAACCGTGGCCGCAGCGGACGTATCGAAGGCACTCGCGAGTTAGTGTTTCCCTCGCTACCCTACATCGCGGTTTACCGCCTGCGCAACGAGGCAGTCGAGATCGTGCGCATCTACCACGCAGCCCAAGATTGGCCGTAGCAGATGCATCTCGCCGACTTTCGCTCGAAGCCGGGAAGCATCAAAGCGAAAAACCCTGGACGGAGGTCACTTTTTTCCTAGACAGAAATGAATTGGAAAATGGAGCGGATAAACTGCATGAACCTTTGAAGTCATCTGCCTCAATCTCTCAATCCCTGGGCACGAACCCAAATGGAGGTCGCTTGGGTAGTCACAAATGGCTGGTATGCTAAGGGTAAGCGATTGGCCCGGCGGTCTCAGTTCGATTCCAGAGCCTCCACCTCCGATTGGTCCGGCCATGTACGTCCAGCCATTCGGACAATGGAAAACCGCAGCTACAGATATGGTGCTTCCGAGGTCTGCGACTTGGAGCGCCACTCTCCCAGACTTGTCTCTTATCTCCAACGCGTCTTGCGTGTAGTTGCGATCAAAAATGGCAGGAGCCTGCTGATGTCTCCACTCATTGTCCTTCATCTCGGCAATCAAATCTCCGTGCTCGTCCCGGATTTCAACAGTCACCAGCAGCCGTCCATCCGCATGTCGAATTGAGAGAAGCGGATTCTTGCCGTCGTCGAACACCACTCCATCCGTCGAGAGCATCACAAATTCCGCTGAGCCAACAGAAATCGACATCGCCGACTCTTGAGGCGGTGAAGAGAGCACCCCAGAAGTTACGGTCGATTTGCGCGCGCCATAAGCCCAGTAGAGCCCAACAGCAGTGAGAACCAGGGCTACAATGGAAACTACGCCGAGTGCCAACGCAACCCACTTGTTCTGAATGAAGTTAGAGACGCGCTGGCCCCATGTCTTGCTAATGCCGCCGTGAGTGGAGATATAACAGAAGGAAGTGCCAGGAATGGCGCTGTTCCGGCACTGGTCACCGCTACGAGTGGACGCTTTGCACCTCATGAAGCCGAATGCTAGTCCAATGCCCAACCGGTTTACAAGACGGACTCAATAGAGACCTGAGCTAATCCACGCAAACAAAAAAGGGCCGCTGATTGCTCAGCGGCCCTTCGTTCATTCAATTTTTCTCTTCGCGCAACCGATAGCGATCTGCCAGAACCTGCTCGAGCACCCCTCAGGCGAACCTTCGGGGCAAGAGTAGACCGAGTCTAGCATCCTACCTGCCCGTGAGAGCCGCAGGATGCG
>Ga0074045_10001895_pt1 | contig 19837 bp, 16 predicted proteins | sample BogForMeECP23OM2_FD_94442 | JGI IMG/M metagenome (GOLD analysis project Ga0074045, IMG submission 94442) | Bog forest soil microbial communities from Calvert Island, British Columbia, Canada - Bog Forest MetaG ECP23OM2 | ecosystem: Environmental > Terrestrial > Soil > Wetlands ...
CGAGACCGAGCGTGTTCCGCTCGCCGAGATCGAGGATGCCTGGGAACGCGACGCACACGTCCACAGGCTGGTCGTGATCCCGTAGCCTGACAAAAGTGCCGTTCGCGGCGGCTATGATCCCGGGCGTGTGGTCGGCTACTCTTACGTAATCTGATTGTGGAAGAGTAGCGTCACTCGGGAACAATCGCTAGGCGAATCGAGGCGCTCACATTCCTGCCACGTTCCCCTATACCTGTCGACCTTTCACTTGTTTTGCAGATGCTAATCAAGTCCCGCCGCGATTTTGAATCCTTGAGCGAAGGAAATAAGACTTGCCACGAACGTACAGCCTCCCGTGCTGTCAGAGCCTACCGCAGGATGACGCTGTCCCTCCGGAACGGACAACTGTCAGCCTGCACTCCAGACCGCTGGCCAGATGGATCGTGGCGAGATAGCCAGACAGGGGAGACTTGCCGGGAGCGACAGTGATCCTCGCGCCCTTCAGCCAGCGCTGCGTGGGCGTAGTTAATCGAAAACCCTTGGCGAGATCTTCGCCAGTGAGCTCGATCTTGGCCGTGATGGCCTGAAGTTTATCGAGCGCTTTGTTAGTTTCGCTGAATGGCTCCCACCGCGAGGCTAGGAATGCGGCGTTGGCGGAAAAACTCCAGAGAATCGTGACTGCGACCAGCGGCAGCAGGCACCGCAACATCCACAAAGCGCTATTTTGGGGCGGAGTCCGGAAGAGCCGGTAACTCTGGAACAGAGCGACAAGCAAGGTTGGAACAAACAGCCAGAGAACATAGTTGCGGGCGAAGTCAATGATGTTGGCGAATGCCAGGGGGCTGAGATGGAAAGATGAGACGACGAAATCCCTCAGAGTTCCAGTCGTTTGCGCGAGCTCCCGCCCCAGCCATAGGCCGCCAGCAGCGGTAAAGGGGATGGCGGCAATAGCCGGCATGGCCCACGTCGCGGCGCAGATGGTGTTATTCGCCGCGCATGCGGACCAGAAGCAGGCGAAGATCAGAATGGGGATCACGATAAGATCCTCGTGTAGGACGCCGACGTGCACATACATGAGCGGCGATCCGTAGGCGGCGCCGATGGCAATCATCGTCAGGACGGGAAACAGAATGCTGCAAGCCAGGCCCGAGACCATCGCAACGACCAGTTTGACCAGCCATTGGCGGCGCGCGGAAATAGGCAGGCTCATGTGCCAAGCGTACGTTCCCGAGGTCCGTTCCTCCCCCAGTGGAAGAATTCCGGCGAGGCCTGCCAACCCCAAGCAGGTCATGACCGGCGGACCCAATACGATCCACTGAAGCAGAGTCTCGGGGAGCAGCACAGGCGGAGAGGGCAAGAGCCGGAAAATCGCCAGGCCAGCGATGTAGACCACAGCCAGCAATTCGATCACCCAGAGCGGCCGGAGCAGACGAAGTTCTTTGCGTATAAGGTTGAGAATGGCGCCGGAGGACCGGCAGCGGAACCAGGCGGCGATAACTTCCGGCATGACCGACGGACCGGCCGTCAGCAGATCTTCGCCGCTGCTTCCTCCAGTGACCTGGAATCGCGCCAATTTCCGTGCGCCAAGCCAGAGCAACAGGGCGGCAAGGCAGATGGCGAAGGCGAAAAGGGCGATGATGGCGGTTGTGGGTGGAGGGACGGTATAAAACACCCCGTCTCGCTGCGGGAGGTTCTCCATTTCTCCAACGAACAGATAAAACATCCAGAAGATGCAGCCGATCAGGATGAAGCCGCCGACGGTGGATCTGGCGGCCAGGGTCCAATAAGTGGCCGAGGCCATGGTGACGATGACGTAGGCAATAGCGGCCGCCTTGTTATAGGTGAGGTTCATCTCCGGCAAGGCGAAGAAGAACATGCCGATCAACGTAACGACGCCCGCGGAAAGGACGGCGGCGCACATCACGCTCATTTTCTCGCCCCAAAGTTGCGTGCGGCTGGCGGGCTGGCTGAGCCAGAGAGAAAATGCCCGATGATAAAATTCATTGCCAAGCGAGAGAGTCGCGAGCAGCGGAATGCCAATGAAAAAGTCCAGCACGTTCAGTTTCGCGGCTGTGGAGGAATGTGGAAGGAGAACCGGCAGCGCCCCGGCAATCATGATGGCGCACCAGGGCCAGAGAAGGGCGCGCGCTTCTTTCTTTAAGCGGATGGCTCGCGCGCTCCGCGTTACGGCAATCGTTGTGTCCACCGAAGCCTCCTAGGATTTCAGGGTCGCGACAAAGATTTCTTCCAAAGTCAGCGCCTCGGTCGTGAGGGTTTCAGGATTGTGTTTGCTCAGGCTCTCCATTAATGCCGAACCGCCGCCATTGGCGATTAGCTCCAATTCGCGCCCTTCGCGGCGCACGCGCAGTGCGCCCTTCAAGTCCATGTCCGGCGGGGCTTGCGTAAAGCGCGCGCGGATGCGCTGGTAGCGCTCGCGCGCCAAGTCGGCTTCGAGCGTCAGAACCGCAGCACCTTGGTCGATGATCGTGAATTCGTCGATCAGGCCTTCGAATTCGGCGATGAGATGCGTGGAAACAAGAATCGTGCGGGAGTCGGGCCGGCCCTCCTGATACGCGCCGATCACCGTCTCGATAAATTCGCGACGGACGATGGGGTCGAGGCTGGAGGTGGGTTCGTCGAGCACCAGCAGGTCCGGCTCGGGGCAGATGGCAGCGATGAGCGCGAGCTGCGTGCGCTGGCCCTTCGAGAGCGCGTCGGTGCGCTTGGCAGGATCGAGCCCGAAACGGTCGAAGAGTTCCTGCTCTTTTTTCCGGTTCCAGTGTTCGCGGAAGGAGGCCAGATAATCGAGCGTCTCGCGGACGGTCATCCAGGGATAAAACGCCAACTGGTCCGGCACGTACGCGAGGCGGCGCTTGACGTCCACCTCAGCCTGAGCGGGGTCGAGGCCGAAGACGCGCACCTGGCCGCGCTGGGGCGGAGCAGATTGAGCAGGCACTTCATGGTGGTGGTCTTCCCCGCGCCGTTGCGGCCGAAAAGCCCGTAACAGCGGCCGGGCTGCACGCGGAGACTCAAGTCATGGACCGCCTCCGCTCTGCCGTAAGAGTAGGCGAGATTCTGCATTTCGATGGCCGGAGTGGGTGAGTTCATCGTCATTTCTCCCTATGCTCTTCGTTGGCGCGCCGCTTGTGTTCGAACGCATCCATGCGCTGTTGGATCAGTCCCAAAAATTCCGGCCCGGGCACTTGTAGATGGTGGGCCATGACGATGGCCTGATCGATCTCCTCGGTGAGCAGCTTGCGTCGGATTTCCTTGCGCAAGGGCGAGTGGTTTTGCTTCAGGAAGCATCCCTTGCCGGGCAGGCTTTCGATCACACCCAAGCTTTCCAGTTCGGCATAGGCCTTCGCGATCGTGTTACGGTTGAGGCGAAGCTCTTCTGCCAGCGGGCGGATAGAGGGGAGTGCTTCGCCGGGCTGCAGCCCCCCGGATGCGGCCGCAGCTTTCACCTGATCGACGAGCTGGAGATAGACAGGCTTGCCGGACTTGAAATTGATCTGAAACAGCAAATAGGTAGCCCTCTGTCATAGTACACTATGACAGCTGCTAGCAGATTTCAAGGAGGCCACAGGCAACTCGACCGGCCTACCATCCTTGATGAACTCCGCGATGCGCAGTTTGTCCCCGACAAGAACGCAGTAGCGCAATTCTGGCATGTTTTTCAAAGAATCCCACTCACACAAGCTGATGGTGCGCGACCGATTCTTCAGCAGTAAGAGCACCTCGGTTCTAGGCCAAGAAACTTCGTCCACCACGTTGCGGAAACGTCGACCGCGCGAGCGTGCGCGTTCCATGCTTGGCCTGCAGGCACTGTGATAGGAAGCATCGTCATTCCATTTGCCAATAAGTTCCACTCCTAGATCAAGATCGTTCAGATGAGGCATGCCCTTCAAATAGCTACCAAAGATGACCACGGATTCAACCCGGTATGCCAAGTCCTCCCGCCCGTTCACCGTTTTTATTCTCGCCAGGAATTCCCTGAGAACACCTTCTGCGGATTTGCGCGAGACCGGCTTGGCCGCGTTAGCCATGCCAAAGGCATTCCCTTTGATCGTGGTCTCATAATTCACCATTGTTTTGTAGTACTGAGTTTCAGAACGCCAAATTAATCCAAGCTCTAACAGATCGTCAATCAACTTCTCCGCCCCGCGTGCCGACATCGAGAATCTATCCGCGATGGACTCGTGGTTGACGCGGTCTCCGAATCGTCGCAAGAAATCGCGTAGCTTCACACTATCCACGCCTGCGGTCTTCTCACCTCGCTTGATTCTCATCGCGATCCCATCTCGCAACCACCCACAAAGGCCCAGATACGACCGGAGCATTATGCTCGATAAAATTCAACTCCGATGGGGCACTAGGAACGGACTCGATCAGCTTGATGACCGCTTTCGTAAGCGGGCAAACAAGAATCCCGGCAAACGGCTCTAATTACAATGTGATCCGGCATCAGCGCGTTGCCTTCTGCCCGATCCAAAAACTCGTAATCTCTTCCAGCGACTTGCCTTTCGTTTCCGGAATCAGCCATCCAACAAGCACGATCGTCAGCAAGGCTCCGCCACTAAACACCCAGAACGTGCCGTCCGACCCCAATTCCTTCTGCATCACCGGAAACATTTGGTTCCCCAGGTAACCCACCAGCCACAGGGCCGTCGTCGCTATCGACATGCCCCGGCCTCTCACCTTCGTTGGATAAATTTCCGAGATGATCACCCAGCAGGCCACACCATTGCCAAACGCGTGCCCGGCCACGAAGCTCATCACAAAAATCAGTATCGCCACGCCGCTGCCATGTACGCGATAAAACCAGCCCACCAGCACTAGCGAAATAAATTGCAGTCCCGTGCCTGCCAGGATCAGTGTCTTGCGCCCAGCCCTATCGACAAGCCACAACGCAAATAACGTGAACAACAGATTGATCACACTCACCAGCACCGACTGAAAAAACGCGTCGCTCGTTGCGGTTCCGGCCGACCGGAAAATCTCCGGCAGAAACGAAAAGATCGGCGTGATTCCGCTAATTTGCTGCAATCCTGCCAACAGGATTCCCAGCATCAACGGACGCCGGAATGTGGTGAACAGTTCCGAAATGTGCCCGTCTTCGGTATTCAGCGCATTCTCGATTTCCGCTGCTTCGCTCCGCGCCGTGTCCTCGCCGTTCAGCTTCGTCAGCACGTCCATCGCTTGCGCGCGACGGCACACTTTCATCAGCCACCGCGGACTTTCGACGGCGGGCAGGATCATCAGTCCAAAAAGAAGCGCCGGTACAATTCCGGCCAGAAACATCCACCGCCAGCCCGTGCTGATATTCCAGGCTTCGCCTCCCATGTGTTGAATCCGCATGTTGACGAACACCGCCGCCAGAATTCCCACTACGATCCCAAGCTGATAGAGAGTGACGCAGCGTCCCCGCACGCGCGTCGGAGCGATCTCGGCGATGTAGTTCGGCGCAATCACCGACGCTGCCCCGATTCCCAGGCCGCCAATCAACCTCCACAGAACAAACTGCTGCAGATTCGTGGCGAACAACATCCCCACGGAAGAAAGTGCGAAGCACAGGGCGCACAACCCCAGACCCTTTTTCTTTCCAAGGTAATCGGCCACCGGCCCTGCCGCCATGCAACCGGCAATGCATCCTACCAGTGCGCAGCCCGCGGCCCACCCGATCCCGCTCGCATCCAGGTGAAACAATGAGCTCAAAAAACCAATGGCTCCACTGATCACAATATTGTCGTAGCCGAATAGCAATCCGCCCAGCGTTGAAACCGTTGCCGCAATAATCAGGGGGAGGTTCGATCCCGCCGTCGCCTGGCTATTCCGCTTGCCGGTTTCCACGAGTGGTGGGCTCCTGCGCCTTACCTGATCGTTCCGAAGATTCGAGCACCGCTTTTGCGGCCAGCATGAATCCCAGCGTGTGCGCCATTCCCGCATGCCACGGCGCCGCGCAGGTCATCTGCGGCGTGTGATCCGGAATGACAACGCCGTCGAACTCGTTGCGGTGCAGAATGCTTAGGATGCGGATCATGTCCACATCGCCTTCATCGATGAATGTTTCGCGATAGCGCGGCACCTTGCCCACAACGTTTCGCAGATGCAGATACGCGATCTTCCCTTGTTTGCTGTACTCGTCCACCGCTTCGTAAATGTTTCCTTCGGTCATTTCCGCAAGTGTTCCGACACACAGTTCCAGGGCGTTGCTGCGACTGGGAACCAGATCGATCAACCGCTTGTACATGTGCGGCTGGTACACCAGTCGCGGCTGCCTGCGCATCGTTGGCATTGGCGGATCGTCAGGATGAGCGGCCAGCTTCACGCCCGATTCTTCCGCAACGGGCACCACTTCCGCCAGAAATCGCTCCAATCGCCGCCATAATTCTTCGTGCGAAATGGGAGGCAAGTCGCCCGGCGCAGCGTTGCGGTCGTAAACCATGTTCCAGACCATCCCATTCGGAATAGGCAAGTCCTCCGCCGAACCGTCCATGCCGACCGTTACTGCGTGGCCCCTGCCCAGCGCTGCGGTGATCCGTCCACATACCCCCGCCAAACTAAAATTGTAGCCAAGCACCGGAACGCCCGCTTCTCCAAGCCGCCGGACGATGGTTTTCACTTTTTCAATTTGTTGCGCGCGTTCCGGGCCATTCAGCAGAATGTCGTGCCAATGCGCGGGATCAATGTTCTCGATCGCCGCAAGCTCCAGACCTGCGTCTTCAATTCTTGCGCGGAGTTCCTTCAATTCCTCCACCGTCCACAGTCGGGCAGGATCGCCGGCAACTCCCCATGGTTCGTATTTCGAACCGGTGGGCTGATTGTCGCGAGGGTTGGACGGGCCCTGGTTGAAGTAGTCCACCAGGTGCGCCACCACGTGTGTACATCCTGCCTGCCGCGCAAAGTCGTAGTAGTCCCTCGCCAACATGTGGCGGTAAAGTCCGATGCCGATCTTCATAGCCGGTTTCCGATTCCTCCGCCGTAATCCGGGCTAAGAATTTGCCCGTTGATCTCGCGAGCCAGCGGTGAACAAAGAAATACGAAGGCGTCTGCGATCGATTCGGGACTGTTTCTCCTACCCAGCGAAACCCGCAACACAAACTCCCGGTAAGCCGGGTCTTGCTCAAAGACTTTTAGCGAACTGCCCGCCGCTACGTTTCCCGGCGAGACGACATTCACGCGGATGCCGCTCTCTGCATATTCGAGCGCCAGGCTGCGGGCGAAATTTTCCAGCGCTGCTTTGGCTGACGCGTACGAAGAGATCAGACTATGCGGTATTCGCGCCACATAAGAAGACGTGAAGATCAGGTGCCCGGCAATTTTGCGCTCCCTCCAGGGCGCCAGCACCGGCCGTGCCAGATACGTTTGCGCAAAAAAGTTGAAGCGAAAAATGCGCTCGAACTCACTTTCCGAAGTGGTCGCAAAAGGGTGTAGCCCGCAGCCCCCGGCGTGGCCGATGACCGTGTCCATGTTGGGAAACATTTCGAACGCTGTTTTCACTACCGCACCGACTTGCTTCGAATCGGTTATGTCCGAGGCAATGTAGGTGCAAGTTGCTGGCGGTATCTGCCAGCCATCGAGGAGCGCCTTCGCTTTCCGCTCTGGTTTAATATCGGTCAGCACCAGCGTTGCGCCGCTCTCCGTCAGCCTCCGCACGATGTGCTCGGCAATCGCGCCTAACGCGCCGGTAATCAGAATCGACTTCCCGGTAAGATCGATGCTGATCATGGCTCGCCTGTCCGTCCTCTCGGAGAGTTGTTTGCTTACATGACTCCGTACTTCGCGAACGCCTCCACCGCACTACTTCCTTCTTCAATGGCCTTGCGCACCAGCTTTTCACCTCGCGCCTTTTCGAGCGCGCGTGTGAACACCTCGGCTTCCGCGTCGGCGGGAACCACTAGCACTCCATCACTGTCGCCAAGCAGAATGTCTCCAGGGCAAACCCGCACCGAACCAATTTCAACCGGCACACGAAAATCTACTACTTTGTAACGCGGCGCGGAGTCCTGTCCGTATGAGCCAAACCCGAATGTCGGAAAGCCCATCTCCAGAATCGCTTTTGTGTCTCGGACGTAGCCATTTAAAACCGCGCCCCGGCTGCCCAGCTTGCGCGCCCGCGTACTCATCAACTCTCCCCACAATGCGTTTCGCGGCGACGAGCCCGTATTCACATAGACTTCGTTTCTGCGAAGATCGTCCAGCGCCTCCAGCATCAATCCGAAGGATTTGTTCATCAACGGATTGGCGCTTCCCGAGGTTCGTTCCGCGAACACGTCCACCGAGAGCACCGGCATTGCGCGGCCTACCACCACCATGTCCCGCCGAATCGGCTGAATTTGTGGCGGCAAAAACTGGTGTTGCAGGTCGATCTTGTCCATCACGTCGCCCACGACGCAGGTAAACAGTTCCCGCTGAATTAGTGCCAAAAGTTCGTCGTCGGTCTTCCACAACTTCGTCGTGCTCATGGATCCATGCCTTTTTCTGAGTTGTCCAAGAGGCCGGCTTCGCCTAGCCCCTTACTCTAATTTAATGCCCGCAACGTCATTCAAAAAACGGCTCGTCCCTTCGCGAGTATCGCCGCGCGACTTCCTCGTTCAACGTGATCCCCAAGCCCGGCTTCTCCGGAACGTGAATGAATCCATCTTTGATCAGCGGCTTCGGCAAACCATCGATAAGGTCATTCCAGAACGGCACGTCGGTCCCATGAAACTCCAGCGCGAGGAAATTCGGTATCGACGCGCAAAAATGTGCCGAAAGCAGCGTTCCCACTGGACTGCTGATGTTGTGTGGCGCGACCGGCATCGTGTGCACATCGGCAAAGTGCGCGATAGTTTGCGCGACGGCCACGCCTCCAACTTTTTGCAGATCTGGTGTGACGATACTCAGCGCGTGCTTGGCGATGATTTCCTGGCGACATCATAAAGGTTGCGCGCGAACTGGAGCCATTTCGACTATTGTGGCTGGAAGATCCCGTACCGCCGGATAGCGTTGCGGCGCTGATGGAAGTGAGCTCGAAAGTACGGGTGCCCATCGCGACCGGTGAGAATCTTTTCCTTTTTGAAGGCTTCATCCGCACAACAGGTTGCTCAGCAATCGCGCGATCGACCAGGCGGCGCGTGCGATCGGAACGGTTCGCGTGACAGTCAGCGTAAAGGCGAACTTTGTTACGGAACTTTCCGCCCAGCAGGCGGTGAATCGGCACGCCCAGCGACTGCCCCAGCACATCCCACAGCGCAGCTTCGATGCCGCTGATCGCGTTGTAAATGATCCCACCCGTGGAACCTGCTCCGGAAGCCGCCAGTCGCAGTTTGCGGAATAAACGGTGAACGTCGCGCGGATCCTCGTCAACCAGAAGTGGCTCAAGAGCACGCAAAATCGACGTCAGGCCAGGAGCAAAAAAACATTCACCCAGCCCGGTGATGCCCTCGTCGGTTGCGATGCGCACGAACGTCCAATCGAAATTTCCTTCGACAACAGCGGTCTTGAGACGCGTGATTTTCACTGGGGAGCTCTCATGTCCACTTGGCCCGCAGGACCGGCTAGAGTAACGTTTTACCGTGCCCCGCACAACCGTTCATCGCTTGGTTTATTATCGAAGGCATGCCCTGCTTGTGAACAATCTGAGAGAAGCATACGATGCCCAGAAAGACCCTGGTTGCGCCTCAATACACCCGTCGTAGCCTCATCAAATCCGCCGCGGCCGGAAATTCAGCAGTTGGGACCGCCGCTGCCAGATTTTTCAAAAGTTGAGTTTCTCCCCTCACGAACCGATGTCGTTCACCGCGACAACTCCGGCTACAATCTCACGGTCAGGAATCTGCCCTGGGGCCAGTCGGCCTTCACCGTCAAGCGTTTCCGCATCAGCAAAAGCCAGAATCTCGACTTGGTCGAAGAAAAATCCGGCAGCGGAAGTACCCTTCATTTGGCCAACCCCCTCATTCCCGGTACAGTCGAACTGATCGTGGTTCAGCGCAACTAGCCGATTCCGCTACCCGCTACCGGCCACCACCAAAGCATCGAAATCGATTTTCGGGCTGGCCTTTCACGTCCGTCGCAATGGAGAACAGGCTTCCGGCCAGCCGATCGCCGCGCGGAGCGTCCGCTGACGCCGTTGTGACAAAAAGTGTACTCAGGTCCGCACCGCCAAACGTGCACGTCGTAATATTCTGTACCGGCATCTCCACAACGTGGTCAATCGTTCCGTCGGCCGCCACCCGCACCACGCAATTTCCGTAGTATCGGCAGTTCCAGAGATAACCCTCCGCATCCATCGTCGATCCATCCGGAACACCTCGCGTGAACCCTTCGAGAAAAGGTCTTTCGTTGGAGATGGCGCCCGATTCAGCGTCGTAGTCATACACCCAGATCACATTCTTCATGCTGTCGCCAAAATAAAAATGCCGCTGGTCGGGGCTCCACGTTAGCGTGTTGGAAATCCCCAGGGCTTTTCGCCAACAGGTCACTCGCCTGTCCGTCTCCACACGAACCAAGCAGCCGTCTCGCCCGCCGGCTTCGCTCGATGACCCGTCCGCATTCACGTTGTTGCGCATTGAGCCGATCCATAGAGATCCCCGCGGATCGCACCGCGCATCGTTGAATCGCACCTTCGGAAACTCCGCCAGCCGGTACAGCGCATCGCTCCGCGCATCCGTGGCTGGCTCCCACAGGACAACCTGCGAGCTCAATACGGCCACCAGCGTATCGTCACGATCGCTCAACGCCAGCGCGGTCACCGGTTCCTCGAAAAACCACGTGCGGACCGAGAAGTCCGCAAGATTCAGCCGATGAATCAGGAACCGGTTGATGTCCGTCCAATACACCGCTTGGTGTGCGTCATGCCACACCGCGCCTTCACCGCAGACGTCTCCCGTAGGCGCCACGCAGATCGGTTTCCCGATTTTCATTTCACTCCGATCCCCGCTAGCAAACCTCCATCGATGCGGTAGTCTCCGCCGGTACAGAATGCGGACCGATCCGACAGCAAAAACGCCGCCAACTCGGCGACCTCTTCGGCCGTTCCTACGCGACCGAGTGGATGAGCTGTTCCAAATCGCTCGACAACCTCGCTTACCGGAAGGTCTGGCGAAAAATGAGCTGCGGCCGCCTCCAGCATCGGCGTGTGAATCGATCCCGGGCTGATCGAATTGACACGAATGTGGTCAGCTGCGTGATCAACGGCGAGCGAACGGGTCAACGCCAGCAAGCCGCCCTTCGAAGCGGTATACGCCGCAACGCCGAACTGGCACGCGTGCCCCTGCACCGACGCCACCACCACGATCGAACCGCCGCCGCGTTTCCTCATTTCCGGAATTCCGAAATGCGCCATCAGGTACACACTTCCCAGATTCACCGCCAGGCAACGGTTCCACGTCTCCGGGTCGGTCTCGACTGAATTGCCGAAGGGATGAATCGCTGCGCAATTTGCCAGTAAGTCGACTCCCCCGAACTGCTCAACCGTTTTGCCGACAACTCTCTTCACTTGTTCCGGCTGGCTTACGTCGCACAATTCCGCGCGGAGCTTGAACCGGCTCGCATCCGATTCCTGTTGCAGTTCACGATTGGCGGTCGGATCGATACCGCAGGCCATGATGCGCGCACCGCCCTCTGCGAGCTTCTTTGCGATGGCGCGGCCAATTCCAGTCGTACCCGTAACGATCGCAACTTTATTTTCGAATTCGTTCACAGGTCAGCGCTCGCTTATTCTTGGTTTCCGCAGCCCTATAGTAAAGTTCGCCTCAGCGTACCGCAATCCATCGCTTTTACAATCTACGATTGTTCTCGCTTCGTTGTCGTGAAACCGAGCTTTGCCTAATTCCATGTGAATCGATGGCGTTCGGCTCATCTGTTGATGGACGCTATCTCTAAGTGTTCAATCCACCTATTACAGGGTTCCAAGGCCACACGGTATCTTGGAAACCCAAGCGTGAACAGATCGGCGACAAGAATAGGCAAGAAGTCTCGTCGCCCAGATTGTCGGCCTACCGGAAGTTGGACAGAAACGGGGTTCGCGGAGATCAGAGCGCAAGCTGCGCCTAGCGGCGCATTTCGTCCAACGGGACACCGTCTCAGACCAGCAGCCCAGAGCCGCGTGCCGTCAACCGAACACATTGCAGATTTTGCCGGCCGAAGCTCCGGTAAATGCGGCCACCAACGGTTTATCTCGGTCATGCCTTGAAGCGTACAATCGCTTGTATTTAATTGGGAGACTCTAGATTGCATCCCTTGCCCTTTTCCGGTGGACCCGCCTACGCGATTCTCTTTTGGGTTACCTACGCATTGTGGATCGTGCTGGAAACAATCGGGTCTAGAACCAGACGATCCCGCAACACCTCAAAGGCTCGCGATCGAGGCTCCTTCACCCTCATCATGCTTCTCCTTTGGCTCGCTCTGGGATTGGACTTTGCACTTTCCTTTCTCCTCCAACAAGCCAACATTCTGTGGAACCGGACTTGGCTCTTCTTCATCGGAATCGCCCTCATGCTCGTGGGAATGGCCTTTCGTTTCTACGCTATGTCAGTTTTGGGCCGATTTTTTACCTACGATGTTGCGGTTCACGCTGGGCAAACGGTCATTGAAGTCGGACCTTATCGCTACATCCGCCATCCCTCCTACACCGGCGCTCTCATCACTCTCGTCGGACTTGGTCTGGCCCTCGGGAACTGGGCCGGACTTCTCGCTCTTCTTGCCTGCATGGCAGCTGCCTACACATACCGCATATCCGTTGAGGAAGCCGCGCTCGTCGCAGCTCTTGGCGAGCCTTACATGGAGTATATGCGCCGGACCCGACGCCTCGTCCCATTCTTGTTCTAAATGGGCCTTCATCGCGGCGCCCGTACAAATTGTCCCACTACTTCGGTGGATTCTGAGTTTCGAGGACTTTTCCCTGCAATTTCTGGTATTCCTGCATCTCGTGTTGCGCCTTCGCAGCATTGCCCTGTTTGCGATATAAGGCGGCGAGACTGAAATGCGCCTGTGCCGCCAGTGAACTGCCTTTTTCGATCGAGAGCAACCGAGTCCATGACTTCTCGGCTAAAGACGAGTCCCCAACGAGCGAAGCGGCTTTGCCCAAGGAATATAGCGTCTCCGGCATGTCCGGCTGTAGCTCGTCGGAACGTTCCAATTCTGCACGTGCCTCGCTGCCTTTTCCTTGCTGCAACAACACGGCTCCAAGACGGTAAGCTGCCTCGGCGTTACCGGGCCGCAGTTTGGCCTCAAAACGAAAGGCCTCTTCCGCTTTGCTCCACTGTCCAGCGCCTGCATATACCAAGCCGAGTTCCAGGTGTAGCCCCGGTATATCTGGACGTTGTTGCAACGCTGCTCCATATTCTTTTTCGGCTTGGGGCATCTGACGGAGCACAAAATAGTTTTCTCCCATTGCTTGGTGTGCCCGGGGTGAATCGGGATATGCGTCAAGGAGTGTATCAATCGTTCGTTTCGAAAGCAGACCGCTGGCTCGGCCAAGGTAGTAGAGCAAATCAGGATCGCCAGGATGGCTGACCAACGCGGCGCTGAGGTTCGCAACGGCTGCTTCGTAGCGCCCGGTTTCGATTTGAGCAATGCCCAGAGCTGCGAGTGCGTGCGACCGCTCAAGGTGCGGAATAGCATCCTCCGCATACCCCTCCGCCAGTAAAGCATAACCCAATTGGAGGTGCGCCGTGTCGAACTCTGGATTTAGCTCCAGGGCACGCTTAAGGGCGACGACAGCGGCAGGATATTCGCGAGTCTCCAGGTAAACCTCGCCAAGATCGAGAAACGCCTCCATTAAGCTGGGATCGCTCTCCGTCGCTTTCTGGAATTCCTGGATAGCAACGTCAAAGCGACCCTGCTTATGAGCGTCAACACCAGCTTGCATGTGTTGAGCTCCCTCAGGTGAAACACCCTGAAGCGCCAACCACAAAAATAGCGCTGTAGTAATCACGGATGCTCCGGCTCGCGTATTTCCAGAAACTGATCTGCGGGCACGTCCTTGAGCGTCTGACGCGTCCCGGAAGGCCACGATACCTCGATCCATGCAGTATTCGAGTCGCCCAAGCCGAAGTGAAGACGCTTGTCACTCGCCGAGAGATAGCTTCCGGCCGTGGTCGCAAATCGGGTCTGTCCGTTCACGCGCACTCGCGCCCCAAGTCCGTCCCGGTTGCTCCGCGTTCCACGCAAGGTGATTGATAGCCAATGCCGAGTGCCGCCCCGATTCATCAAAATCAGGGGATGCCCACCCAGGACGGTCACTACCGCGTCCAGCCAGCCGTCATTGTTCAGATCTCCAAACGCCAATCCCCGACCCGCGACGGGAGTGGTGATTCCAGATTCGGTGCGTTCGAATCGTCCATTATGATTCAACGCGAGCAGCGGCGTCTCTAAATAGTGCAAGGAATGGTCAATGGCTTCCACGTTATCCAGGACGTGGCTCTGCGTTACAAGCAGATCCTTCCAACCATCGTTGTCGAGATCTTCCAGCCCGACACCCCAGCCCGAGCTGCCAGCCGTAAGCGTGCCGAGGCCTGTTTCTAGGCTCTGGTTCGAAAACAATCCTCCTCCATCATTGTGGTACAGCCCGTAGATCTCGCGGGGAAGTTCGGTGACGAGGATGTCTGGCCGGCCATCGTTGTCGTAGTCCTGAAATACGGTACCCATACCCGAGAGAGGCTTGCCATCAGCGGAGAGTCCCACGCCACTCTCGAGCGCGCACTCATTGAAAGTGCCGTTACCGTTGTTGTGGAACAGATACTGCTGCATACCATCGTTGGCCACAAAAATGTCCGTGAAACCATCGTCATCGTAATCGGCGAAGGAAACACCCAGGGCGCGGCCCTTTTTTGCGGCGATTCCGGATTTCATGCTGACGTCTTCAAACGTGCCGTCGCCCCGGTTCCGATAGAGAAAATTGGTGGTGGCCGGAAATTCGGCGGGCGGACAGTACGTCTGCCAAGCTCCGCCGCAGGCCTTGCTGTGCCGCGTATCCCACTCCATATAGCGGGTCACAAAAAGGTCGAGATGTCCGTCGTTGTCGAAATCGACGAAACCTGCCGAGACCGACCAACCTCCGCCAGCGACACCGGCTTTTGCGGTAACGTCCGTGAAGGTCCCATCTCCATTATTGTGGTAGAGGATATTCTTTCCGTAACTTGTGACGAACAGGTCGGCATAGCCATCGTTGTTGTAGTCGCCGATCGCCACGCCCATGCCGTAGTTTCCGACCCCAGCGGCAGAAAGTCCGGCGGCTTCGGTGACATCGCTGAAGCTGCCATCTTTGTTCTGGCGATACAGGCGGTTCCAATAGCGCGGGTTAGCGCGGTCGAACTTTTCGGGCAATAGCATCGGGCTGGTTACATGTCCGCCGTTGACCAAAAAGATATCCAAGAGGCCGTCGTTGTTGTAGTCAAACAGGGCGACGCCGCCAGGCATGGTCTCGATCAAGTATTTCTGGGGCGTCGGCGAATTCAGGAGGGTGAAATCCAAACCGCGGGGAAGCTTTACATCGAAAATTGGCGCGGCAGCAGCAAGCGCGCCGAGGCGCAGAAAATCGCGGCGATTGAATTGGCGAAACATCCCAGGAAGAAACATTCTAAATTTTGACACGGATTGCCCTAGGCTGCACCTTGTTGGCGCTGACGTTCGATATGTACAGGGAGATCGAGAAAGAGGCAGGAAACTCTAGTCTGTCGAGCCATGGCCGGAGGCAAAAAAAGTGCGGGGGATACCCGAAAGGCATCCCCCGCAGCCGAGGTTGTTGGTTAGAACGAGAACCGCAATCCGAACTGGATGAGCCTCGGGTTGCCGACGTCTGACGATACCACACCGAAAGAGGTGCTACCGTACGTGGTATTCGGTGCCGCGAACGTTGTGCGGTTAAAGATGTTAAAGAATTCCGCGCGGAATTCGATGTTGAACTTGCCTTCCGGACCGAAGTAGGTCCGCTTGAAGAGCGCGAAGTCCCAGTTGTTGAGGCCGTCTTGCCGCAACGTGGGATCGACGCGGGATTCCTCGCCGAAGACGTAGGCTGCCGGAGCGGTGAAACAAGAAATATTAAACCATTCTTGTACAGTTCGCGCAGAGCCCTTGTTGCATCCGGATACCACATTGGGCCTGATCCCTCCGGTGCCCAACCCCAACCCGGCTAGAAGATTGGGGGCCCCGTCGCTGATCTTCAGCGGGAAACCGCGCTGGAAGGTGGTGAGGCCGTCAAATCCCCACCCCGAAATAAACTTGTCCAAGACTCCCGAAGCGTTGGACATAAACTTCTGGCCATGGCCGACGGGAATGTCGTACACATAGCTAATGACCAAGCGCTGCGGAACGTCTTGCGAGGAAAGCGAATACTCGCCCTTCAGATTATTCCAATCCTGAACACCGCCGACGCCCCCGTTGCCGCTTCCTTCTAGCCACGACGTCAAAGTGTCTGTGTTGGAGATCAGTTTTGAGTTGGTGTACGCCACAAGAAACGAGCCGCCTCCGGTAAAGCGCTTGGTTACCGATACTTGCAGCGAATTGTAACCGCTACCGCAGCAAGGATCGCCCGCCAGGTTTATACCTGTGTACTGTGGGTAGGGACGATTCAATTGGCCCTGAATCAAGGTGCCAGGTCCCAAAGCACCGGGCAAGTTGGTGCTAAAGGGGTAGCTAGCCGCTGGAAGTACTTGAGCAATCGTTACATTGGCTGGGCCACCCGCAGCATATTGCGCCGCAGCCTGGTGGATGAAGCTGTCGGGAATTTGGTCAATTTGCGTGTTGTATTGCTGCAAGTGGACGCCGTGTGCCCCGGCGTAGGCTACATCAAGGAAAACGCCCCAAGGCAATTCCCTCTGGAGATCGAGGTTCCATTGCTGCGTATACGCAGGTTTATAGACGGTGTAGCCGGCCGTACCCAGTGGAGTTTGCTCTAGACCGAACGCGGAGATGTCTGGTAAAGCATTCCGACCCACAGGCGCGTTGAGGTTCGGGCCAAATGGTCCCACGGCGGGGCAAGTAAAGGTGTTCGCTAATCCACCCGGACCGGTCAAGGTGCAACCGCTAGAATTGAGAGTGCTCGCGGGATACAAACCGCTGGTGTTGCTCGCAAAGAAGGTCGACGTGGCGCTGTTGACTACGTCGCCATAGGGATTGGTCGCGAACGAAACATAGTTGGGATTAAAGAAGATTCCGTACCCGGCCCGGATGACGGTCTTGGGATCGAACGAGTAGGCGACCCCTATCCGCGGGGAGAATTCGTGCTTGGGAAGTGGAAAGGCATTTCGACCGACGTTGTTTACTCCAGTTCCGATGTAGTAGAGATCACCGGGGCAGTTGCTGCCAGCAGTACCGTTGCAGCCGGTAACCGTCGCGTTGGTGACATTTGGATTGAAGTAGGTCAAGCGGTTGAAGCGTTCCGAATAGGGACCCGCCAGTTCATAGCGCAATCCCAGAATGAGGGTCAGCTTGTTGGTGGTTTTCCAGGTATCGCTAAGGTAAAGAGCTCGGTAGGTCTCTTTGCTGGCAACTGGAGCAGAAACAACCGCCGAACCGGTGGTCTGGTTGCCGAATGCGGCGCCTGCTCCCAAGCCGTAGCCCAGGAGAAAGTCCGCGTAGTCGTTGCCGAGAACGGTGCCAGCGTTGCTAGCCAAGGGAGCGGTCCATGATCCGTTGTAGGAGATCAAGCCGCCGCCGGTGTTGGTTTGCAGATAGTTGTCAAAGCTATATTCGAGCTGACCACCGAAATTCAAAGTGTGCCGGCCGAGAATCTTGGTGAATTGTGCAGACCAGTTGTATTGCGTGTCCCAATCGTCGATGGCGCTCTGCCCCTGGCTGCAGGAGATGCCAGGATCGCTGATGGCAAAGCAAGGCGTCATCGGAGTGCGCTCGATGTTGGGAACGACGGAGTTGTATTCCGCCGGCCAGCCCTCTAGGGTCATATCAAAGCCGGCGTTTTTCGGCCCGCGGACGTAATTGTAGCGGCTGACGCTGAAATTCATACTGGCCGTCCAAGTCGATGAGATTGCATCGGTCCAACCCAGAGAACCGCTGTTGCTGACCGTGTTCTCATTGCAACGGTCCTTGCAAAGGCCCGTGCCATACGGATCCTGCGCCAAGCTCAGTTCCTTGAAGTAGGTATAGCGCCCGAAAAGGTGCTGGGTGGCTGTGAGATTCTGGTCCACACGCACGACATATTCGTTGATGTCACCGCCACCGGATGCGGACCCAATGAAATTGGGCTGCCCGCTCACGGGACTAAGGGCGCTTGCAGGAACAATGTTGGGATTTGTCGGATTTCCAATCAGCCTGCCAAGCAGGTAGGCCCCGGTGGGATTGATATACGGTTGACCTGTGACTGGATTGGTGCCCGTCAGGTTGTTCCCGGGGATAGGCAACCGCACATTGCCACCGGGGACGCCAGGAGTCGGATTTACAGTCAGGGGATTGTAGAGCTGATCCACATACTGTCCATTCTTTTGGTCGGAGCAAATGCTGACGCCAGGGTCCTGGGGATCGGGGGTGTTGAAGCCCGTTTGGCAAAGGTCAGCGAAATTGCCCGTGCGCTCTGCCGCCGTCGGAACAATCGAACTGAATGGAACTCCCTGGCGTGCCCGGTAACCCTCGTAACTGCCAAACACGAAGGTCTTGTCCTTTTTGATTGGACCGCCGACCGTGCCGCCAAACTGGTTCTGCGTATACGGTGGAGCTTTATTCGGTTCGCCTGTGGCAACTTGTTGGCCCGCAAGGAAAAAATCGTTGGCGTCCAATACTCTGTTGCGGATGTATTCGTACGCGGAGCCGTGCCAATCGTTGCTGCCGGATTTGGTGCTGAAGTTGACGACACCGCCGGAGAATTTGCCCCATTCGGGACCCGTGCTGTTGAACTGCACCTTGAATTCAGCGATGGAATCCTGCGTGGGAACAACGTTCGGCAAGTTAATGTACAGGGTGTTGAGCGGCATGCCGTCGAGGTATTCCGCACCCTGGTTCGCCATCGATCCGCCAATCTGATAGTTGCCGAGGTCAAAGGGGTTCTTGCCAACGATGGTTCCTTCCGAGTTTCCCTGAGGAACCACGGAAGGAGACAGCGCCGCCAAGTTGTAGACGTTGCGGCCATTCAGAGGGATTCCCTTCACCATACCTGCGTCAATAACCTGACCGAGGGAAGCGGAGTCTGGCTGCAGCAGTGGCGTCTCGCCGGTGACTTCCACCGTCTGCGTCACCTCGCCCAATTGCAACGTCAGGTTGATGGCAGACGTTTGCTGCAACTGCACAACAACATCGGTCTGCGACGTGATCTTGAAGCCGGTCTTCTCGGCGTCAACGCGGTAGTGGCCAGCGAGCAGGAACGAAAACAGATAAAGGCCATCCGAAGTAGTAACCTGAGTCAACTTCTGGCCTGTCTCAAGATTGGTGAGAGTAACTTTCACGTCGGCAATCGCGCCGCCAGAAGCGTCGGTGATAGTACCGGTGACGTTACCGTAGGTTGACTGCGCGTAGGATGCATGGCTGAATACAATCAGCCAGCTCCAGCAAAGCGTTAAAACAATTGCGTACTTGACAAGCATACTTTGAGTCTTGAGTTTCACGGCATTCCCTTTCACCCCAATAATCGCGGCTTCCACCATCCGGTTGTGACTAGCACAGCCTCTGATTTGATTTAGGAAACTATGAGAACCCGACGTCGTTCGATTGGGCAGGCGGGGCCTAGGGAGCTCATACCTCGACTAGGTTTATTGGCGGGGAGGTTACAGAATACCTTACACAAAGTCAAGTAGAATTGCGGGACGTGTCAAGCCTCTTTAGAAATGTCCCCTTCTTTACCTCATTAGAAGTGTCCCCTTTCTTTTGATTTGCTGTTGTCGTTGGGGAGTCCGCCGGAGCGAAGCCCTGCGCCGCGGTTTGTGCGGCG
>Ga0074045_10001897_pt1 | contig 19824 bp, 19 predicted proteins | sample BogForMeECP23OM2_FD_94442 | JGI IMG/M metagenome (GOLD analysis project Ga0074045, IMG submission 94442) | Bog forest soil microbial communities from Calvert Island, British Columbia, Canada - Bog Forest MetaG ECP23OM2 | ecosystem: Environmental > Terrestrial > Soil > Wetlands ...
GAGCCGTCCGCCGCTGCCGCGGCTGCTTGCACGCCATCGTCGAGCTGGGCCAGTGCCGCCTGCACGCTGCGCAGCAGCGCCTCCCCAGCGGCATTGATCACCAAACGACGTCCTCGGCGCTCGAACAGATCGAACCCGAGTCGTTCCTCGAGCCCGCGGATTTGCTGGCTGACGGCACTGTGCGTCAAATGCAGGACGTCCGCAGCGGCACGCAGATTCTGCAGCTCGGCGACGGAGCGAAAGGCGGTGAGGGTATTGAGGGGCAAACGCGACATACTGGTAAGTATAAATGACCAATATGGCCGGAACAAGTCGCTTTCCAAGGCATTACTGGGCTTGTAGCCTTACCAGAGCAATTTCGCTAACCCTTTCAAGCGGAGCTCACCATGCGCACACGACTTGCATCCATAGCCTTCGGTTCCAATCGCGGCGTCGCCGGCAAACCGGGCGCAAGTGCATTGCTTGCTGCCGTCGTTATCGCGCTTGCCATGCCCGCTGTCGGTGCGGAATCGGGCACTCCGGCAAGGGACACTGCGCCTGCACAGGAGCCCGCGGCCGGCCAGTTCACCGGCAGGTACGTCGGTGACACCCCGGTGTACCGCCTGCCGTCGATATGCGTTACGGTCAGCCGAACATCCGAGCTGGCCAGGCTTGAGCGCGAGGAACGGCTGGCGCGCGCTGGAGCGACGAGGGTGAAACCGGCAGGAAGGCCGCCGGCGAAAGCGTGGCGGGCCGGGTCGGCGACTTCTTTCACGGCGCCCGGCGTTGCGCTGGCCCTGCATCGGGTCGCGGTCGCGAAATCGCCGCGGCCCTTTGTGAGGCCCCGGGGTCCCCAGGGTCTTCCGCAACAAGGCCTTCCCGCAGCGTACGCTTGGCGATGCGAACAAGCGCATCAACCCGGGCGCGAGACGCGCGGCATCAGCGCAGGCGTCCGCTGGCCCCCTAACGACTTAATTTTGTAACACTCGTATTGCAAGGTTCGGCAAGCGTCGCGATGCGTCTCGCGATCGGTGGTCGACAACCAAACTACTCATGGGAGAGCCCTAAGCCATGCCCGCCGCGTGCCGAGCTGCTGTGCAAGGTTGTGCCGTGGGGCTTGCGGTACTGGCGAGTGTTTCAATGGCCTGTGCCGCCGAGCCTCACAATGTGGTCCTGTTCGTGCCCGATGGCCTGCGCGCACAAATGGTGAACGCGGAGACGGCTCCGGCAATGGCCGCCATCCGCGAGCGGGGCGTGAACTTCAACAATCCCCATTCGCTCTTCCCGACCTTTACGACGCCCAACGCGTCGGCGATGGCGACCGGTCATTACCTGGGCGATACCGGTGACTTCAGCAACGTGATCTATTCGGGTTTCCCCGTGCCGGGTGCCGGCAACAGTTTGACGCCGTTTCTTGAGAGTGACCCCGTTCTCGGCGACGTCGACGAGCATTTCGCCGGCGACTACCTCGACGAAGCGACGCTGCTGAAGGCGGCGCGGGAGGCGGGGATCAGCACCGCCACGGTGGGCAAACTCGGCCCCGCGCTGATCTTTGATCACACCGATCGGACCGGTGAGCCCACGATAGTCGTCGATGACTCGACCGGCACAGCGAGCGGCATTCCGCTGTCGAAGGAGGTCCAGGACGCGCTGAAGGCGGCGGAACTGCCACTCGTTTCGCCCTCGCGCGGCGACAACGGCCAGCCAGGGACCGCCGTCACCCCGGGTACGCACGGTGCCAATGTCGTGCAGCAGGCATATTTCGCGGAGGTGGTGACCAAGGTCATTCTGCCGATGTTCAAGGCGCGAAACAGGCCATTCGTGATTGTCTTTTGGTCGCGCGACCCCGATGGCACGCAGCATAACCAGGGCGACAGCCTCAACGAGCTCACGCCGGGAATCAACGGACCGACGTCACTCGCTTCGATCAAGAATGCAGACGACAATCTGCTGCAGATCCAGAAGGCGCTCGCCGATCTCGGGCTTGCCGAATCGACCGACATCTTCGTTACGGCCGATCACGGCTTCTCCACCATCTCGAAGCAGAGCAAAACCAGCCCGGCGGCGCATGCCTCTTATGCGGATGTTCCAGCAGGTTTGCTCCCGCCGGGCTTCGTCGCTCTCGACCTGGGCGCGGCGCTCGGTCTCCCCGTCTACGATCCTGACAACAAAAACACGCTGATCGCAGCGCAGGGTCACCCCAGTCGCAGCAACGGCTTGATCGGGATGGATGCAGCGCGGCCGGATGTCGTCGTAGCAGCCAATGGGGGATCTGATCTGGTTTATCTTCCAAAGAAAGACAAGAAATTGGCGGCGCGCGTGGTGAAGGCGCTTTTGGCACAGGACTATGTCAGCGGACTTTTCGTCGACGACTCCTTGGGGAAATTTCCTGGAACTCTGTCGTTGAGCGCGATCAATCTAAGAGGCTCGGCATTGACCCCTCTACCGGCCATCGCGGTGAATTTTCGAACATTCGATACGGGCTGCGACCGACGCCTGACCTGCACGGTCGAGATCGCCGACACCGGCTTGCAGCAAGGCCAAGGCATGCATGGAACCTTCAGTCGCGCGGATACGATGAACTTCATGGCAGCGATCGGACCCGATTTCAAGGCAAGTTTTGTCGATGAGGCACCGGTCAGCAATGCGGATGTCGGCAAGACCTTGGCGCAAGTACTTGGGTTGAGAAGCAAAGATCACGGCAAGCTTGTGGGTCGTGTCTTGAAGGAGGCGATGCCCGGAGGCGTCTCCCCAAAATACACGGCAAAGATATTGCGCTCCGCGCCTGCACCCGATGGAATGCGAACCGTCTTGAATTATCAGTTGGTGGGGGCCACGCGATATTTCGATGCAGCGGGCTTTCCCGGGCGCACGGTCGGCTTGGAGGAGCCCGCGCGTACCCATTAGGAGCGGATTTTAGCGGGGCAAGACGCGCGCACCGATAATTGCAACTCGAATCCCCGGCCGCTGTACTTCTGCAGCGCATGAAACGCCCAGATTTTGCGAAGCCATCTCGGCTGCGTCACATGTTGCGGGCACGTTGATATTGCCCAAACGTAGGAATGGTCCCATGGCGCCGTTACGTCGACTCAGAGCAATCGCACACGCGGTACTCGTGATCTGTCTCACGGTGAAGGTTGCCGTGGCTGCGGACCAACTGCTGCCCGGTGCCGGCAATGCGGCAGCAGTTCAGCTCTCGCATAGCTCTCCGCTGGTGCAGTCCGCGATGCGCTACCTCATCGCGCAAGCCGAGCGCATTCACGACCGCCAACTGCGCGCCGCCACGATCGACATCCTGAAGAACCCGAAGACCTGCGCAATGCACAGGCGAGGCCTCGCCACATTAGAAGCACAGGACGCGGTAATCCAGACACTGTTCGACCAAGGGCTGATCAGTCGTGCCGACGCATCGGCTTTCCCCGCGGGGGTGCGCGCCGGAGTCTTCCCGCCGGTTCTTGAACCCGATTCCGATTGCCCGCAGTTGCCGCAGCCGTTTCAATCGGCGCCGGGTAGCGTCTTCGGGGGACACCATTCCTATCCGGGAGGCCTGCCGGTGCACGAGTCGAACAACGACCTGTCGGATCAGCATCTGGCCAGCCAATACCAGGCCGTGTACGGCAGCACCGGTCGCGGCGGACTGCCCATGGTGGAAGGCTATGGCGCCGTGGACAAGCATCGACCGGCTGGCGGCAAGCAGGGCGATCTCCCGATCGACCAGGATGTGATCTTCGCGGCACCCATCTGGCACGACTGGGCCAAGACGATCGTCTTTCAATGGAATGCCGATGGCAGCGAGTTCGCCGAGTTCAACTTTGGCGGCGCGGGCACGCAGGACGCGTGGGGCGCGGCGGGCGACTCACGCACCGGAGGGCATCACATCCTGAGTCTCGCCGAATCGATGGCCCGGGGCCTTTCGCCATTGCTGGTCGTGACCCAGGCCAGCGCGCATGCTGCGCCGACCAATGGCAACGAGTTCAAGGTGGTCAACTGGCTGCGCGCGGGGGCGATCATCGCGCGCATCGATCCGGTGAAGGCAGGCTATCTCACCACCGACGCTGCCGGCCACCTGCGCCTGCCGGCATTGGGCAAGCTCGGCGACGTCAACCTGAATGCGGCAGGGCAGCCGAATCTGAGGGTCGAGTACGCATTGCATAACCTGTCCGACGCCGACTACAGCTTTTCCGGGCCTGCCGTAGCGGAGGTCAGCGTGCTGCTGGCCGCATTGGCGCCGGAGTTTGGCTACGACGCGGCCGACGTGAGCGCGTTCAATACGCGCTTTCGCAATCCGTCGCTCGCCTACCTGGGTGCCGAGCGCCTGCTCGTATTGTATGGGGGCAACGGGCTGGACGCGGTTCGACACGAACTGCAGCGGCTCCGGCAGGTCGGCGCGATCTGATCCACAACAAGCCAGTCGCCCTCCATCTTGACGCGATTGGGCGATGCAGCCGGCGGCCGCATCCATTTTGGCGCGCGCTCAGAGCCTGCGGCCGCAGATGCCTGTTGCGTATCGCGCCAGGCGCGATATGCGCACCCGCTAGCTCAGTGCCGGATGCCGCCTCGACCGGTTGCTTTCGGCTCGGCTGGTACCGCTTCGACCGACAGGGTGATGGTGCGTCGCTCGTTGGGGTTCATGGCACCCACACCGATGAGCTTGTGCGCGATTTCTTCGTTGCGATCGTTATAAATGGAGACCACGACGGTGTACTCCCAGGGGTCGCCGTCGGCGGGGTGACGGATGCTTCCCTCGATGCGCAGCGGCGTAAGCGCGGGCTTCCGCGGCGCCTCGGCCATGGGCTCGAAGCGCACATAGTGCCGGCACGCGGGACAAACGGCAGCACTCTCGAGGATCGTCTCCCGACAGTGCGGACAGTCGCGCGTCGCCCCTGGGCTGGCGGGGCGGGCACTGCTCATGAGCCGGCGTCGCTCCCAATGCCCTTGCCATTGCCCGGTTTGACGGCTTTCGCGCCGCCGTCGTCCCAGCCGAATTCGGCCCGACCGCGCATCCGCGCACCGGCAGCGACCGTCAGGGAACCGGCTTTGAGGTCTCCCGTTAAGACGCCGGTCTGTTGCAGATCGACGCCCGAGGACTCCTCGATGTTGCCTTCCAGTTCACCGGCGATGGTGACCTTGTCGGCGCGCACGCTTCCCGTCAGCTTGGCGCCGACCTCGATGGTAAGGTCGCCCTGCAGGCTGACGTCGCCCTTGAACTTGCCGGCGACGCGTACGCTGCCGTTGCCCTCGATCTTGCCTTCGATGGTGATGTCGGGCGCGATCACCGATTCCTTGCGCGGCAGATTCGTGTCCGCGCGTGCGACCGGCGCAGCCGCGGCTACGGGCGTGTACTGAGGCTTCGACAGCGTGTCTACCCGGACAGGCTCCTTCGGCTCCGGAGCCGGAATGGGACTCGGCCGTGGGGCCGTATTGTCTTTCCACATGGACATGGCGAAGGGACAATCGAGAGGGAGGGGTGTTGAGGCTAGCCCCAATTGCGCATTAATGCAATCGTCATATTAAGGGAAATGACGAGGATTTCCGCCGGGGCCATCAGAAAAGTCGCCCGTTTATCGAATTTGTGGCTCCTCGGTCGACCGGTAGGTGGAGGCGGAGTCGATTGGGCGCGCCCGCCGAGCGCGACCTATTCCATGACCCTATCCGTGCAATCGACGGCACAGCCGCCGGGCTGTGTCAATCCTTAGATCCAGATTCCCCAAGCCAGCCGATTTTTGCGATTTGCGCTCAATACCGGACATGCGACGCCCCCCCCCGCAGCCGGTGATCCGAACTGAAACTCCAAGCGCTGGATTACGGGTTCTTTACACCGCGGACGGCCGAAATTGACGCGTTCTTTCCGCACCACGGATTAGGCTCGCTTCATCGGTAGAAGCGTGAAAAAAATCATGTCGATCGACCTCTGGCATGACTATTTGCTACTGCGACCGCTGCTAGTCTTTGTGCTCGCTGCGCCGCTGCTCGTGTTGGCGCTGATGTTGCGCGGGCGCGGCGAGTCGCCGCGCCCGGAAAGTAAGGTACAAGAGGACGCGGCGCCGATGGAGTCGAGCGCCGCGAACGAGGGTCAACCCGAGCAGGATCCCGAGCGTCGTGTCGAAGCGAGTTCGTGCGAGTAACGGCGCTGTTGCGCCAGATCGTCGTACCGCCGGAACGCGCGCCGCCTCGCTTGATGCAGGCTAGATCGATTTAGGCAATTCGGAGGCTGTCAGATGTCGAATCAGAATCTCTTGATTTTCGGACCGGAGGCGGCCCCGCGCTCTGGCCCGGTGCCGATAGGCAACCTGGGGTCCCGCTTCGGGCCGACCGACGCGGTCGGGTCGAGTCGGGTTCCGGTCGAAGCGACGGCAGCCAGCCTGAAGGCGGTCATGGAGCAAGTGAGCAATCTAATCTTGGGTGCCAAGGACGCTGTCGGCGAGTTTCGCATTGCTCACGTGGATGTCGCTCTGGTGATTGCAGCCGACGGGTCGGTCGGTCTTCTTGGAACCGCGGTCGGCGCGGGCGCGAAGGCGACGTTAACGGTGCGCCTGCAACTCTGACTGCTTGGTATGTTTCTCGGCGGCATTCCGGAAGGGGCCGCCAGCGCGTCCATGCTCACGAGGGCCGGTTTCAAACCGAGAATTATCTTTTCGTTGTGGGCAACGGTTCTGCTTGCCGGGATGGTGGCTGCGGCGGTGGGGAAGGCGTACATCGGAGCGTCGAACTCGCTTGCTGCCGTGTTTTGTGAAGCCGTAGCCGGTGGGGCAGTGCTTGCGCTCGTCGCGCATACCATGATCCCCGAGGCAATTGATGAGGGAGGCTCCTTCGTCGTGCTCCCGACCGTCGCGGGATTTCTGTTCGCGCTGTACCTCGCGCTCAGCACGGCGCTGGATTGAGCACCGACTGGCGCGGACTTCCCCGATAGGGGTAGCATTGCTTGACTTTCATTCGTCGACGCGGGGATTCAGTGATAGTTCGGCGAGCTTTCATGCAGCTACTCGGTGCGGCGGTCGTAGTTACTGCATCTCATGCGTTCGGACAGCCCGCGGACAGAATCCGAAAGATCGGCGTTCTAAATACGTTGCCAAGAACTGCGCCGCTCGCTCAGGTGCTCTTGCGCGACCTTCGTGATCTCGGCTACGTCGAAGGCGAAAATATCCTGGTGGAATATCGTAGCGGCGCGTACGCCGACTTTCCTGCGCTGGCTCAGGACCTGGTCAACCTCAAGGTTGACGTAATCTACGCGGTAATGGAACAGGCCGCCCAGGCGGCGCGGAACGCGACTACGACAATTCCCATCGTTTTTGCCGTCCTTGGCGACCCTGTTCAGTCCGGCCTTGTCGCATCATTGAGTCATCCTGGCGGGAACCTCACAGGGCTTACCGCGTTCGGATCCGAGCTTGGTGGCAAACGCGTCGAATTTCTCAAAGAGCTTATCCCCCGCTTGTCGCACATTGGGGTCATTTGGAATCCCGCCGCTCCGACCAACGCGCCCACTGGGTCGCAAATGAACAGACCTGGGGAGGCGGGGCTGCAGCGCACCGCGGAGGCGGCACGCGTACTAGATATTCAGGTGCGATCGCTTCCAGTGCGAACGCCGAGCGGCCTGGCGGACGTTCTCGAAGCCGTGGCGCAGGAGCGCACCGATGCGCTCATCGTAGAAGAGGATCCGCTGACCTATTCGGAACGAAGCCGAATTATCGAATTCGCGGCGACCCACCGTTTGCCCGCAATTTACGGCTACCGCGATTACGTGGTTTCGGGAGGGCTCATCAGCTATGGAGCGAACCTGCCCGAGTTACTGCACGGTGTCGCGGGATATATCGACAAGATCCTCAAGGGAGCCAAGCCCAATGATTTGCCCATTGAGCAGCCGACCCGATTCGAGTTGGTGGTCAACATCAAGACCGCCAAGGCGCTGGGCCTCACGATTCCGCAGCCGTTGCTCGTGCGCGCGGACGAGGTCATCCAGTGATTACAAGCGGTCGGGGAGCCAATCTAGCAGCTTGATGCAAAACTGGACATTTCGCGATTATTGACTACTTTGTGGATAGGTCGATTCGACTTCACGAGAGAAGCACGATGCGCGGTCATCAGGATCCCCAGGCGTCGATGTTCAGTTATTTCTCGCCGGAGGCGCGCGTTCCTGGCGCGCACCCGCTGCGTTCGATCAAGGGCTATGCCGATACGGCGCTCAAGTCGCTTAGTCGCGACTTCGATGAGCTGTACGCGAGCACGGGCCGGCCCTCGATTCCGCCGGAACGGCTGCTCAAGGCGAGCTTGCTGATCGCGCTGTACTCGGTGCGCTCGGATCGGCTGTTCTGCGAGATGCTCGATTACAACATTCTGTTCCGCTGGTTTCTGGACATGAATCTGGAGGAGCACGGGCTCGACCAATCGAACTTCTCGCGCCTGCGCGAGCGCCTGGTAGAGAGCGATGTGGCGCTGCGTTTCTTCGACGCGGTGGTGGCCGAAGCGCGCAAGCTGGACCTGCTCTCCGACGAGCATTTCACCGTCGACGGTACGCTCATCGAAGCCTGGGCCTCGACGGCGAAGAGCATGCGCCGCAAGGACGGCCCGCCGGATAGCGGCGGCCCAGACGATCAAGGCATGGTCAACATCCGTGGTGAGCGGCGTTCCAACGCCACCCATACCTCGGCGACTGACCCCGACGCCAAGCTCATGCGCAAAGGCAAGGGCAAGGAATCCAAGCTCAGCTATGGCGGTCATGCGCTGATGGAGAATCGCCACGGCCTGTGCGTCGACCTCAAGATCACCGCGGCTGTTGAGACCGAGACGGAGGCCGCCAAAGCCATGCTGGAGAGGCAACGGCGCAAGCGGATACGGGTCAGCACGCTGGGCGCCGACAAGGGCTATCACAGCAAGGATTTCGTGGCGCATCTGCGCCGGCGCAAAATCGCACCGCACCTCGCGATGATCGATGGTCGCAAGACCCCAGGATTGGATCGCCGCACCACGCGGCATGGTGGCTACGCCGTGAGCCAACGCAAGCGCAAGCGCGTTGAAGAGATCTTCGGCTGGATGAAAGCCTACGGCGGCCTGCGCCGTACCTTGGTGCGGGGCATTGGCCGCGTGCAACTGCACGCCTACCTGGTCGGCACGGCGTACAACCTGCTCCGGCTCGCGCGTTTGCAGCCGCTGACAGGATAGGTGCCTCCGGAGCAGCCTCATAGGGTGCAAATAAACCTGAAAACAACCAAATCGAGCAGGTGAAACACCAGCCTGCTCTCCCCGAAACGAAGAAAGGCCGAAAGAAATGGTGTTGCTCATTCAAAATCGCCGTTCTGCATCAGGCTGCTAGAGGGTTCGAACCATGACATTCACCCGCCTGCTTGCGTGCCTCGCCGCGGCCGCCGCGGCGCTGCTGCTGGCCTCGTGCGGCGGCGGCGGAAGCCCGGGCGACATTCACCCCGGAAGCAGCCCCCCTCCGGACGCGGGCGAGCCGAACACCTTCCTGCTGTTTCCCAACCCGCAGCTGCAGCCGGACGGTTCCCTGCAGACCAACACACCGGCCTACGCGCAGGCGTACTACGCCGCCATCGATCCAGACAACACGAAAGACACGTTGGCGAAGTGGAAGGCTGCCAACGGCTTCGACACGGGGACGGGAACGCAGGTCAGCGCAGTCTTCGGCGATGTGCGCGACTTGGGCTTCGGGCGGCGGATGACCGCGCGACAAAATCCCGACGGCACATTGGCCTTCCTGGTCGAGAATTACCTGGTAGAGACCGGTGCGGCATACGGCTTTTCCCCGCTCAACCTGGAGGCCGCGATCGTGCGCGACCCGAACGCGCTGGTGTACCTCGCCGGCATCGAGTTCAGCCCGGGGCCGGCGGGCGGGACCCGCTTCGCGAAATTCTTCAATTTCAACGTCTCGACCGGCGTGCGCGAGAACATGGTCAACATCGATGGCCTTGGCGAGAAGGCCATGCCCGGGCCTTGCATCGTTTGCCACGGCGGCCGGGCCGACGCGCTGACGCCACCCGACGCCTCGGGGCAGCCGCTCTTCAACTTGCTGCAGAACGCGGTATCACACACGCGTGGCGACACGCTGGGCCAGCTGCCGCCGTTCGAGGTCGACGGTTTTCAGTTCTCGACAACGGCTGGTTACACGCGGGCGGAGCAAGAGGCGGCCCTCAAGACGATGAACGCGATGGTCCTGTGTTCGTACCCGCTGGCTGCGCCGTCGACATTCCCGGAAGACGCTTGCCGTCGCCCGGCGGGCCTGGACGAGTGGCAGGGCACCGCTGCCGCGCTCGTCAAGGCGTCCTATGGAGGCGACGGCCTGCCCAACCCGGCTTACGCCGGCGGCAACGTGCCCGCTGCATGGACGGCGGCGGGACAGACCGCGCTTTATACGACGGTGATCGCGCCCGCGTGCCGCGTGTGTCACATGATGCGCGGGACGGGACTGCAGTCGGACCTCGATTTCACGACGTACCAGAAGTTCCAGTCGTATGCGGATCGAATCGATGCCACCGTCGTCAATCGCGGCAACATGCCGTTGGCGAAGCTGGTGTACGACACGTTCCACGCTTCCTCGGGAGAACAAACGCTGGCGAATTTCCTCGCGGCCCAAGGCTTTGCGGCGAGCGATGCAAGCGGAACCCCGCTGCGACCGGGCCGTCCGATCGCCGACCCGGGGCCGGATCGTGTGCTCCCCCAGGGCGCCACCCTCCTATCGGGCACCAGCAGCTTGTTCGCGAACACCTACGCCTGGTCGATCGTGTCGATCCCGCCGGGGGCGCCCCCCGCCACGCTGACGGGCGCCAACACGGCGCAACCCACCTTCACCGCGGCGAGCGACGGGACCTACGTGCTCAGTCTCGTGGTCGGCAACGACTCGGGCCAGAGCGCGCCGCAAATGCTGACGCTGGTGGTGAACCACGCATTGACCCCGGCGCCGAGTGCCATCCGTTTCGCCGACATCAAGGCGATCTTGCAGGATGGGGGCGAATGCCAGGGCTGCCACAATCCCGCCGGCCCGCTGCACCCGCCGATTGACTACACCAATTACGACCGCAATGGCGATGGCGTCGTCGATGCGACGGACGACGCATGGTTCTACGCCGAGGTAAGGAGCCGCATCAATTTCGAGGAGATCGCCGACAGCGCGCTGCTGCGCAAGCCCGCAGGCTTCCATCACTTCGGCGGTCTTGGCGCCGGCTTCGACACGAGCCTCGCGCCGGGGCAACCGGGGCGTGCGAAATACGATGTCTTCCTCAACTGGGCGCTCAACGGCGCGCCGCAGTAACGCCCGCGGGCGGGATCAATAGGGGCGCCGCGGTCCCAAGTAATTGTCCTTCGGGAACACGAACGGCGGCGTGCGCCCCACCAGCGCCTCGATGAGCATCAGCTCCTGGTCGGTGTGATTGATGAACGGCGCGAGGCGGATGTTCTGCCCGGCCTGCTCGCCGGCCAGGATGTAGAGCGGTCGGTCGTGCTGGCGTGACACCACGGTCTCGCGGCTCATCGGGTCGTTCGCTGCGACGATTTCGGCGGTTCCGTAACAGGTGCAGAAGTAGGTCTGCTCCGGATCCGACTCCATGTAGACGCCCGTTCCGCGAATGCCGATGGATGCGTTCTTCGTCTTCAGGTTGACGGGCTTGCCGCTCGGAAACACCGAGAGGATCTTCCCCGTCAGCAGCTGGGCGCCCGAGACGATTAGCGAATCGGACTGTTTGGTCTCGATCGTCACATGGCTCTCGCTGCGCTGGAGGAAGGCACTCTCGCCCACGACGTAGACGGCCTCGCTGTTCTTGCCGGTCTCGACAGTCGCGTTCGAAGCGATCTTCGTATCGAGCGTGGCCGGCTGGCCGTTGACCCGCACCTCACCTTCGATGCGGTAGATCGATTTGCCCGGCGGCAGCGGTGCCGGCCGGGCGCCCAGCACCTGCGCGCTCGCCCCGCGGCCGCCGAACGCGCTCGAGAAAAACCCGGCGGCGAGCGCCTTGATCAGAAGGCGGCGCCGCGGATCGTCTTCATTCTTGTTCCAGGCCATCGCTGCACTCCGGGGAGGGTAGCCATGATTCTGGCCGTTTGGCGGGGGCTGGTCAAAGTGAATAATCCCGGCCACTCCCCAAGCAGGCCCGCATCCCCTATGCTTCCCGCTCCGACAGCCTCGCGCACGCCCAAGTGGCAAATACCGTTCGCCGCATCCCGAAGGTCTCGCTAAGCACCCTTATTCGCGTCGGCATCGGACTGGCGCTGGTTGCCTGCCTGCTCGCCGACGCCGCGGGTTGGCAGGGACTCCCTGCCCTGACGCAGCTCGAACGCTGGGCCTACGACGAGCGCGTCCGCCAGTTCCCGCCCGCGACGAGCGACCCGCGCGTCGTCATCGTGGACATCGACGAGCGAAGCCTCCATGCCGAGGGACACTGGCCCTGGGGTCGCGACAAGCTGGCGCTGATGCTGCATCAGCTTTTCGCACGCTACCAGGTGCGCGTGGTGGGCTTCGACGTTGCCTTTTCCGAGCCGGACACGACGTCCGGCATGTCGGTGCTCGAAGCGGCCGCCGCGAACGAATTGCGCCACGTCGCGCCGTTCCAGGCCTTCGTCCGGCATGCACGCGACTCGCTCGACTACGATCGCCGCTTCGCCGAAGAGATTGCCAAGGGCCCGGTGGTCCTCGGGTTCCTGGTAAGCCCCAAGGAGGATCGATCGGGTGAGTTGCCGCCCCCGGCGTTCGAGGCGAGCGCGCTCGCGAACGCGGAATACCACCATTTCAGCGCTGCGGGCTATAGCGGAAATATCGCGCCGCTGCAGGCGGCTGCGAGCGCCGCCGGACATCTGTCGCCGGCGCTCGACCCGGATGGCGTGGTGCGCAGCGTACCCATGTTCATACAGATCGGGGACGGCTTCTTCGAGGCGATGTCGCTCTCCGTGCTGCGCATGTACCTCGGCAACGCGCCGATCCACCTCGAGACCCACGTCGAGTCCGGCGATCCGCCGCAGGGATGGATCCGCTTCGTGCGCGTTGGCGAGGTCGTACGTATTCCGCTCGACCAGATGATGGCCGCGCTCGTTCCCTACCGAGAGGACCTTCGCTACGTCTCGGCCACCGACGTGATACGGGGTACGCTCGGCGCCGACGAGTTGAAGGACCGGATCGTCCTCGTCGGCACCTCGGCCCGGGGACTCGTCGACGTCCGCGCCACGCCCAAGGCGGAGGACCTGCCGGGCGTGGAGATCCACGCCAGCCTCATCGCCGGCGCGCTGGACAACGCCATCAAGTCGCGACCGACGGAGGTGCTCGCCATCGCAGTGCTCACGATCCTGCTCCTCGGCATTCCGCTCGCGGTGTTCCTGCCACGGCTGTCCGCGCTGGCTGCAACGCTCCTTGTAGCCGTGGTGTCCGCACTCGTCATAGGTGTCAACGCGTGGGCGTGGCAGGCGCACAACCTGGTGCTTCCGCTGGCCGGTCCGCTGGTCATGCTCGCTGGGCTCTACTTCCTCGACGTGGCCTGGGGCTTCTTCGCCGAAACCCGGCAGCGCAAGCTGATGACGACGCTATTCGGCACCTACGTCCCCAAAGAGATCGTCGCCGAAATGGCGAAGCAGCCCGAGAGCTATTCGATGGGCGGCGAGAGCCTGGAGATGACGGTGCTCTTCGCCGACATCCGCGACTTCACGTCGATCGCGGAAAACCGCAAGCCACGAGATCTGAAGGACCTGATCAACACCCACTTCACGAAGATGACCCGCTGCATCCAGGACCAGCGTGGCACGGTCGATAAGTACATCGGCGACGCGATCATGGCCTTCTGGGGAGCGCCGGTACGCGATGAACACCACGCACGCCGCGCGCTCGAGTGCGGCCTCGCCATGCAGCAAGCGCTGCGCGAGCTGGACCCGGTGTTTGCGAAGAAGCGCTGGCCCGCGCTACGCATCGGCGTGGGCATCAATTGCGGCACCATGAGCGTCGGCGACATGGGCTCCGAGTTCCGCCGCTCGTACACGGTAATGGGCGACGCGGTGAACCTCGCCTCGCGCCTCGAGGATCTCACCAAGGAATATGGCGTGGGCATCCTCGTCTCCGAGAACATCGTGCGAGCGGTCCAGGGGTTTGTCTACCGCGAAGTGGACAAGGTGCGCGTGAGGGGCAAGCAGGAGGGTGTCGCGATTTTCGAGCCGATCGGCGTACAAGGTACGGTCGACGGCGACACGCTCGCGGGCGTCGCCTACTTTCACGTGGCCCTGGCGTACTTCCGCGCACAGCGCTGGGACGAGGCCGAAGCACTGCTTCAGGAGCTCGCTTCCAGCGCCCCAGCAGCGAAACTGTTCCGGCTCTATCTCGAGCGCATCGCCGGCTTTCGCACGAGCCCACCCGGCGCTGACTGGGACGGCGTATTCGGCTTCAGCAGCAAATAGCGCGGGCGGTTCCGTGCACACCGGCGGCGTCCTGCCGGCATGCCTTCGGCAGCTTCTAGGCGGCACCGGAAAAAAGGGTGCAAGGTCGAGCGCGCCACCGCGTGGGCGTTCGCGGCTTCATGTTGACAACTGACTGCGCCGACCCGCCTCGACACCAGGCCAGGTGCTCGAGTAACGATGGCGTGCCAATGTGCGCCAGCGCGCAGACGGGACCATCGGATCGCCGCATTATCCTTGGAGATTGAGCCCCTGTCGAAGACGCTTTTGTCCTACGCCGATTTCAGACTGAGTCCGATAGCGCAGATTGGATAGCCGCGCAAAACTAGCAGCGTCGCAGATTCACCGTATGTTCGCAACGAAATCTATTGGAGAGCAAATTCTATGGAACGCACCGCGACCCTCGGTGGCAATCTCGCCGCCGGCAATCAACTCACGAATCCAGTCAACTCTGCTGTAGACGCTGCGGCACAAACCGCGCACAGGACAACGGACAGGGTCGCCGACAAGGCAGCCGGCCAGGTCGATCGTTCCGCTGCGGCCGTCCACCGCGCGGTCGACAACGCCGCCGATGCCGCCGGTTCCACGGCGCAATGGGCAACCGCGAAGTTTGAGCAGGCGCAGCAGGCGACGACTCGATTCACGGAATCGGCAAGCGCCTCGATACGAGCACGCCCAATAACCACGGTTGCTGGCGTACTCGTTGTCGGCTATTTGCTTGGGCGCCTCGCGCGCCGGTAAACGCCCCGGCGCTCGAGACAGACGTAGCTTGAATCACACTCTTAGGAGCAACGCATGAACCGCGATCAGGTGCAAGGAACTAGCAAGGATGTAGCGGGTAGTGTCCAACGAAAGCTCGGTGAACTGACTGGCAACAGGACGCAACAGGCAAAGGGCGCGGCCAAGCAGGTAGCAGGCAAGCTGCAGAAGCGGGCCGGCAACATCGAGCAGGCGCTCGACAAGGAAGACAAGAAAGCCCGGTGACCGGCGTTAACCGCAAGGCACGTCATCAGCAGACCCGCCCATTTTGGATTGTCGCTAAGGATGCAACCATGAACTGGATTACGAAACCCCTGGGATTCAAGAAGGGCGAGGCATCTGATCCGGCTTATGAGACGGTTATCAATGGCGTGCCATACGATTCCCGTGACCCCTCGCAGACGCCGAGCACTCCTGACGACTATGCCGCTGACGAAATCAAGCGTCGGCAAGTATCGCTGGCACTGCGCTACGTCATGTTGGTACGCGCCCGCTAGTACCGTCGGCAACGACTAGCAACTCTTCAGTGGAGATGAAATGATGATCAGAAGAATAATTGCAATGCTTATGGTGATCGGCTCGCTCGCTGCGTTTACCACGATAACGGGTTGCAACACGATTGCCGGTGCGGGCACCGATGTCGAGCGGGGTGGCGAGGCGATCCACGATACGGCAAAGGACGCCCAGCAGAAGATGTAGAGAAGCGTTCGTAGGCCGGCGTCGGCGAGCCCGCTGAGCAGAACGAGACCATCGAGCGATGGGTCGCCAGCGCCGGCAGGGGCTCTGAAGCGCAGGGAGCTGATCGCCTCGGCGTCGCGTACTCGAATGTATCCTGCGCTCTTACTTCCGAGAGCGCAGGGCAACTGGAAGGAGCTGAAATGTACATTGGCGGCGGCGCACTTATACTGGTAATCATTCTGGTCGTGCTCTTCCTGCGGTAAGTCCCCGTTCGATCGGGCACGAGTCTTCGGCTTGAGATCGTCTCTGGAACGGCGGTGGCGATCGGCGCATCACGCCGCGGCGGGGATCCGCCGCCGACGGGATGCGGGCTGGCGGCGCGCGCTTGTTGCCGATTGTCGAGTGACGCACAACGTCACGCATTTCACCTTCTCCACCCGCCCACGGACTGAGGGCCCAACGCCGCAATGGGGCGGCGTGGGATCATCACCTGCCGAACCTGCCCCCCTTCAGCGCGTCGAACCAGACCTGCAACGGGGCCAACCGGACGTCCTCTCGGCGCTGCCCCAGCCACACGACGGCGTATCCGTCGTGCGCGAACACCGAACTGCTGTGAGGCCAGGCTTGCCGGCCCCGCAATAGAGCAGGGTCCTGGAAGGCTCCGCCGAGCTCGTTCGCGCTCCGCCAAACGTAGTGATCGACGCCGATGGCCCTTGCCAGTCCGCGGATTCTCCAGCGCGCCTCGTCACTCAAATCCCACTCGAACTGCGAATACCCCAGCACGTCGCCAGTGAATCGCGGCATGCCCTCGTACTGCGGATGGCTATACTGCCCTATGAACACGACATCGGTCGCAGCTGCATCGCTGCGCAGGGCCAGTTGATCGATGCGCTCGGCAATGCGCGCCATCATGATGGTGTCCGCCTGCGTGACCAGATGCTGCGAAAAGAACATCCGGTTATCCTGGAAGAGGAAGAACACGACGGATACGGCCAGGCATGCCGTGCCTGCACGCCGGATTGCGGCGGAGGAAGCTACCAGCATGGATGCGAACAGGGCAAACCAAACGACGGCCACCCCCATCGAGCTGCGCGGAGCAAGTTGACCCTCATGGATGAAAAGCACCAGAAACGGCGAAATCACGACCAGGGTTGCGAGCATCAAGCACAGGGCGAGCCATTGCAGTCGCTCGAATGCGCTTCGCCGCCGACCCACCGCGTGCAACATCCATAACAGCGCGGCAAGCAGGAAGATTGCGACGGCCTTGACCGGGATCACATCGCCCGCGCCGAGAAACAGAAAGCCGATCTCGCCGCGGATCCATAGCCATCTCTCCCAGAAGCGCCAGTCGAAACTCACGCTGTAGTACCGGTTCTGCGCGACGATGCCCGTGATGCCCAGGATCGCCTTGTGCGCCGCGAAATAAAGACCCCCGCCCGCGAGGACGGCAAACAGCACCCGACGCACACGGCCACCGATCTCCTTGGCCGTTCCGCCCGCTGCAAGCGGCGCCAGAAGCGCGAGCGGTGCCAGCACGCTGAGACTGCCCTGGTAGATTGAAATGGCAAAGCCTATGGCAAATGCCGCGCAGACGCCGCGTCTTGCACCTCCCGCCAGCGCCAGCAGCACGCCGCATGCCATCAGAAAGGAGGCCAGCGGGTAGGCGATCTGCATATAATGGAACGCCATCTGGCAAGCGAAATACGGAAACACCATAAACAGCGCATACAGGAGTGACTGTTGCATCAATGGCAACGCACGCACGTTCAAGCCCCAGCCAATGACCACTGCGGCCAGCGCCTGCAGAAGAATGCCGATGACCAGCGATACGAACGGCGTTATCCAGCCGCCCGGCGTGAGGTATTGGACGAGCAAGCCACCCCAGGATCCACGTCCGATCCAGAACTGATCCCAGAGAAACGGCATGTCCAGGTGTCCAAGGTCGTCGATGCCCAGCGTCGGGTTGGTCAACTCAAAACCGAATCCGATTATGGCCAGCGCCAACGCGATGGTCATGGCGGCCGCTTCCGTATTGTCGCGACGGTCTCGAACCGACCCTTTGAGCAGCAAGTGAAGGCGGTCAAGTACAGCGTCGATCAATTGCCTGGGCATGCGCCTTGCCTCATGAATGTCTTCATTGGGAACAACCCTGCATCACCGAACGTGTCGCATCCACTCGCGCTGCGGGCACAATACGTCGGCAGCCCGATGTCAGCAAGCTGCCGCGTCGCTCCATGCGCTGACCCGCATCACTCGGCTCAGGGGATGTGATCATCGAGCGCCGGAGCGAACGGAAAGCAACCTCACGCGATGCTGGAGACATCGGCGGGGACCGACCGGTTCGGTTGCGCGGACGTGGTGCCCGAACACTGAGCCCTGGGAGGGTGGGATCATGACACGGGTGGCTGTCATTGGCGCGGGCCCGATGGGACTTGCGACGGCGTACCACCTCCTCAGGGCGGGACATACGGTCGACGTGTTTGAGGCCGACGAGCGCCCCGGCGGCATGGCCGCGCACTTCGATCTTGACGGCCTCGACATCGAGCGTTTCTATCATTTCATCTGCAAGGCCGATCGCACGACTTTCGCGCTTCTCGCCGAACTCGGTATCGCGGACAAACTCAGATGGCGGCCGACCTCGATGGGGCTTTTCTGCGCGGGCGAGCTCTACCCTTGGGGAAATCCGCTCGAGCTGTTGCGCTTTCCGCACCTCGACATCGTGTCGAAAATTCGGTATGGGCTGCACATGTTCCTGCTGACGCGTCGCACAGGCTGGGCAGGACTCGACGGCTTGCATGCGGATGATTGGCTGCGGGCGCGCCAAGGGGAACGGACATGGCAACTCGTGTGGAAGAAGCTATTTACCCTCAAGTTCTTCGAATTCAGTCACGACATTTCGGCGGCGTGGATCTGGGCACGGGTCAAGCGCCTCGGCACTTCCCGGCGCTCATTGATGCAGGAAGAGCTCGGTTACCTCGAGGGGGGTTCGCGAACGCTGATCGATACCCTGGTTGCTCGGATAGAAACGCTCGGCGGGCGCATCCACCTGCGTTGCCCATCCAGTGAGGTTCGCGTGGAAGCCGGCCGTGTCACCGGAGTGGTCGCCGGTGACGTGTTTCACGCCAGCGAGGCGGTGATCTGCACCATCCCGTACCCTCTCGTTCCGGACCTCGTCCCGGCGCTGCCCGAGGATACGAAGGCAAAATACCGCGCCTTGCACAACATTGCCGCCGTCTGCGTCGTGCACAAGCTGCGCCGGGGCGTTTCGAGCCATTTCTGGGTGAACGTCAATGACGACCGAATCGAGGTCCCAGGCATCGTGGAGTTCTCCAATCTTCGTCATGTAGGTGACGTCTGCGTCATCTACGTCCCATACTACATGCCGGCCAGCCACCCGAAGTTTCGCCGCGACAACGAGTCCTTCATCGCGGAATCATTCGAATATCTTCGCCTGCTCAACCCGGCCTTGGTCGACGCGGATCGGATCGCTTCCCACGTGGGTCGCCTGCGTTATGCGCAGCCGATCTGTCCGCCGGGGTTCCTTGCGACATTGCCTCCAGTGCGTGGGGTCATCGAGGGCTTGCAGGTCGCCGATACATCCGTTTATTACCCCGAAGACCGCGGCATTTCCGAAAGTGTTCGCGTTGCCGCCGAGCTGGCCGGCAACGTCACGTGAACCTCACCGGGTCGAGAAACCGCTTTGGCGCCGCCGTGCGCCGTCCGGTTGCAAGTCGCGATTATCTGCGCTATCATTGATAGCACTCAACCAAGGCGAGCAAGCATTGTGGCGACTCTGATCGTACGTGATATCGATGAATCCGTTGTTCGGGCGCTCAAGCAACGCGCGGCAAATCATGGCCGCAGTGCCGAGGCCGAGCATCGGGAAATCCTGGCAAATGTGCTGCGTCGCCCGCGAAAGCGCCACCTGGCCGAGGTGCTGGCCGCGGTCCCTCACGTCGGGCACGACGAAGACTTTGCACGCGTCGAGGATGCAGCCGAGGCACAGCGTGTACCTGGTTGATACGGACGTCATCA
>Ga0074045_10001898_pt1 | contig 19815 bp, 15 predicted proteins | sample BogForMeECP23OM2_FD_94442 | JGI IMG/M metagenome (GOLD analysis project Ga0074045, IMG submission 94442) | Bog forest soil microbial communities from Calvert Island, British Columbia, Canada - Bog Forest MetaG ECP23OM2 | ecosystem: Environmental > Terrestrial > Soil > Wetlands ...
GTAGATGGGTCATAGGGACGGCCTCCTTGTGACCCTCAATTTATCTGAGGCTAAGAACCACGGCTGCCGACCTCACCTACGCGGCAGCGTCCGCCGCGCCAGCGGCTTCGTTCTGACGGGCAAAACGGGAACAGACAACGTTTTCTCGCCGAGCAACAAGCACCAAACTAGATTCCTGATATAAAATCTTCCCGCTGGAATGCCGACTCCTGACACCCACCCCGTTGCGACGACTCTACCCGCCCGCTACTACACGGACCCTGATCTCTTCCGTGGCGAGCTCGAACGCTTCTACTGCCAAACCTGGATCGGCGCCGGGCGCGTCGACCAGGTTCCGAAGCCGGGCGCCTATTTTCTCCGCGAGGTCGCGGGTGAAAGCATCATCATTACTCGCGACGGGACTGGCTCGTTGCAGGCGTTTTTCAACGTGTGCCGGCATCGCGGTACCCGCATCTGCGCGACCGCCGAAGGACATTTCCCGGGACGCATCCAGTGCGGCTATCACGGTTGGACCTACGGACTCGACGGGCGCCTCATCGGCGCTCCGCACGCACACGACGGCTTCCGCCGCGAAGATTATCCCCTTAATCCCGTTCATATCGACGTCTGGGACGGACACATTTTCATCAACCTCAGCTCAGAGCCCGTCCCGCTTGCAAGTCAGCTGGAAGATTTGCCTCAGAAGTTTCTGCATTGGCAAATGGCTGAGCTGCGCACTTATCGGAGCATCAAGTATGAGGTGAAGGCCAACTGGAAGCTGATCATGCTGAACTACAACGAGTGCCTGCACTGTCCGATCCTGCATCCGGCGCTCAGCGCCATCTCCGATTACCTTTCGGGGGAGAACGATCAGCCCCATCGCGGATACATTGGCGGTTCCATGGAGTTTCAGGGTGGCGCCCAGACCATGAGCAAGGATGGAAAGCTGCGGCGCGATTACCTTCCCGGACTCACGGCGGACGAACGCAGCAAAGTTTATTATTACGCGATTTTTCCTAACCTGCTGCTAAGCCTCCATCCGGACTACATAATGACCCACACTCTATGGCCGCGCGCCGTGGATCGTACCGACGTTATCTGCGAATGGCATTTCCACCCAAGCGAAATCGTCAAGCCTGACTTCGAAGCCACTGATGTGGTTGAATTCTGGGACATCACCAACCGTGAAGACTGGGCCATCTCAGAGCTCTCGCACGCCGGAATTCAATCACGCGCCTATAAACCCGGGCCCTATTCCCGCTGCGAGTCGCTGCCCCACGCCTTCGACCAAATGGTGCTGGATCGCGAGAAGCAGGGACTCAAGCGACAGGTCCGGTAGACGGCTGGGCAAAACCTGACTGGGGCAAACCGAAGATGATTCCATGAAGGCGCGATCGCTCCATAACTTCGGGATTGCCGCTCTTCCTAATCTTGTAAGGTAAAGCTTGCCCGACCATCCGGGCCTGAGCCGTAGCATTTGGCGTATTGTGCATGCAGAATGGCGTATTCTGCATATCGAAGCGCCCGGCGAGCATCTAGATTAACATACATGTACAGCGCAAAAGCCTATTCCGCTGCCAGCGCGACATCGCCGCTGAAATCCACCACGATCACGCGTCGCGACCCGACTGAATACGACGTACGGATCGAAATCCTTTTCTGCGGCATCTGTCACTCCGATCTCCACCAGGTCCGCAACGAGTGGAGCGGTTTCATGCCCACCGTCTACCCCTGCGTACCCGGACACGAGATCGTCGGCCGCGTTACCAAGGTCGGCTCCGCAGTCTCCAGGTTCAAGGCCGGCGACCTCGCTGCCGTCGGCTGCATGGTCGATTCCGACCGAACCTGCCCCGAGTGCTTGGCCGGCAATGAGCAGTTCTGCCCGAATCCGACCTTTACTTACAACTTTCCCGACAAACATCTAGCTGGCGTCACCTACGGCGGCTACTCCGACAGCATCGTGGTCGACCAGAGATTCGTCCTGCGCGTCCCCTCGAACCTTGGTCACGCCGGAGCCGCTCCTTTGCTCTGCGCCGGAATCACAACTTACTCCCCGATGCACCACTGGGGTGTCACCAAGGGCAAGAAAGTTGGCGTGGTCGGTCTCGGTGGACTCGGTCATATGGGCGTTAAGATCGCCCACGCGCTCGGAGCGCACGTTGTCGTCTTCACGACTTCTCCAAATAAGAAGGATGACGCTCTCCGCCTCGGCGCGGACGAAGCCGTCATTTCGAAGAATGCCGACGAGATGCAAAAGCACGCCGGCAGCTTTGACTTCATTCTCGACGCTGTCTCCGCCGACCACGACATAAACGCATACATCAATCTGTTACGCCGGGATGGCAACCTCACCCTCGTCGGTGCGCCGGAGAAGCCTCTCGCTGTTTCCGCGTTCGGCCTGATCATGGGCCGCCGCAGCCTCTCCGGTTCGCCCATCGGCGGTATCGCCGAAACCCAGGAGATGCTCGATTTCTGCGGGCAGCACAACATCACTGCCGATGTCGAAGTCATTCCAATCCAGAAGGTCAATGAAGCATACGACCGGCTGATTAAGTCCGATGTGAAGTACCGCTTTTCGATCGACATGGCTTCTCTCAAATCTGAGTGAAACGATGAATAAACACTTTCGCGTCTCTGGCAGCACATTTCAGAAGTTGGAAGAACTGGGAGTCAGCGCGGCTGCGGTCCTCCGCAGGGCGGGGCTTCCCCAGGGATATAGCAAGGAGCCGCGCGTGTTGCTCAAGACCGAGGAACTCTTTGCGCTGTGGCGGGCGATTGGCGAAGTGAGCACCAATCCTGCAATCGGCCTCCAACTCGGCTCCGAGACCAGGACTGAACGATTCCACCCGGTCGGTCTCGCCGCCCTGTCATCGGAGAACTTCAGTGCGGCCATAGACCAGATGGCGCGTTACAAACAGCTCACTTGCCCGGAAGAGATCGTGCAAGAGAAGGACGACGAAGAGTGGAGTATTCAGTTCCGCTGGCTGCTGGCAGATGAAGTCGAGCCTCCGGTGCTGATCGAATGCGCATTTGCTTGGGTACTTTCGACGGCTCGCCTTGGCACGGGTACGCGCCTGTCGCCGCTGCGCCTGGAGTTCGTACAACCTCGAGCACATGTAAAGACGATTGAGCGCCACTTCGGCTGCTCGGTGACCTGCGGAGCTCCGCGCAATGCCATCGTCTTTCACGCCGCCGACGCTGAGCGCCGATTCGTCACGCGAAATGCCGAGTTGCTGGGACTGCTGGCTCCGCAGTTTGAGGAAGAGCTGAAGCAGGAGAAAGGCGATGAGAATTTCATCGAGCGAGTCCGTGTAGCGATACAGCAAAAGCTCACCGGCCAACGTCCGACCATCGAGGACATCGCCGATGCGCTACACGTCAGTTCCCGTACCTTGCAGCGGCGTTTACAAGACGAAGGATCCGGCTTCCAGCGTGTCTTGGAAGAAGCTCGTCATCAGCTTGCTCGCCACTATCTCAATAACTCCGTCCTCGAGCTGAATGAAGCTGCCTATCTTCTCGGATACGAGGACTCCAGCTCCTTCGTTCGCGCTTTTCGCGCTTGGGAAGGAGTTCCACCCGCCCGCTGGCGCGAAACGCAGCGTGCAAGAGCAGCGTCATAAGTGCGCTCTATTTTAGGAAGGACCAACAATGCAAAAACGAAGACTTGGAAAAGGCAATCTGGAAGTATTTGCTATCGGACTCGGCTGCATGGGAATGAGCTTTTCCTACGGCCCGCCTAAAGACAAGCAGGAGATGACCTCTCTTCTCCGTGCCGCCGTGGAACGCGGCGTCACATTCTTTGACACCGCCGAAGTGTACGGCCCGTTCTTAAACGAAGAGCTTGTCGGCGAAGCCCTCGCTCCGTTCCACGGGCGAGTGCTGATCGCAACCAAATTTGGGTTCGACCTCGATCCCAATTCCGATGCTCGCGCCGCGAAGCCGGGTGTGCCCGGCGTGAATAGCCAACCGGAGCACATCAAGCAGGCCGTCGAAGGCTCGCTCAAGCGGCTCAAGGTCGACACAATCGACCTGCTCTATCAGCATCGGGTTGACCCGAACGTGCCGATCGAAGACGTCGCCGGTGCGGTGAAAGAACTGATTCAGGCAGGCAAGGTCAAGCACTTCGGACTTTCCGAGGCAGGCCCAAAGACGATTCGTCGCGCACACGCCGTCCAGCCGATCACTGCTCTCCAAAGCGAATACTCGCTCTGGACAAGAACCCCCGAGAAAGAAGTGATACCGACCCTGGAGGAACTCGGGATTGGTTTCGTGCCCTATAGCCCTCTCGGCAAGGGCTTCCTGACGGGAGCAATGAACGAAACCACGACTTTCGACAGCTCCGACTTCCGCAGCACCCTCCCGCGCTTCACGCAGGAGGCTCTCAAGGCAAATCAGGCCCTCAATATACTGCTCGGCAGCATCGCGGAACGTAAGAAAGCGACTCCTGCTCAGATCGCGCTCGCGTGGCTGCTGGCTCAAAAGCCGTGGATCGTTCCGATTCCAGGCACAACGAAGCTAAACCGGCTCGAAGAGAACATCGGAGCAGCGGCAGTCGAACTGACGCCCGATGACCTCCGTGACATCGAAGGCGCCGCCTCAAAGATCAAGGTAGAAGGTGCTCGCTACCCGGAACGCCTGGAGAAAATGACCGGTCTATAGCCGGCAAGATCGAAACGAAAGCGAGACATTGCCGCTGCGACGCTGCTGCTCCTCGTTGTTTTGTCGGGATTCCTACCCCTGTTTGTTCTATTCGGATGGCCCCAAGGCAAAGGAACAAGAAAAAGCTTGACATCTCAACTACTGTTATAGTTAACTATCACAGTAGACGAAAGGTGGCGGTTATTAAAAGCTGATTGCTCGCAACTGAGTACGCCAGCGAATAACCCTAGCCCGGGAGCAGAGAAGAAATGAACTCTCAAGGAGAATGAAACATGAAATCTCTTAGTTTTGTTCTGTCCGTCGTTCTGATGTCGCTCTCCACCATGGCTTTTGCCCAGTCCGAGGCGCAGAAGTCGTCCGTGGCTCCTGTGCCGTCCGAGGCGCAGAAGTCGTTCACAACCATGAAAAGCCTGGCGGGAGAGTGGGAAGGCCCCGTCACCGTCCCGGAGATGCCGGAGATGTCAGGCGGCAAGCCGATGCACCTCTCGCTGCGCGTGACCTCGCGGGGAAACGTTCTCGTGCACGAGATGCAGGAAGCAGGAACGCCGCTGGATGCGACCAAGTACGACCACCCGGTCACGATGCTTTACGTGGACTCAGACCAGCTGACGCTGGTTCACTATTGCGACGCGGGGAACCGGCCGCGCATGACCGGCAAAATGTCGCCCGACGGCAAGACGGTCGAGTTCGAGTTGAAAGATATCAGCGGGAGCACGGCGTACCACATGCACCATTCAGTGTTCACCGTCATCGACGCCAACCATCACACCGAGGATTGGACGTTCATGATGCAGGACAAGCCGATCCACGCGCACTTCGATCTGCGCCGGACGAACTGAAACGCACGCTATCTTTGGTAAGGTCTGGGTAAGATCTGGTAAGGGCTAAGTGGAAAACCGATGGACCATGAGTGGAACGACAGTCAGCCGATCTATCGTCAGCTTCGCGACCGTGTAGTCGCGATGATCCTCGACGGCGTTCTCAAGGAAGGCGATCCGCTGCCCTCCGTGCGCAATGTCGCGGCCGAATATCGGGTCAATCCGCTCACGGTCCTGAAGGGGTATCAACAATTGGTGGACGAGGATCTGGTCGAAAGTAAGCGAGGTCTCGGCATGTTCATCAATGCCGGCGCGCGCAATCAGCTGCTGCGGGCAGAACGCCAGAAGTTTCTTGCGGAAGAATGGCCCCGGGTCCACGCCACCATTCAGCGGCTCGGCCTGAAAGCGGAAGAATTGCTGGATGGCACCGCGACCCAGCGGTCATTAGCAAATGATGCGGAGGAGGAGCCGAAGTCATGACAGTCCAAGCTCGGACAATCATCGAAGCCCGCGGTCTGCGCAAGACCTTCGGCACCACCGTCGCACTCGACGGCCTCGATCTGCAAATCGAAGAGGGCCGCATCGTCGGACTGATCGGTCCGAACGGCGCGGGCAAGAGCACCGCGCTCAACGCGATTCTCGGCCTCATCCCTTATGAGGGAGAACTGAAGGTGCTCGGACGCGACCCCTGGATCGAACGCGATCAGCTCATGCGGGATGTCTCATTCATTGCCGATGTTGCCGTGCTGCCGCGATGGGTGCGCGTTTCGCATCTGCTCGAATATGTCGCCGGTGTGCATCCGCGATTCGATCGCGCGAAGGCGGAAAGTTTTCTTGCCAGGACCACCATCACGCGCGACCGCAAGGTCAGGGATTTGTCGAAGGGCATGGTGACCCAACTGCACCTCGCCCTGGTCATGGCCATTGACGCGAGATTGCTGGTGCTGGACGAGCCGACGCTTGGCCTCGACATCCTGTACCGCAAGCAGTTCTACGATTCCCTGCTGAACGACTACTTCGATTGCAGCCGCACGATTATCGTGACGACCCATCAAGTGGAAGAGATCCAGAACGTCCTCACCGATCTCATGTTCATCAACCGCGGCCGCATCGTACTCAAGTGCAGCATGGAGGAATTCGAGTCGCGCTATCTCGAATTAATGGTGCATTCCGAGCGCGTAGCGGCGGCGCGGCTGTTCCAGCCGATTCACGAGCGCCAGGTCCTCGGCCGGAGCATCCTGCTGTTCGATTTGATGTTCGATCATGACGCGAATCACAAACTCGATCGTCGGCAACTCGCCGCCCTAGGCGACGTGCGCACACCCAGCATCGCCGACCTGTTCGTCGCCATGTTGGGAGATAAGCCGGGCAGCCAGGCCGGCCAGGCACAAGGAGTGGCCAGATGAATACTCAATCGAACGCGGTGCCCCAGTCCCTCGATTCGCAGCGAATCGCGCCTGCCGCGTTGTCTGCAACCCGGCCCCTATACTGGTCGATCCGCCGCGAGCTTTGGGAGAACCGTTCCATCTATATAGCGCCGCTGGCCGTCGCCGCAGTAGCTCTGTTCGGCTTCTCTCTCGGCTCGATTGCGGGTATCTGGGAAAAGTCGCTGCGGCTCAATCCAGCGCAACCTCAAGCGCCATACGACATGACGGCAGGTCTAATGATGCTTACCGGTATCGTCGTGAGTGTGTTTTATTGCCTCGACGCACTGCACAGCGAGCGCCGCGACCGCAGCATTCTGTTCTGGAAGTCGCTGCCGGTGTCCGATGTCACCACCGTGCTTGCGAAAGCGAGCATTCCGCTCGTTATTTTGCCACTGCTCACCTTTGCGATCACCGTCGCCATGCAGTGGCTCATGCTGCTGCAGAGCAGCGCCGTACTGCTGCTGAGCGGTCAGAGTGTGGCAACCTTGTGGACGAAGGTATCGTTTTTGCAGATGTCATGGCTGCTCCTGTACCACCTTCTCACGGCCCATGCGCTCTGGCCCGCACCAGTTTATTGCTGGCTGCTGCTCGTGTCCGGATGGCCGCGCCGTGCGACATTTCTATGGGCGGTCTTGCCGCTGGTAGCGATTGCCGGGGTCGAGCAGATTGCTTTCCATACTTGGCATTTCGCTGCCCTGGTGGGCTCCCGATTGATAGGCGCCGCGCCCACGGTCGCCAAGACATCACCAAATATGTTCCCCACCGACCCGATGACGCATATCGCTCCGGGTAGTTTCCTGACCAGCCCGGGTCTGTGGATCGGCCTGACAATCGCGGCGGCATTCCTCGCCGCAGCGGTCCGGTTGCGCCGCGATCAAGGACCGATCTGAGTCGCGTCCGCCCTCGATTCCAATTCCAAAACTGCCCAGGGTGCCCCGGAAACGGATATTGTATGAGCGGGTGACCTTCAGGATGATCGTTCGAATGTGGTCGTCTCAGGGTGATGCGCAATGAGCCGTAAGGCGTGCGTGATCGGTGCCGGTCCGAATGGACTGGCAGCAGCCATCGTCCTGGCCCAGGCCGGGCTACAGGTGGACGTGCTGGAAGCGGAGTCGACGCCGGGCGGAGCTGCACGCACGCTGGAGCTGACTTTACCGGGCTTTCGCCATGATTTCGGATCCGCAGTCTTTCCGCTCGGCGCAGGGTCGCCATTTTTTTCCTCACTGCCCTTGGCCGACCACGGATTGCAGTGGATTCACTCGCCTGCCCCTTTGGCGCATCCTCTCGATGACGGCACAGCGGTCATGTTGGAACGTGACCTCGGTGCGACCAGAGATTCCCTTGGGATAGACGGAGCGGCATGGGACAAGCTGATGCGTCCGTTCGTCGAGCGCTGGTCTGAATTTGCTCCGGACGTATTACGCCCCATTCCCTCCATCCCCCGACATCCCTGGATGATGGCGCGGTTTGGAACGGTCGCGCTGCAATCTGCTCGGGCTGTCGCCCGCCGGTTTCGCAACGAACGAACCCGGGCACTATTCGCGGGCTTGGCCGCCCACTCTTTCCTCAGCCTCGACGAGCCGCTGAGCGCGGCGTTCGCCATCCTGATGGCAGTGCCGGCGCATGCGGTTGGTTGGCCTATTCCTCGCGGCGGCGCTCAGTCACTCACTGGTGCGCTATGCGGATTCCTCTCAACATTTGGAAGTAAAGTGAACACTTCATCGCCGGTCCAGAGCTTGGCGGCATTGGCGAACGATAACCTGCTTCTCTGTGATCTGACTCCGCGACAGCTCGTCAAGATTGGCGGCCAAAGATTATCTGACAGCTACAAGCGGCGACTGGGAAAGTACCGCTACGGAGCTGGCGTCTTCAAAGTGGATTACGCGCTGAACGCACCCATTCCCTGGAAAGCTCCCGCTTGTTTGCGCGCAGCGACGGTGCATCTAGGCGGAAGCTTTGAGGAGATTGCCGAGGCGGAAAAGTCGGTACGAATGGGACAGAATGCCGCCCGTCCTTTCGTTCTGCTGGCCCAGCCCGGTCTTTTCGATAGCTCCCGGGCTCCGGCAGGCAAGCACACCGCATGGGCCTATTGTCATGTGCCGAATGGGTCCAACGTGAACGTGCTCGAGAAACTGGAGGATCAGATTGAGCGGTTCGCTCCCGGCTTTCGCAACTGCATTCTGGCGCGGCGTGTCTTTTCTCCCGCCGACCTTGAGAGCATGGACGCTAACCTCGTTGGAGGCGATATCGGAGGTGGGGCCATGGACATTCGTCAGCTTCTGCTTCGACCGACCTGGCAGCATTACGCCACATCGGCGCGTGACATTTACATTTGCTCCGCATCCACTCCGCCCGGCGGAGGAGTCCATGGCATGTGCGGCTATCACGCGGCGAGGATGGCATTGTCGAGGTGGAATGGCTGATATAACTCTTCTCGGCGATGTCCGCCTAGGCCCTTACTGTTGAAAAGGCGATGTTACGCCAGCCACCAGCTCCCTCAAGGGGTATCCCATGTCGCGCTGCAAGCAGCGAGATTTTCAATCGGCGGGGCCGAGCAAAGCAAGCCTCCCGCGCATTTCCTCACAGTGCACCCGGAATCACGTTGAAGGTCCGCCGTTGGCCCCCTGTATGTTTTGACAGTCGCAACCCGCCAACCTTTGCGTAATGCTCAACAGCACGGCTGCGGGCGCTCGGTCAAGATTCGGCCAGACGGGCAGCAAGCAACACTAAGAGCCCGCCATGGCCAGGCCGCGACCCTCGAAATGCACCAGGAGTCAAATGGCCATCCTCCACATGATGGAGGGTCGCAAGAGCTGAAATTCGACGGCTGACTTACGATGCGTGGGCGTATCATTGTGTTCCGTACCTCAAAATGCGGCGCTGCGCATGGCAAGGCGAGTAACGAGTAATAAGCGAAGCCCGCCAGACAAAATTTCCGCCACAGAGGTACCAAAGTGACGCTTTACAATTTCAGAGGCCTTCGTTCTTCCCGCTGCGCTGGCCGGAGTTTCGCCGACAGCGGGTCGTAGGCGGTCCACTGTGAGCAAACGATTCACCCTCGATCGGCGGTCTTTCGAGCAGTTCATCGCCGCTGTCTCGCTTTTCCAGTCGCTGCAGCAGGCAACCGCAAAGAAGATCAATGAGGGAAACCCACCGCTTCTCCCGTATTTGCTGGAAACGCTGCGCGCCAGTGACTCCGGAGCGTTGGTTTTACAAGCCGCATTGGAGCGAGTGACTAGCTTGGCGCTGCACATCGTGGGCGGCGACCGCGCAGTACTCTGGCTGTTCACGAGTCAGGAAATGATTTGCCGTACCGCAGTCGGCGTGAACTTTGACGAAGGCCGCATCTGCACAGCGTTGCGATCGAAGTTGCAGTCCGGGGGCGCGTTCGGGGAAGACCCTCCGTCCAAACTCGACCTGATGCGCACAATCGAGAAGTATTCCGGCTCCCTGGGATCTTCGCTGGCGATTGCCATTCTTCCAGGCGGGAGAATCGCGGGAGCTCTGGCAGTCTTTTCTAATCAGTCCAAGACTTTTACCACCCGTGACTACGACAACCTGCGCCTGCTGGCTGGACTGGCACAATACGTCCTGGCAAAAAGAGTGGCCGAGCGGAAGCCGCATGATTCGCTCAACGATTCCCTGGAAGAGAATCCGGACACACGAAGTGCAACAGCTCCTCTAATGCATCCTGCACCGGCGTCCGAGTATCTACCGCATGGACAGATAAAAGACGTTTATGTGCCTGCCGTCACTACGCCTGTCGCTCTCGGCGAGAGCGCAAACAAACGTTCTCATGCTGGAACTGTGCTCCAGTCATTATCGGCGTCCAGATCGGCTTCCGCTGCGCTGGCGGCCCGAAAACGCCTGCAGACTTTGCGGGCCGCCGCGTTGGGCGCGGCGAGGAACACTCTCCGGTGCGTCCGCGACGTTCGCGTGAACTGGATTGCGCAGGCCGCGCCTCCCTTCGCAATCCTGACAGTGATGTGTTTCTTCGTCGCCCTTCTTACTGTTAATCGTCAGCCCCTTGCAGGCAGCTCCCTGAGTGCGACCGTCGAGGCCACAACGACCCCGGTCACATCCAGTTCCGGTAACAGCGTGAATCAAAAAGCGGCTGCCATGCCCAAGCAAGAGAAATCGACGGCTGTCCCCGTCGAAACCAGCCATCGCCACGTCACCGACCGCCAAACGGCGGCAACGATCGCGGAGCTGAGTAGGTACGAATTACGAAACCTACGTCGAGCCGCAGATTACGATGATGATCAGGCGGCGCTGGAGTTGGGTATGCTTTATGAGTTAGGGCGTTACTTCCCGCAAAGCTGCAAGCTGGCGGCCAAATGGGTGACAAAAGCCGCCGAGAACGGTAATGCAGCCGCGGAATACAATCTCGGTCTCCGGTACAGAGATGGAGACGGAGTAGATGCCAACCTCCAGCAAGCCGAAAAGTGGCTCCGCAGAGCGGTGGCGCACAAGAATTCGAATGCCGAACTGGCGCTCGACGCCCTGCCATCCTACTACCCAGAACCATCCGTCGGTAAAATGGCGAAGACCACGCCGCTAGCCGCCCCCACGCCGTAACTTTGACTTGACTACGCGCCAAGCGGAGCCCCAGCCCGGGTAACTGTCGTTAACAGCGATTACGTCAATGCCCACACTTACTGCAGCCTTGCATATTCGGTCTTGGCCTGCTGCAGGATGGGGAGGTTCGAGTCGGCAGCTTTCCAAAGCGTAAGGAAATCGTGAAACGCGGCCCGAGCTTTTGTGGTTTCACCCTGCACGACATAGGCCCGAGCGAGGCCGAGATGTGCCAGCGCACCGATGGGTTCGTTCACCACGACTCCGCGATGGTCGAGAATTTTCTGAAACTCGACACCGGCTTGAACGCCTTGCCCGGCGGCTAGATATGCTTCTCCCCGCACATAAACTGGATACATATTGGTAGAAAATGTCGTGCCGCCGGCAATACCCAGTTCATAGGGTGCGGCGGCTTGCAATGCCTGCGCAGACTTTGCGGCATCGTTCCTGGCGAGAGCGATCTGCGCGCGGATCGTAGGCAGATAATTGAATTGCACAATCGTATCCTCAGGGAAGCGCTTGGCCAACTCCTCCGCGATCTCCCCAGCCTTAGAGGGATCGCCAGCCAACGCAAGCGCGAGCGCCGCGGCATACTGACCATCGCGTCCGATAGATTGCGTTGTTGCAGTGGTCGCGCGCTGTCGGGCTTCCGCCGCTTTCCCGAAGAGCGCTTCATACAGGGCCATGGTGGCTTCGACTCCCCCCACCCTGTCTTTTCCCTCTGTCCGTTCGGCGGACGCCACGGCTTGCCGGGAGAACTCCCGGGACATATTGAGCTGCCCGGAATAGGCGGCCGTGTTGGCTTCGAAGTACAGCAGCAGGTCCTCCTGTCCTAATTTGCCTTTTGTCCACGTTGTCTGTTGCGCCATCTCCGCTGCGTCGTGTTGCAAGAAACCCAGCTCGTACAGATAGAGGCGCAGATCGCCGGAGTCCAAATTCTTCGCATGGGCGTCTTGGGCGGTGGCTGCCGCCTCTTGTAGTCGGTCCAGACAAATATAAGAAATTACAAGGTTGCCATACGTGAGCGCATCGTCCGGGACGCGATGCAAGGCTTCACGGAATTCCCCAAGGGCCATGTCATATTTCCCGAGGCTTTGGTAGATCACGCCGAGGTTAGCCGGTGGCACCAATTCTCGTGGATAGGTCTGAGCCCAGAGTTCATAGACTTTGCGCGATTCCTCCAGGTTGCCGGTGACGTAATGATGGTAATGAGATTCGATATAGTATTTCTCTTGCTCGCTCACCCGCTGGCGCAGCGCGAAGCTTTTCTTCGTGTTTTCAGCCGCGAGACTCTTCTCTCCGAGGTTGTGATAGGCCGTTCCGAGCGAAGCATACGCCATAGCGAAATTCGTGTCCGCCGCTATGGCTTTTTTGTACAGCGGGACCGTGGCCAAAGAGTCTGCTCTCGCCACCATCATTTTTCGTCCCAGGCTATAGGCCTGCAGAGCTTCGAGTGATGGTGTGGTGGCTTGCTCAACCGGTATATCGAATTTCTCGATCGAGCTAAGCGATTCGCCTAGTTTCTTTCGCAGGTTGGTCGCGTCCTCATCGAGGGCTTGCAGAATTTTCTCCTTACTGTCGGCGGTCACTAGCTCCTTCGCTATCGAATTGCCGGTGCTACAGTTGGTCGCATTGAGGCCGAGGACATAGTCGCGCCCCAAGCTCGCGATCGAGCCTTCCAGCTCCGCAGTACCACCCACCCTTTGGCAGAGTTCTCGGGCAATCGCTGGTGTAATCCGCGCATCGGTCGCCTGGCCCATCAATTGCAATGTCTGCCGGATGCGCGGTTCGGGAACGAGACTGAGAAACGGCGATTGTTCAAGCTGAACCGCCAAGCCTTGCTTCAGGGTGTCATCAAACACCGCTTCGCCGGTTGTATTCGTAAAATCAGCGAGGACGATAGTGTCTTTGTTCGTCAGTGGTCTTTCACGATGCAGCTCGATATAGGAAAGGCCAGCGACCACCCCGGCGACCACCAACACCGCACCAGGAACCAACGACCTCCAGCGCCGGCTCGGCTGCACCTCCGCGCCAGCTGGAGCCACGGAGGAAGAGATGATCTTCCGTTCGCCACTGGAGGACGGGTGACTTGCGGTTCGGATTCCACCGGATTCTGTATCTTCTTCCCTCCTCGCTGCGACGGCACGGCCCGTCTCCGTGTCCCGCTTGAGCCGTTGCAGGTCGGTTCGCATGTCTGCCGCGCTCTGGTAGCGCAGACTGCGGTCCTTCTCCAATGCTTTGTTGATGATCTCTTCCAACGGGGCTGGCAGGTCGGGATTGAGACGCACCGGAGCGACGGGAGCGCGGTTCAGAATGGCGTCGAAAAGAACCGCAGTACTGTCCCCACGGAAGGGCACCTTACCGGTTGCCATCTCATACAACACTGCACCAAACGAAAACAGGTCGGTGCGAGCATCCAGATCCTTCGCTCGTGCCTGTTCTGGTGACATGTACGTCACTGTTCCGGCCGTTGTCCCGGGACTTGTGAGATGCTCCTCGGCGAGAACTGAGAGGGACTGCGTCTTCTGTGCCGCGATCTCACTTGCGGTGCTGACGGGAAGCATAACCTTGGCCAGGCCGAAGTCGAGGACCTTGGCGTGTCCGCGCTTGGTAAAAAAATGTTGGCGGGCTTGATGTCCCGATGAATGATGCCTCCGCTATGAGCGGCATCGAGCGCGTCAGCAACCTCGATTGCAATCGCAACAATACGTTCCGTGTCCAGTGTACCGGCCGCTATCAGATATCTCAGAGTTACGCCATCCAGGTATTCCATGGCAATGAACGGACGGCCTTCGTGCGACCCAACTTCGTAAATGGTACAGATATTCGGATGATTGAGCGCAGACGAGCCTCTTGCTTCGCGGCGAAAACGTTCGAGGGTCAGCGGGTTCTGGGCTGCATCCTCAGGTAGGAACCTTAAAGCGACATAGCGACCCAGTTCATTGTCTTGAGCTTTGTAAACGACGCCCATACCGCCGCTTCCAAGTTTCTCTAGAAGGCGATAGTGCGAAACGGTTTGCCCGACAGTGAAGTGAACTTCAGCCACGCTGAATGTTAAAACGGTAGCGCTTCAACCGGCACTGTTACAAATACCAGTGGTGTGCGCGCGAAACCATGCTAAGGATTTGAGCCGCACAGAAAACCGAACACTGATCCCGAGTCACGCGCTTGGCGGCATTCACTCGCGCGGACCAACCGTAGGCCACTCGACGCCACGAATCGTGCCGTCGGGTTCGCGCTCGATCGTGGGTGCGTAGAGTCCCATGAATTGACGACGCCACCAGAGACCTTGTGTCCGTTTCTCGGACATGGTTGTGAACCAGTATTGCCACATCACAGCACGCACCTCGCGCGGAGGCTCATGCGGAAAGGGATTCTTCTCAAAAAGAGTGAGAACGTCGTTGCCATTCGAGAGCAGGCGGATTTCAGTTCTGGGCACAATCGGATAGTCCCGCCACGACCCCAGCGAAGCAAACCAAAGATTCCAGTCGAATCGTGGCTGATAAGGCGCGTAAATGCCGGGCGCTGCACTCAGATCCTGAGGCTTAAAGCGGAACGGATACGCCACCCATGTTTTCCCATCCTCGGAGCCCTGGAACTCGATCTCGTATCGTCCCCTGGTCATGATGCCGAAGAGGCCGTAACGATTGGCGATACGAAAAGGCTCAAGCGCCTCCACCGGCGAAGTCGGCAGTGGCAACGCAGAGAACATCCAGATCAACTCTACCGTGGTGGCATAGAAAATCCAGCTAAGCACGACGGTGTTGAAGGATAGTCTGAGTCTGTTGAACTGTTGACGAAAGCCTTTCCAACTGTGCCGCCGTTGCTCGAGTTGTACTGGTTCTACCGACGCCTCGCGCGCCTTAGAGGACGCCTTCCACGGTTGCGCGAGAAACGGCAGCAGAAAGCGATCATCCAGCAAAAGGAATCCCAGCGCCAGGACAAGGTAGTTTAGAAACGTGTAGTTGGCGGTGAAAATAACCACGAGTTGCCATGGCGTAACAATAAAGAAGCAGGCGATTCGCCAGCGGCGCGGCAGAAACAGCATCCAAACTAAAACCAATTCGAGCGCCAACGTCGCAAAAACTGTTGAAGCGTGGAACCAGTGCGGCAGATGCTGCATGTACCAGCCGATCCATGTGGGCAGCGGACCGTTCTGGTGGTACTCGTCCATCGCGCTAAAATTTCGCCATTCGGGATCTCCGCCGATGATCTTCGCGACGCCCGACTCGAAGTAGATGCGAAACCATTCCCATTGCAACAGGAACAAGCTGGCGCGCGATGGTAGAGATGCCACGGCCATGCCGGGTCGGAATCCAGGCGGAGAAAAGAAGAGCGCAATGAATCCAGCTTCCAGCAGCATTCCGTCCGATTGATAACTGGAAAAATCCTGCGCTGCGCTGACGAACGAAAGGAAGCACACAAAACAGACCACCAGCATTCCGCGTGGCCATACATTCAGCGCCAACAGCAGCGACGCGACCATGCCCACCCAGCACAGACCAGTCAGCATATGCGGGCCGCTAGCAAGCCAAAGCACAGTCGGCGCAAACCATAAGCCGCGAATGTTGCCAAGCGAACGCGCCACCGCTTGCAGATATTCACCCGCCGGGAGAATTCCTTCCGGGCCAATGAGCCCGCGGATCTGAAAGACGAGCGAGAAGAAAGCAGAAAAATAAATACCGCCGAGCGCTCGCAAGAACAGCCAGCGCGGAATCAGGCGATCAAATGCGCCATGCTCCGAGTCGAGCTCTGAGTCGAACAACCAGCGGATAGCGGCCGGAACCCAATCCATGAGCGTCAGCAATTATAGCGGCCTGTCGAGTACTCGCCGGCTCAGATCAAAGAAGGCAGATGCCGACCAAACGTCTAAGCTCCACTTGTTACTTCACTGGAGCCGTTTCCGGCGCGGGCACGCCAGTATCCGTCTGGCCAGCAAACGCTGTTGCGGTTATTCACTTTCCGTTTGAGTGATTACCCGGCTCGCTACTGCACGGCACCGGGTGTAGAATTCGTTGTCGACGAACCCGGTAACTGGGCAACATCCTTACTGTTGGGAGGGTGTCATGCTTGCTCATTCATCCGTGAAATCAGCCAGTCCGGGATTTTTCTTTACATCGCTGGCGATGCTTGTATTTCTCGTTGTTCCCGCGTGGGGGCAGGCTCCAGGACAGGCTCCCCCCTTGCAAAGCGAAACGCCCTCCCAGACTGATTCTCGTCCTGCTCCTGCTCCAACACCCCAGCAACCGCCCAAGACTGATTCTCGTCCTGCTCCTGCACCGGCGCCCCAGCAACCACCCAATGCTGGCTCTCCATCTACTCATGCTCCCACGTCGCAACGGTCGCCCACGAGAGGAGGACATCCGGCAGAGACCAACCCCGGCCTCACCCCGCACGGTTCCGGCAATGGTCCGGCAATCTTTGCCGCAATTGGCGCGGCCGCCGCTGTACCGATCATCGGCGGAATTGTCGCGCACCACAACGCATCGCCAGAGAAGCTCAGCCATGACGGGCCACAAGTTCCGAAAGAATTTAATATGAACGATTTTGGGATCAAGGGTCTTGTGTATCCGAATTGGCCAGTCGTGCTTGACTTTATGATCGACTCTCCTGGCTCTGTACAAGTGGACATCGTCGCGGGCAAGCTGCGGTATCGGGCGACGATACACAACGATCCAAATCGTCGCGGCTACGCCATAGTTCGTCTCCCAGCGAACTTCGGCACCAAGCTGCAGAGCGCGGTCTATCAGGTACGTTCAATTCCCATTGCCGGCGCCAACACACCGGCCCCGCGGCTGCGCACCTACGGTCTCGGAGCCGGAGAAAGGGCGGTGGGCTCGGTTGCCATTGACCAGTTGACGTTCCAACCCGCGACCATCCATCCCAAGGCCAATGAATTCGCGGATTACGGTTTCCACGCTCACTCAGCTTTCGATGGTGTGCGCGCAGAGTTCATTTTCACGACGCTCTACAACGGGAGCATGCTGGTCCAGAAAGACCAGGAAGAGCAACTCTCTCCCATCCCTGAAGGTGAACGAGCCAGGGGGACATGGAAGGGGCAAGGCAGCATGCCCGGGCAACACATGCTGCAGATTAGAGCGTGGCGCGGCTTCAAGAACGGTGGAGACTGGGTCGTCGCCTGGTCGCCGGACATCGTCGATGTCGTCAAGTAGTTGGATGGGAGAGGCGATTGGCCAACCTGAAGCAATTATGGCTTGCATCTCTGCTCTTTCGCAGAGTCACTGCGGGGGCTGTCTTCGTTCTCGCGGCTCTATTGGTCTATCTTGGATCCCACATTCCGCGGTCTGTCGCGTTACCTGTCGACGACCTCAATGCCAAGAGCACGGCTCGCATCCGGGAAGAGCAGATCATCATTAAAAAGCCGGCCATCGCGGCGGGCGATCTGGTCCTGTCTTATGTCGGAAGTAAGAACGAGGTCGCCGACATTTGGCTTGAGAATGCGACGCTGGACGGCACGTCTCAACATCTGCTGTTTCCCCATGCGACTGCTCTCGCGGCTGGCAAAATCAGCTACACAACCGGCGGCGTCCCCGGTTCCACAGAATCCGGCGACACCTGCCACACTACCATTGAAATTCGGCGCGCAAAAGACTCGGCTCCGCTCGATGCGTTGACGCTCTTCCAGACCGACGAAATGGCCGGCGCACAGCGCTTCCGCCAAGTCATCTTGGACGCAGGCACATCAACCATGGAAATCGAGGTTCATACTGATTCTCCTACGGATGGAGCGATGGGCCAGTTGGACTGTCACAAACTGCTTACCGTAGGGGGCGGCCCACCCGTCAACCTGCCTCCCATCCCCGTCCACATGCGCGTGTATCGTGGCAAGATTGATCTGCACTTCAATCCTGCTAATCCCGCGCTATCCATCTGGACCGGTCCGAAGCAGACCTTTGAAGCGGTCTCTCTTGGCGACAGCACGTTGCGCGGGGGTGGTCTGCAGGTTGTTGCAGCCCAACATTCAATCGCGCCGCGACTCGACGTGCGGACCCGTTCAGCGGATGGCATTACCTTTAGCCGCTTGAAGATCGGCTCTGACATGCTGAAGCTCGACATCGGGCGTGACGCCGAAAGCGCTGTGGCTTACGCGAACGGCTCATCGCTTTACAACTACGATCTGATTGACGCGATCCAGAAAAATCCCATCCTGAGCTTCGCCTTCGCGACCGTGCTGGTGCCAACATTGTGGAAGTGGGTCAGAAAGAACTGCTTTCCCCAATAAATATAAGCTCGTGAAAACCACATGCGCCGACGACCAAATATGGGGCAGGCGTTCAAGTGGAACCTCAGCCATCACCATCTGGTCGCCAGCATTATGTAAGACTCCGGATCTGAGGGCCACAGACACTGATCGCTAGCATCATCAGGCCTGATTCAGTCTGGTTCACGGGCAAAGAATCCCAAGGTATTTCTTCGGAAAACCGCCGTAGCGTTCCGCCCCTGGCGATACCAATCCGATCCAAATACCCCAAAACCTCTCCGAGGTGATGTAGACTCCTTACGCGATGCAGGATTCGGCTGGCTTTATGTCTCCCCGGCGGGGTCTTGCGAAAGCCTGAGTGCTTCCCCAATGTGAGGACTGTGATCGGATGGCATCTACTTTTTTTCGATCTATTCGTTCTCTCGACGCCGACAACTCTCAGCGTTCTTACCTGGGTCTCGCACTGGCGTCCTTCTTGCTAGCGGCATGGATGATTTGGTTCTTTCTCGCGCGAGTGTCAGTGTATGCGGTCACCAATAGAGCTGACTTGGAGGTAGATCGGGCGGCCCATCCGGTTGAATCCGCCGTGAGCGGCCGAGTCGTGGCGACCCATCTGGCACTCGACCTGCAGGTAAGGGCTGGGGATGTTCTGGTGGAACTGGATTCCGGGGCTCAGCAATTTCAGCTCAATGAAGAGAAAACACAGCTCGCCGGCGCAAATCCGCAAATCCATTCCCGCGAAGAAGAAATTGCCTCGGAGGAACAGGCCCTTGCGCAGGATCAGCAAGCGGCCAAGGATGCCCTGGAAGAAGCCCGCGCGCACTACCGCGAAGCGGAGGCGGCAGCCCAGTTTGCTCAAGCCGAAGCGGAGCGATTGCGCAAGATGTACAACGCCGGCGTGGTTGCCGAACTGGACCTGAACCGGAGCGTAGCCGATGCCCAACAGCGCCGCGCCGCAGCCGACAGCCTTCATTACGCAATAGTGCGCCTTGAAGGAGAACAACGCACCCGGACCGACGAGAGAAAGGCCCATATCGAGCAACTTACAAGCGAACTTAACAAGTTGCGCGGCGACCGGGCGACCGCCGGTGTGACCATTGAGCGATTGCAGGATGAGGTAGATCGCCGGTGGATA
>Ga0074045_10001899_pt1 | contig 19814 bp, 16 predicted proteins | sample BogForMeECP23OM2_FD_94442 | JGI IMG/M metagenome (GOLD analysis project Ga0074045, IMG submission 94442) | Bog forest soil microbial communities from Calvert Island, British Columbia, Canada - Bog Forest MetaG ECP23OM2 | ecosystem: Environmental > Terrestrial > Soil > Wetlands ...
AAGGCTGGCGATAGCTTCGGCGAGCGGTGTTCTGGGGCGAGCCGTGAAGCTGAAGATCGTTCCCGGAGCCAGCGTGGCCACGACGGAAAGACGGAACGGCGCAAGCGTGCGGCCGCCTTCGGGATCGGGCGGGATGAACTCTGGAACGACGGGGCGGAGCCGGGCGGAGCAGGACGAGGTGGTGCAACGTCTGCGGGAGAAATTCGGGGCCGAGATTCGGACCGTGATCGACTATAAGGAGAAACGGTAAGAAAACCGGCATCCGGCTTCCGGTCTCAGGTTGTTCCGGAAGCCCAGCGCCGGAAGCCGGAAGCCGAGGATCTATGGGTGGATTCAACCTGCAAGAACTGATGTCGAAGGCGAAGTCGCAGTACGAGACCCTGCAGAAGAAAATGCAGGAGACGGTGGTCGAGGCCTCGTCGGGCGGCGGAACGGTAACGGCGAAAATGGATGGGCGCAAGCAACTGCTCAGCCTGCGCATCGATCCTGAGGCCGTAAAGTCGGGCGATGTGGAGATGTTGCAGGATTTGATTCTCGCCGCCGTGAACGAGGCGGCCCGGAAGATCGATGGCACGTTGCAGTCTACGCTCGGCGGCATGATGGGCGGGATGGGACTCTGAAAGGATTTAGTAATTTGGTGATTTAAACCCTTCCTTTCGGCTCGTCGGCGGTTTTGCTTTTGATCTTTAAATTACTCAATTACTAAATTACCCAATTACCAAATCTTCCTTATGTCTAAATTTGCGGAGCCGATGGCGCGTCTGATTGACGAGTTGAAGAAGCTGCCGGGCGTGGGCTCGAAAAGCGCACAACGGCTGGCTTTCTACATTCTGCGCGCGAGCGACGAAGACGCCGAGGCGCTGGCGGCGGCGGTGCGCGACGTCAAGGCCAGCCTGCGGTTGTGTTCGGTGTGCAATAACATCACCGATGTCGACCCCTGCGTGTACTGTACCAGCGCGACCCGCAACCAGAGGCTGGTGTGCGTGGTGGAAGAGCCGACCAACATCTCTTCCATCGAAAAGACCAAACACTTCAACGGCGTCTACCATGTGCTGCACGGGTCGATCTCTCCACTGCACGGGGTGGGGCCGGAGCAACTGCGCATCGCCAACCTGATCACGCGGGTCGATGCGGGCAATGTGGATGAAGTGATCGTAGCTACCAACCCTACGGTCGAGGGCGAGGCCACCGCCGCTTACCTATCCCATCAACTCAAACGCGCCGGGGTTAAAGTGACGCGCATTGCGATGGGCATTCCGGTTGGGAGCGACATCGAGTACACCGATGAGATCACCATGCTGAAAGCTATGGAGGGCCGGAGGGAGTTGTGAACCGGCGTTCGGCTGCCGTCATGTTTAATTCTTGGATAGTAATCTAGTTGTTATCCGTCTTGGCCCGGAACAGCTCTCATTCACACCGCCTGGTGCAGAACTTAGCTCTCGATCACGCGCAAAGGTGTGGTATGCACGTTCTTGCACTCCACAGGACTCGCTGAAAAATTACATTCTCGTGACCTTCTCTTGACACGACCTGTCCTTTCGCTCGGTAGATTGTGTACGTTAACGGGCCAATGAAATTTCGGAGCCCACGGCGAAGTGTCGTGCGAAATCAAACCACTTAAGAACAGTTCAGGAGGAATTTGTGAAGGATACTTTTAAAGCAGCGTTGATTCTGGCCCTGGCCGGATTGGTAACCGCTGGGAGAGCCCAGGGACAATCCGCAACTGGATCGATTTTTGAAGCCGTGCCGACGCCGAATGAGCATTTCAACAACGGATTACAGGCGGCATCGGCATCTTCGGCAAATGATATTTGGGCGGTGGGGCAGTCGACGATCCACTTTGATGGGACGAAGTGGACGGCGTTTCCGGCGCCGGGAATTAAGGGCGACAACACCGCTAGCCTCGCAGGTGTGGTCGATATTTCTCCGATGCTGGCGTGGGCAGCGGGGACGGTGAATATCGGCGAGGGCAATCCGGGGCAAGTAATCGAACAGTGGAATGGCACGAAGTGGAGCGTGTTTCCGGGGCCGAAGTTCGCGAAAGGAGATGTCCCGAGTATTTTCGCGATGACTTCGACCTCCGCTAATGACATTTGGGCGATCGGAAGCTTGCTCAGCGACGACGAGCAACTGCTCTCGTTTCTGTTCGAGCACTGGGACGGCACCGCCTGGACCGCAAACAGCCTGATATCAGGGGACGCGTTCTTGTTTGGCGCGTCGGCCGATGCCACCAACGATGCATGGGCGGTGGGATTCAATGGTCCGGAAAACGACAACAGCGCTACGCTCGCGCTGCACTGGGATGGTACGAACTGGAGCGAGGCAGCAACGCCGAGTGTGGGTTCGGGGGCAAATCAGTTCAATGGGGTGCTGGCGCTGGCGCCGAACGACGTGTGGGCGGTGGGATTTTCCACGCCGGTGCCCCCGCCTCAGGAAGCGGCTACGCTCACGCTGATCGAACACTTTGACGGCACGAAGTGGAAGGTTGTGCCGAGTCCGAATGTGGGTCCGGAGAACGACTTTCAATCGAACCGTTTGTTTGGATTGACGGCGAATTCGTCGAGCGACATTTGGGCGTTTGGATCGTATTTTGCGTCCGATGGGTCTGGACACCAGATGACATTGCTTTTGCATTGGGACGGGAGTAGCTGGACGATCGCTCCGAGCCCCGATCCTACCAAGGGCGGATTCCTCTCCGATCTGCTGTTTGCGGGAGTTGTGCCGACACCTGGGAATGTTTGGATCTTCGGGACTGAGGATGAAGCGCCGCACTCAGGAACGCTGGCCATTCATACGACTACGGGGAGTTTCTAGCTTGCAGCTTAGGGCTTGCTGCTGACCGGGGGGGCTGCCGACGACGGCGGCGCCTACAGCGTTAGGTCGGGTTCTAGAAAGACGTTAGCTTCTTCGTCGGCGGAGGCGAGCCCTTCTGGAAGGGATCCCCGGTTGTATTCGGCCATGCGGTTTTTCCACTTGAGGAAGTCGGTAATGCTTTGGGGTTCGACTCGGACTTCCACGCGGCGCAGACTGGCGAGCAGAAGATTCATTTCATAGCGAAAGCCGGTGGCGGTGCGAAGATTCTTGGCTGAAGGATGAGCGGTTTCGATCTTATTGTGGCGAAGTTCGAGGAGGCCCCAGCCCCGGGGAAGCTCTTCGTGGCGGAGGAGCGCGGCGGGGACCAGGTAGAAGCGCTCGCATCCGACGCCTTGCTCGGGTTTGAGGCGGAAGGGCTTGGAGCGGTCGGCGAGGAAATCGGAACGTGTGACTTTGCACTCGACCAGCACGGAGTGGCAGGCGCGTTTCCAGCCGATAGCGTCCGGCATCTCGCCGCTGACGCAGGCTTGCTCGGAGAGAACTACACCGCAGCGGTAGCGGCGCAGCCAATGGACGGCTTTTGAGACTAGTTGGGCGTGGGTCATGGGCCTCTCTTTTGTAGCTGCTGGTCAGCGGCCTTGGAAAGTGGCTGGGAAGCTACTGGTGGTCTTGCCGCTCTCCAACGTCAAAACCTTTACCACAGAGGACACGGGGGATCACAGGGTAGTTCTCTATCGTTCTAAAAATGGCGATGTTACGCCAATGTTTCTTAGTTCGGTTGGTCCGCCCACTTTATCACCGACCTCTGCGGCTGCATTGGATTGACCCTCACGACCGCATATCTCCCCGGCTTGAAGCGTTCGACTTCAACTTTTGCCGAGCTTTCGGAAAGGAATGGGTTGCTGTCGATCACGCTGTACGTCTGGCCTGCAAATTCGTATGTGTAGGCAATCTCAGTTGTAGGACAGTTCCAAAACCCATCCGCCTGCCAAACAAGACGAATCGACTCTGGCCTTCACGCGTTGCCATTTGCCGCTTCCCCAAGCGGGTCGCAATCGCAGAGCGGACTTGATGAAGAAAGCGATCACGATATCTATGACAAGGCCGCCCAAGCTGTGATCCTCCTTGAGGCGATCAATTCTAGGGCTTGTCCGGTGAATTGACAAAATCAGGCGATTTCAATTGTTGACCCCGCTGGATCTACTTGTTCAATGACTGTTCCTTCGAGTCCCTGCGATGGCCGGGCTCTTCAGTGGCTTCAGCACTACCGGGCGGCGTAGTACGGTTTCCAGCAGATGGCGTTCGGCGGCGATGGTCTGGGCGGATGCGCCCAGGGGTGAATAGCCTTCGGCGGCGATGATCAGCGCTTCGTGCCCTCTCGCCCTCATCTGAACGTTTTCAATCTGGATGCGGCGGATGTGGCCGTCGTGGCTGGCGTCGAGGGCGTTGGCCAGGCGCAGGATGGCCGCTAGCTGAATCGTAGCTTTCTGCTCATCGGGGAGGAGATCGCGCAGGGCGCGGTGCTTTCTGGTGGGCAAGGCTCCGCAGTGAAAGCGCGCGACTATGGCGGCGCGCTGCAGGTCTGCGGGTTTCCAGCCTAGCGGGTTGCCGTGGGCGCGAATCATGTCGAAGGACGTCTTGTGATGTCCCTTCTCGCCTTTTGACTTGCCGACATCATGCAGGAGAGCGGCGGCTAACAGGCTGGAGCGAGCGGAAATGCCGTCGAGGGAAGGCCGCCATCCGTTGGCCACAAGGCCGTCGTAGAGCTGGAGAGCGAGGTTGGCTACGCGCTCGGAATGGGGGAAATCGGGATCCAGGCCATTCGCCCAGAGCTTCATGCGGCGGGTGGCAAGAGCCTGAATCTGCTTGCCTTGCGGCAGGGCGGCACGCCAGACCTGCCAGAGAGAATCGGAGCCGACCATCTTTTGGCGATAGAGGTCGATCCGCTGGGTGCGCTCGGCGAGGATTTTTTTGTGCCAGCGCCGGCGCGACTCGGAGTCAGCAAAAACATTGCAGGATATGGCGGTGCTCCAGAGTACGTCGAGGTCGTGGACTTCACCGAGCAAGTCTTGAATTTCTTTAAGGCCGTTGCTCCAGGCTTTGTGTTCGACGGGCAGAAAATTCTCAACAATGTAGCGGAAGCGCTTGATGCCGATGCGGAGGCTGTGAAAAGCCGTCTGGGAGCGATTGCGGAGGGCGCGCGTGTGGAGGGCACGGGCATCGGTCCAGCGCTCGAGGGCAAGGTGCTTGAAGATGGGGCTGCCAGGGCGGAAGCGGGCGGCCCGGGCGGGAAGAAATTTGCTCCAGTGCCGCCATTGCTTGCGGTCGAATTCTTCGAGGGCGGTGTGGGCTTCATGCTTTTGCTCGTTCTCGCGGGCTTCCAGGATTTTCAGTAGAGCTTCGCTGGACGAGTCTTCCGGGTTGGATTCTGGGTCAGACAGTTCTGTGGCGGACTGAGAATTCTGTGACAGCAGCTTAGACGGCGTGGGCGCCCGCTCCACACTTTCATCGGCACGGGTGCGCTCAAGACTGGTTCGCTCGAGCTTTTCAATCCATTCCATCATGATCTGAACGTCGCGGAGGTCGCCGAGGCGCTGGAAGAGACGCTTGCCAGCCTTTTTCATGGCCTTCCAGTTGGGATCGGGGTCGATGGCGATCAATCCGTCGGCCAGGGAGCGGCAACGGCGGAGCGCGACCCGGAGGTCGTGAACCGGATCGGCGCTGAAATCGGCGGAGACGTGCTCGCACTCCTCCAGAACGCACAACATCCAGTAGCGCAAGCCTGTGGTCTTCAGGGGCCGTTTTCTGGGAGGGGCTAGGGAGTGCACAGGGATTCCAGGACGTTTTTATGTTGGCTAAGTCTATTTTGACCGGATACGGCTGCGAATGCCAGCGCCGGGCGTCCGGAAAAATCCCTCAACACAGAGGAGCACAGGGTAAGGCGCTACTTTACACGTTTCTCAAGGCCGGTGCAGGATCGACCATTTTCGCCTTCCACGGGGAAAGCAGCGCGGACGGCCAGGGGAAAAATCGTTACCTCCGTAATGTGCAGGGGCTTACGTATGGATATAACCTTTACCTGCAGAGTCGCGGATTGAGGAGCGCTTTATCACGAACGCAAACACATTTCATGCCAACCGGGCGGCATCGGCACGGGCCTTCGTACACAGCCTGAATATCCTCATCAAATATGCGCGCATGTACGGTCCTGAACACAAGCGGACCGAAGGGCAGTTTGAAATCGCCTGGAACGAACTGCAGGCCGGGCTGCCGGCAGCGGGTGAGGGCGGATTTCTGCTGGGGGTTTCCGATAACAAGCTGTTGCTGGATGGAGTTCCGCTGGAAACCGGACAGACCGAGCGCAGCTTTGGGCAACTATTGACCACGGCCGGACTGGCCAGCCTGCACTTCTCCAAAGACGTTACGATCGATGACTTTACGCGCCTGGTGAGGGCTTTCACCTTGGCCGGGTCCAAAGCGCAGGATGTAGCGAAACAGATCAAAGAAGCTCTGGGCGCCGACGGCAATCGGAGCACGATCAAGATCAACGAAGTGAAATTTGTGGCGGCCGACCCGCTGACCGGCGACATCAGCGTGGCGGCCCAAATTGCGGCGCAGACTTTGGGGCCGGAGTTCAAGCAGTGGCTGAACGATCCGCAGAAGCTGCTGCAGTTGATAGCGGCGGCTGAGGGCGCGAGCGCAGGCGGCGGGCAAAACGGCGGGACGGCTGTTCCCTTCGGAAGCGTTCCGAATACCCCGGGCCATTGGGTAGCAGGGCCCGGAGGGGGCGATGGGAGCGGCACGGGAGCGGCGACTGCGCCAGCGGTGGCGGGTGCGCCTATATGGGAAGGCGGAGTGGTACCCCTGCAGGAAGCCGAAGTGGTGCAGGCGATCCGGCTGCTGACGCGATTTGGGCAAGTGCAGGGAGATCCTACGGTTCGCCCAGAAGATTTGCAGAAGGATTTGGCCGAGGTCGACCCGAACACGCGTTTGAACCTGCAGCAGTTGCTGGGAAGTCTGGCGGCGAAGGCGACTACGAATACTGAGGCCGAGGAAAGCACTCCCTTGCTGATGAAGGCCGCCGAGCATATGGCGATCCGCTTCGCTTTGGAGCGTTACTCCAAGGGTGAAGTGAAGGTAAATGCCGTGCACCAGATGATGGAGCACATGAGCCGGCAGATGGATTCGTTGCGGCAGATTCTGAAGCTGCAAGAAGACAAGATGAACAAGGCGGGAATCCTGGTGGAGTCGCACGCCGACATCCTCGACCGCATGTTCTGGGCAGAAGTGCCGGAGTCCGGGAAGAAAACGGTGCTGCTCTCGAATGAGGCTCCGTGCGTGCCGCCGCGAAACCTGCGGCAGTTTGTAGAAGTGCTGCTGGACCGGGACGACAAGGAAACCTCGGCCGAGATTTTGAATAACTACTCTGGCTGCCTGGCGACGAAGGAGATTGAGTCGCGGCGCAAAACGGCCATTGGATTGAGCCAACTGGCGGACCTTTACGCCCGGCTGGGCGGCGAAGCGATGGGCGGGGCCATCCATAAAGTGGCGGAACAGCTCTGTGCGGAGAAAGATCCGGAATTGCAGAGCCTGCTGAGCGCGGCGTTTGTTCGCCTGAGCCAGGAAGCCAGCGAGGCCAAGAATTACCAGGCGGTGAATGCGATTTGCGCCGCGATCGAGATGCTGCAGGCGCAGCGTCCGGTGCTGGTAAACGATTTGCGGCCGCGCGTCGGGGTGGAAAACCGGATTCCGGAGTTTATCGAAGAGGCCCTGCAGAGTCAGGCTGTACCAAGCGATCTGTTGGTGGTGCTGCGGCGCACCAGCATTGCGGGAGCGGAGCATCTGGCCGACCGCTTCTTCCGGTGCATGCGGCGCGATGAATGCGACCGCATGGTGGAACTGGTGATGGAGTTGGGATCTCCGGCGCTGACGCAAATGCGGGAGATTTTGCGCACCGGGCAGCCGCGGCAGGCCTCCGGCGTGGTCGGGCTGTTGAGCCGCCTGGATGTGGGCACGTTGCTCGAGTTGTTGCCGGCGCGACTGCCGGAGTGGAATCGTTTCTATCACGACATTGTGGTGCGGCAGATTGCCTACGGGGCCGCAGCGGACCGTGGACGTACGCTGCTGGAACTGGCGGAAGTGCTGGATCCCGTTGTGCTGCCAGAGGCCCTCGACGAAATTGGGATGAGTGGCGATCTCACGGCGGCGCCGCCGCTGCAGGTGATGGCGAAGCCGGGGCAATCGGCGGCGCGTTTGCCGTTTGTGCAACTCAAGGCGATTGAATCGCTGGGCCGGTTGCGGGATAGCGAGTCTTTGCCGCTGCTGCGTGAGATCGTGGAAGCAAAGAAAACCTTTGGATGGATTCATCACCGCGAATTGCGGATTGCGGCGGCGCAGTCTTTGTCGAAAACCGATCCGCGATATAGCGCTCAGATTCTCTCCGACAGCGGTATTGAGCCGGCAGAACTAGCGATTGCACCCTTAGACTTGGCTCCGGCGTGTCCGTGGGTGAGGCAGCGGCGCTACGAACGAATGGTACTGTCACGCGCGCTCAGCGCGACGATTGGGAGTTCATGGGGAAAGTCGCGGATTCAGGTGCGCGAGTTGAGCCTGGGCGGGGGCATGGGCACAAAGGAAGATAATCTGCGCATCGGCAGCGAAGCCGATCTGGAGATCTCCTTGGGCATGCGGACGAAGATTAAGGCCCATGTGCTCCTGCGGCGGGCGCGGGTGAACGAAGTGGGATTTGAGATTGTGAATACCGATCTGGAGAGCCGCTACCGCCTGAGACGGTTGCTGGTGGAGGCGATGAACCGGGCTCCGCACAGCAAAGAGCTGCCAGAGTGGAGTGGAGACAGGAAGATCTAGCTACGTGGTGAGAGCGAAGCTGCGCTCAGGGCAGGCCAGGGCGGTTGTCCTCACATAGAAGCAAGGCCTCTGCTTTAGCAGAGGCCTTGTTCTTTCACAGCGCATTTCTCGTTGGAGCTTACTTCACTTTTACGAAAATGATCACCAGAGTGTAGAGCGCGAGGGACTCGATCAAGGCCAGGCCCAGAATCAGCGCGAGCTGAATGCCGGGACGAGCGGCCGGATTGCGGGCCAGACTCTCGGCAGCGGAGGCGGTGGCCTTGCCCTGCGCCAGGGCGCAGATGCCGGAAGCGAAGGCCATGGAGAATCCGGCGGCGATCGCGACCCAGTTGACTCCGCTCTCGGCTCCGCCCTGCGCGAAGGCCGGAACGGCGAACGAAAGTGCGGACAACACCATAAACAACTTGCTTAACTTACCCATTGTGTTTCTCCTTGTATGAAATACCGCTAGTGGGTGGTTGACGTCATCCCGTTCAGACGCCCTCACGCTTGCGGCTGGTTCAGTTCCCAATTCTCGGTTCTCAGAAAACCAACGACGATCGAATCCTAACTGCAAGGGCTGCTAACCGACATCTGAGAAGTCATCAGTGCTCTTCCGCGACCGCACCGGAGAGATACACGGTGGTCAAGAGGACGAAGATATAGGTCTGCAGAAGCGAGACCCCAATATGAAGGCCGAGAAACAATATTGGCACGCCCAAGGGCAACAACGAGATGAAGACGAGTGTGACCATATCCCCGGCATACATGTTGGCGAAGAGACGGATAGTCAGCGAAAGAACCCGCGCCGAATGGCTGATGAGTTCAATGGGCAGCATCAACAGGGCCAAGGGAAGCCGGATGAAAATCGACATCGAGGGATCCGATGGTCCCAAGAAATGCTTGAGGTAGCCGATGCCAGCGTGCTTGAAACCCTGAGTCTGATAATAGACAAAGGCACAAAGAGCGCAGCCTAAGGGAACAACCGGCACGGCGGTCGGAGACTCGAAGCCGGGAATCACGCCGATGAGGTTGCAGAACAAAATGAACAAACCGAGCGCGGCGAGGAAGGCCGTGTAACCCTCGCTGTGATGGCCGACGATCTCCTCGCTCTGGCTGTCGATGAACCCCTCGACGCCCTCGAAGATGTGCTGCAGCGGACCTGGACGATCCACCGAAAGGCGCGAACGAACCAGAAGAAAGAGGATCAGGAGAAACGAAAAGACGAGAAGCTCCATGGCGAGCGAGTTGGCAATGGGAGCAGCCGGGTGCCTGGGCTCGATGTGCAACGTGCGCAGCAGCGAAGTGACGGGGCCGGCGAAGAGACGGTTAAGGATTTCGGTGAACCAAAGTTGTTCTGGCATACGAAAGCTTCTGGCTGCTAGCTCCTTGCCTAGGCAGGGCCCGGTTCTGCTTTCCGGCTAAATCCCACGCGCCAGCGCTGCGTATACCTCGTAAACGGCTTCGCAGACGATGGCTGCCACGGGCAAAAATAAGCCCGCAAGAAGCCCATTCAGGCTCGCGGGTGAAACAGTGAATATAACATAGGCGCCGAGGGCCATCAAAACATAACGCAGAAGAAAACGGAAGACGATTCCCTGCCCGGACTGAGAGGGGGCAGTCCCTGTCGCCCGATCGACAAAACCGGCGATCACCCGCTTCAACCAATGGAAATTGAGGTAGGCGATGACGCATCCAAAGGCAAAACCGACCGCTGGACGGAGGCCGAATTTCCACCAGGCGGTTGCAACCAGCAACGGAGCCAGGACGGCCATGAAGCTGCGGATGCGATGGAGAGCGCCCGAGTAGAAGTGCTCCGCGGCCGCGGCGGTCGCAGGGTTGGGTTCGATTTGTGTCTGATCGGCCATGGCACGCTATGGCTGGCGATTCGGTTCCGCGACCATATTACGCGAGCGAGCGATTGGGCGACGTCGGCCGACTGACACGACAAGTTCGTTTCGCGGATTTGATTCACTTAGACTCGCGAGAGACGGCTCGGATCAACTCGATGAAGCCAGCAGCGATGCCTAAGAGAATGCCCGCAAGATAGAGCCAAGTGGTGTGCATCCAGCGGTCGAGAGCCGCGCCGATCAACCATCCGACGACGACTGCGGCCGGAAATACGAAGGCCAACTGACTGTAGCGGGCTGCCTGTACCCAGAAGTTCTCCTTCTGGTCGGAGTCTTGGCTGTCGGGATCGGGGCTTTCGGAACGGGACATTATTCGCATCGGGCCGGGCAGAAGCGATTCTACCCGAACGAGACCCGCTTTGCCCTGTCCTGACAGCCGAGGCGGCTGTCTCCAAATGAGTATTTTTGGCCGACCGGTACTCTAACGGATCAACTTCGCTACGGCAGGATTCTGCGCGATGCCTAGCGACCAATTCACTATGTGAATGAAGCGATCGGGCATGATGCCAATGAAGAGGGTGGCGAAAGCGGTTAGGCCGAGGGCGGCGCGCATGGTCCAGCTTACCGGGAGCACACCTTTTTCTTCGGGCTGGCCCATGAACATGGCGTTGGCCATCTTCAGATAGTAGTAGAGGCCGAAGACGGAGTAGAGCACACCCAAAGAGGCTAAAGCGTAATGTCCGGTTTCGATCAGACTCAGGAAGATGAAGTATTTCCCGTAGAAGCCGGCCAGGGGCGGGATTCCGGCTAGCGAGAGCAGGAAGATCAGCATTAGCACGGCTTCGACGGGGGCGCGCTCGTAGAGTCCGTTGAGGTCGTCGAGTTCATCGCCGATTACGTTGCGGTGGCGCAGCGAAGTGATCACGCCGAAGGCGCCGAGATTCATGAAGGTGTAGACCAGCAGATAAATCAGAATGCCCTTGATGCCGTCGGGACTGAGCTCGTAGGCCGTGCCGGCGATCAAACCTAGCAGCATATAGCCGACGTGCGCGATGGATGAATATGCTAGCAGGCGCTTGGTGTTGGTCTGCGTGAGTGCGGCAAAGTTTGCGCCGGTCATGGTAGCGATGGAAACAAAGACCAGCACCGGAACATAGGTGGGGCGCATGGGACCCAGTCCCCAGAGCATGATGCGCAGAAGCATGGCCCAGCCCGCGGCTTTGACAGCTACCGACATGAATCCCGTGATGCAGGTGGGAGCGCCTTCGTAGGCATCCGGGGCCCATTGGTGGAAGGGGATGGCGGCGATCTTGAAGAGAAGGCCGGTCATCGTTGTCAGCAAGGCGATGATCGCGACGGGATTGTGGGGATCGCGGGCTAAACGCCCCGCGAGTTGACGGCTGATCTCGCCCAGGTTCGTAGTGCCGGTTAGTCCATATAAGAGCGACAGGCCGTAGGCGAAGATTCCGGATGAGAATGCGCCGAGCAATAAATATTTCAGCGCGGCCTCGTTGGAGCGGCGGTCGCGGCGCAGGAAGCCTACCAGCACGTAAGTGGAGATCGCCATCAGTTCCAGACCGATGAAGATAAGAATGATGTCGAAGCCGGCAGCCATGCACATCATCCCCACCACTGAGAGCAGCATCAGGGCATAGTATTCGCCGTGATTTTCATGCTCGGTCTTCATGTAGCGGACCGACATGAGAATCGAGATCGCCGTGGCCGCCAGGAAAAGATAGAAAAAGTAGAGGGCGTAGCGGTCCATGGAGACCGCGCCCATCAGGCCAGGCCGGCCGCTTCCGGGGCGGAGATGACTTCCCTGAAGAAAGAGCTGGATCTTGACCACTCCCGCGGTGGCGAAGAGCACGCCGATCAGTGCGGTGACGGCGTTTACCCATTTTGTTTCGGGCGGGATCATGAGGTCGATGAGCAGAATCCCGAGCGCGAATAACGTGAGCAGCGTGAAGGGGAGGGCCAGAAGGTAGTCAATCCGTGTGAATTGGGATAGAACGCCCACTAGTTCTTCCCTTTCGTTGCCGGTGCCGCTGGATTGGTTACGGAAGCGGTCGCTATTGGAGGGTTTGTGAGTTCAGGTTTCGCCGTCGCGTTCTGCGCGCCGCTGTACTGGGGACCGCGCACATTTAGTACAAGTTGATTCACAGGCTGCTCGAGAATCTGGAAGAAGGGCTTGGGATAGAGACCGATCCAAAAGGCCATGATCAGGAGCGGGACAAAAGTTAAAACCTCTCGCGGCGTCAGGTCGTGCAGCTTTTCGTTCTTCGGATTCGTGACCGTGCCAAAGAAGACTCGCTGGTAGAGCCACAGCAGATATGCGGCGGCTAGAACCACACCGGGCACGGCCCATGCGCCCCAGCGCCAGTTCTCCATGAACGTACCTTGCAGGATGGTGAACTCGCCGACGAAGCCGTTGAGCAGCGGCAGTCCCATCGAGGAAAGGAACATGATCATGGTGATAGTGGCATAGACGGGCATCACGTTCGAGATGCCGCCGTACTCGGCAATCTCGCGGGTGTGGCGGCGCTCGTAAAGAATGCCGACAATCAAGAACAGCGCGCCGGTTGAGATGCCGTGATTGATCTGCTGCAGGACTGATCCGCTCAGGCCTAGAGGCGTCAGCGCGAAAATCCCCAGCGTGCAGAAGCCGAGATGGCTGACGGAGGAATACGCGACCAGCTTCTTCATATCCTTCTGCATCAGCGAAACCAACGCCCCGTAGATGATGGCGATGATGGAGAGCGTGATCATCCAGCCGCGAACTTTGGTGTGCATCAGCACATCGGGGAAGAACGGCAGCGAGAAGCGGATGAAGCCGTAGGTTCCCATCTTCAGTAGAACGCCAGCCAGGATGACGGAGCCTGCTGTCGGCGCTTCCACGTGGGCGTCAGGCAGCCAGGTGTGGAAGGGGAACATCGGGACTTTGATGGCGAAGGCGAAGAAGAAGGCGAAGAAGAGCAACGTGGCGATGGTGGGTCCGTAGGCTGGGTCGGAGTAAATTTTCGGCGCGGTTTCGTAGAGGGCCGTGAGGCTGAAGGTGTAAACACCGGTGAGGTGCTGGTGGTGGATATAGAGAGCCAGGATACCTAGCAGCATCAGCACCGAGCCAGCCAGCGTGTAGAGGAAGAATTTGATCGCGGCATAGAGCTTGCGCGGGCCGCCCCAGATTCCAATCAACAGGTACATCGGAACGAGCATGGCTTCCCAGAAGACGAAGAAAAGGAAGAAATCCAGCGCCATGAATACGCCTAGCATGCCCGTCTGAAGAATTAAGAACCAGACGTAATATTCTTTTAAGCGATTTTCTATGGCGGTCCAGGAAGAGAGAATCGAGATCCAGCCCAGCAGCGTAGTGAGCATGATTAGCAGGAACGAAATGCCGTCGATGCCGATCACATAGCCGGCGCCGATCGAGGGGATCCAGTTGCTGGGCTGGCCTTCGACGAACTTGAAGCCGGGTTCGAGGCGCTGGGCCCAAAACATGGGCACGAGCGGCAGCGAGATCAGGAAGCCGCCAAGGGCGAAGAAGTTTGCGATCCAGCGGATGGCGTCTTTATTCTCCTTGGGAACGAAGAGGAGAATGACGGCGCCGACCAGCGGCGTGAAGAGGATGATCGATAAAATGTGAGATTGCATAAGTGCAGTTCTCAGTTCTTAGCTGTAGCGCCGGGACGGCGGCGCTACTAGTGGTACACGTAATAAAACACGAATCCTACCAAGCCTGCGGTCATTACCAGCGCATACCACTGCACTAGACCCCATTCAAAAAGGCGCGCGGGATACGAGAGCATACGCGCCAGGATTGCCGGGCCATTTACGCCTATGCCGTCGATGATCCACTTGTCCCACCAACTGGAAATTGTGGCGGTGAGACGAGTGATCCAACCGGCAGCGTTGACTGCGCCATCGACTACATTCGTGTCGAACCATGCGGAGGCTGCGCCTAATCCGAGCACTCCTAAACGTACGTCTCCCAGCTTTCTGCGGCCAGTGAATGCGTAATCGTAAGCTTCGTCTACGTAATACTTGTTTAGCAGCGTGTTGTAGACCGGCGGAACTGCTGCGATTGGCTCTTTGTAGCCTTTATCGGCGTGGCGGTAACTTCGCCAGGCCATGCCCCAACCTATGCCGGCTGCAGCCAAGGAGAGACCCATCAACAGCCACTCGGCGCCGGTGTTCTTCTCCTCTTGTACTCCCTGAACCAGCTGGCTGGTCCTTCCTTCTTCTTGCAGGACGCGGGCTTCGGGAGCGAAGACCGGCTCAACGAATGCTGTGAAGCGATCGGAGCCTCCGAGGCTATGCGGCCAGCCCAGCCATCCGGCGACGATGGCGCAAAGAGCTAACACGACCAGCGGCCCCGTCATGGAAACCGGCGACTCGTGAATGTGATGCTCGACCTCGTGGCTCATGCGCGGGCGGCCGTTAAAGGTGAGGTACATCAGGCGGAACATGTAGAAGGCCGTCATCAGCGCGGTGGCATAGCCCACGCCCCAGAGAATGCGGTAGGCGCCGCCTTCGCGAGACCAGGCTTCCCAGAGAATCGCGTCTTTGGAAAAGAATCCGGCGAAGGGGAATATACCGGCGATCGCCAGCGTGGCGATGAACATGGTGCGGTGCGTCCACGGGATGCGATGGCCGAGGTCTCCCATGTTGCGCATGTCCTGCTCGCCGCTCATGGCGTGGATCACAGAGCCTGCGCCAAGGAATAGCAGCGCTTTGAAAAATGCATGGGTGAAGACGTGGAATACGCCTGCAGCGAAAGCTCCAAGGCCCAGGGCCAAAAACATGTAGCCTAGCTGCGAAACCGTAGAGTAGGCGAGTACCCGCTTTATGTCGTTCTGCACAAGCCCGATGGAGGCGGCGAAAATCGCGGTGAGTGCGCCGACAATGGCAACGGTCTTCATCGAACTTGGCGCCAGCACGAAGAGCGCGTTCGATCGGGCTACCATGTAGACGCCGGCAGTGACCATGGTCGCCGCGTGGATTAGCGCGGAAACCGGCGTGGGGCCTTCCATGGCGTCGGGCAGCCAGACGTAGAGCGGAAGCTGCGCCGACTTGCCGCAAGCCCCGACAAAGAGTAGTAACGTGGCGGCGGTGATGATGGGGTCGCCGATGGCAAAGCGTCCGCTGTGGGCGAGTTGCGTGACTTCCGTGAAGCGCAGCGATCCGAAATACCAGGCTATGAAGAACATTCCCAGCAGAAATCCGGCGTCGCCGATGCGGTTGACGATGAATGCTTTTGCGGCCGCATCGCTGGCTGATTTGCGATGGAAATAGAATCCGATCAGAAGATAAGAGCACAGGCCCACGCCTTCCCAGCCTACGAACAACAGCACGTAGTTGTTGGCCAAGATGAGCGTGAGCATGGAAAACATGAAGAGGTTGAGGTATCCGAAGAAGCGGTAGTAGCCGCCTTCATGCGCCATGTATCCAGTGGAGTAGATGTGGATCAGCAGGCCCACGCCGGTGACGAAGAGCAGCCAGATGCTGGAGAGCGGGTCGATCAGGAAGCCGGCGTCAGCCTGGAACGGGGCTGGCGAGCCGTCGTGGGTGGTGTAGTTCAGATGTCCAGTATCGGTGCCGAGCCAGGTGTAGAGGATGGTCTGATAGGGCTGGTGGTAATGCTCGGGCGCAGACGACCAGGCTGTGTATTCCCAGACCGCACCGCAAGCCATTACAAAGGCAAGTAGGATCGTGCCCACGCAGACGGCGCTGACCGAGGCCTTCTGCAGCTTGCGGCCGAAGAAGAACATGATCGCCGCGCCGCAGGCGGGGAGAAGCGGGATCAGCCAGATGTATTTAAGAAATAGCATTCGGCACTCAGCGTCACGGTCGAGCAATTAGCACTTGGCAATTAGCATTTGGCCCTGCCGGAGGCTGCCGATGCCGGCAAGAACCTATCCTGGCTGAATGCTAAGTGCTAATTGCTAACTGCTGCTTCTTACCACTTCAGCAAATTCACTTCGTCTATGTTGACCGTCTCTTTGTTGCGGAAGAAGGCGATCAGAATTCCGAGGCCCACCGCGGCTTCGGCGGCGGCGTCGGTGATAACAAAGATGGCGAAGACCTGCCCATGCAAGCCTCCCCAGAGTTGGGAGAAGGCCACCAGGTTCAGGTTCACCGCGTTCAGGATCAGTTCGATCGACATCAGGACTATGACTACGTTGCGGCGGGTTAGCACGCCGATCACGCCCAGGAGGAAGAGAGCTGCGCCCAGGACCAGGTAGTGGAGCGTCGTGATGTGGAGCATTGTGTCCATTGACGGCTCTTGAGCGAGCTAGCCTCAGGGGCTAAAGCCCATGAAGTAAAGACCGCCGATTGGCACGGCTGAAGCCGTGCCCTTCCCGAAAACCTAAATTCTCTTCTTTGCCATTACTACCGCTCCGATGATCGCTACCAGCAGCAACAGCGAGGCGATCTCGAAGGCAAACATGTATTGGCCGTACAACATGGTGGCTACTTTTTGCGTGTTGTCGCCTTCCGCTACTGAGAAAGCGCGATCGGGGAAAATATCCTTTCCCTTCGAATACACAGCGATGAATAATCCGCCCAACGCTGTGGCCGCTATTATTCCGACGACCCATTGACTGTTGAATTGGCGCTCTCTTATGGAGCGATCAATGCTCACCAGCATGATCACGAACAAGAACAACACCATGATGCCGCCGGCATAGAGAATGATTTGCACACCAGCTACGAATGGGGCGTAAAGCATTAGGTAGATCGACGCCTGAGCCAGCAGGGTGACGATCAGCGCCACCGCGGAGTGCACGGGGTTGCGGCGCGTGATCACCAGAATGCCGCCGATCAGCATGATCCCGGAGAGCAGGTAAAAGAAAAATGGTGTGGCTACGGGTGCCATAGTGAATTTTGTATCAGCGGCCACAATCCTACCGTGGCCGTCAAAATCAGAACGCCCAGGCCCATGGGCAGAAGAACCTTCCATCCCATCTGCATGAGCTGGTCAAAGCGGTAACGCGGGAACGTGCCACGATACCAGATATAGAGGTACATGAAGCCGGCAACTTTCGCCGAGAACCAGAAAATGTCCTGCACTCGCACTCTTACCGCGGGAATGAATAGAACCAGACCGATCAAGGCCAGGACGACGCCGAAGCCTGCGAGGCCGATGGTTTGAATTCGAAACAGCGGATGCTTGGGCATGCGCACCGTATTGTAGAAGCACATGGCGGCGAGAAAAAGAAAACTTAGCCCTGGAAAAAAGGAAAATGCTTGATCCCAAGTGGCGCCGCTTAAGAGATTGGGAAATGGCCGCAGCCATCCTCCCAGCCAGAGTGTAACCGCGATCGAAGAGACCGCGATCATGGCGGAGTATTCGGCCAGAAAGAATAACGACCAGCGGAAGCCGCTGTATTCGGTATGGAAGCCGGCCGTGAGTTCGGATTCGGCTTCGGCTAAATCGAAGGGCGCGCGGTTGGTCTCGGCGACCATGGCGACGGCGAAGATGAAGAAAGCGATCAGTCCGAGAGGAAAGAATTTGAAGATGAACCAGACGCCTTGCGCTTGCTGCGCCTGCACGATGCCGATCATGCTCAGGGTTCCGGTGCCCGTGGCGTTGAGGCTCGTCATGAGGACGGCCGAGACCACGGCTAGCCCCATGGCAACTTCGTAGGAAACCATTTGAGCGCTGGAGCGCAGAGCGCCGATCAGAGGATAGTGCGAGTTCGAGGCCCAGCCCGCCAGCACGATTCCCAAAACACTTAAAGATGAGACGCCGAGCATGAAGAGGATTCCGATGTTCATGTCGGTGATGGCGTGCGTGGGACCGAAGGGGACCACGACGAAAACCGTGAAAGCCGCTAGCACGACAACGAAGGGAGCGATCCAGAAAATGAGCGCGTCGGCCTCGGAGGGCATGATGTCTTCTTTGAGCAGGAGCTTGAGGGCGTCGGCGATGGGCTGCAACAAACCGTGCGGACCTACGCGCATGGGGCCGAGACGCACTTGCATGTGGGCCAGGATTTTGCGTTCGAGCCAATTCATCGCGATGACGGCGACTGAAAGGCCGACGAATACAAGCATGATGTAGACGAACGCCCAGAACATATTTCCGGCGGCGCCGGGCGTCTTGTCGCTCGCGAGGTAGGACTGGATGTATTGAACGATCGCGCCCATCAGCGGTCTACCTCGCCGAGAACGATGTCGAGGGTACCGATAATGGCTATCACGTCGGCCACTAATTGGCCCCGGCACATGAGGTCGAGCGCCTGCAAATTCACGAACGAAGGCGGTCGCACGCGCACACGATAGGGCTGGGTGGAGCCGTCGCTGACGATGAAATATCCCAGCTCGCCTTTGGGGGCTTCGATGGAGTGATAGACCTCGCCCACCGGCGGCTTCATCACCTTTGGCACTTTCGCCATGATGGGGCCTTCGGGAATGCCCTCAACCGCCTGCTCGATGATGCGGACCGATTGCCGCATCTCGGCCATGCGGACAAGGTATCGATCGTAGGTGTCGCCGTTTTCTCCGATGGGAATTTCGAAGTCGAAGTTCTTGTAGTTGGCGTAGGGTTGGGCTTTGCGGAGATCCCACTTCACGCCGCTGGCGCGCAGGACCGGGCCGGTAACACCGAGCGCGATGCAGTCTTCAGCGGAAATCCTGCCGACATCCTTCGTGCGCTCGACCCAAATGCGGTTCGTGGTGAGCAGCTCTTCGTATTCGTCAATCTTGGGACGGAAGAAGGTGAGGAAGTTTTTTACTTCGCGCTCAAAGCCGTTGTAGGTTTCGTACTGCAAGCCGCCGATGCGGAAAGCGTGGGTGGTGAGGCGCGCGCCGCAATATTTCTCGAAAATCTTCAGAATCTCTTCGCGGTCGCGGAAGGTATAAAACAGCGGGGTTATTGCGCCGATATCGAGAGCGTGCGTACCCAGCCAGAGTTGATGGCTGGTGAGCCGGTTCAACTCGGTCAGGATTACGCGGACGTACTGCGCTCGGGGCGGGGCTTCCACGTTGAGGAGCTTTTCTACCGTCTCGCAGTAGCCAAGTCCGTTCGAGACCGCCGCGACGTAGTCCATGCGATCGACGTAGGGATTGAACATCGTGTAGGTGCGATGCTCGCCAATTTTTTCGACGCCACGGTGGAGGTAGCCGATGACGCATTCGAGGCCTAGAACTTTTTCTCCATCGAGGCGCAGGATTACTCGCAGTACTCCGTGCGTGGCCGGATGCTGCGGTCCCATGTTGATGACGAGCTCGTTTGCGTCGAGAAAGGGCTTCTCGGGAGTTTCGAGGTCGAGGTTCGAGAGTGTGGTGGGATCGGTCACG
>Ga0074045_10001900_pt1 | contig 19814 bp, 20 predicted proteins | sample BogForMeECP23OM2_FD_94442 | JGI IMG/M metagenome (GOLD analysis project Ga0074045, IMG submission 94442) | Bog forest soil microbial communities from Calvert Island, British Columbia, Canada - Bog Forest MetaG ECP23OM2 | ecosystem: Environmental > Terrestrial > Soil > Wetlands ...
CTGGGCTTAGCGCGCAATCCGGCGTTTTGGACTTCGACTCTGGGCATGGCGATGATGACCTTCGCCCTGGGCGGCATACAGGTATGGATGCCGACATTTTTGTCGCGGGCCCGCGGCTATTCGCTCGAATCGGCGAACTTCATGTTCGGAATCATCATCGTGGTCGATGGCATTCTGGCATCGCTCGCCGGAGGCTGGCTGGGCGATTACCTGCTGCCGCGCATGAAAGGCTCCTATTACTTTGTTTCAGCGGCCAGCATGGCGCTGGGCGTGCCGTTCATGATCATAGCCTTGTTCATGCGCGGGGCGGTGATGTTGCCGGCGATTGCGGTCTCAGCTTTCTTTCTGTTGCTGAACACTTCGCCCCTGAACGCAGCGGTCATTAATTCGGTGGGAGCGCACATTCGGGCAACGGCGCTCGCGGTCAATATTTTCATCTTTCACCTTCTGGGCGACGTGCCTTCGCCCACGCTCATGGGGTACGTCGCCGATAAGCGATCTCTGCAAGCTGCCTTCATCCTGCCGGTGATCGCGATGGTCTTCTCCTCTGCCATACTCTTTTATGGGATGAGATTTGCGCCGCGGGTGGGTGGCGATGGCTCGCCGGCCGCGGCGGCAGAGAAGAGCTAGGCGGGAATGCATTATTTCTATTGGATTGCGGGGACGATTCTCGCGCTGGCCTGGTTGTCACGCATTGTCGACGCTGCCATCGGCATGCCCAGTGTCGCCGACATTTCGACGCCCGAATGGGACCGTCATCCCATCACAGCGGCAGGCAATCCACGGGTTTCGATTATCGTTCCCGCCCGCAACGAAGAAGAAGACATTGAACAGTGCCTTACTTCCTTGCTCGAACTGGATTACGACAATTACCAGGTGATCGCGGTCGATGATCGATCGACCGATCGAACCGGGGAGATCATGGATCGGGTAAGTCAGAAGCTGCATGTGCCCGCAAAAAACGCGAGAAGGGAGGGGCACAGCATCCTGCAGGTGATTCATCATCGCGAATTGCCTTCGAGCTGGCTGGGGAAGACTCATGCCATGTGGACGGCGGCGAACCTGGCCGATGGCGACTGGCTGTTGTTTACCGATGGTGACGTGCGGTTCAAACCGGACTCGTTGCGGCGCGCCCTGGCTTATGCCGAGGCGCAGAGTGCCGATCATGTAGTGCTGTTTCCGCAAATGATCATGAAGAGCGCGGGCGAATCCATGATGATTGCTTTCTTTCAGACGATGTTCGTCTTCGGACACAGACCGTGGAAAGTGGCCGACCCGAAGTCGCGGGACCACATGGGCGTGGGCGCTTTCAACTTGATTCGACGCAGCGCCTATGAGGCTGTGGGAACCTACAAAGCCTTGCGCATGGAAGTGCTCGACGACATGAAACTGGGCAAAGTAGTGAAGAACGCGGGCTTCGCGCAGCGTAATGTGTTCGGCGGCGACTTGATCTCGCTGCGCTGGGCGCGGGGAGCGGGGGGAGTGGTCAATAATCTGACCAAGAATTTCTTCGCCGTGCTGTCGTTCAGGTGGCCGTTGACCCTGATCTCCGCCTTCGGGCTGGCGTTTCTGAATCTCTTTCCGTTTCTGGGGATCTGGCTGGCGCATGGATGGGAACGGTTGCCTTACGCGATTGCCCTGGCCTCGATGTTTGCCATTTATGTGGGTATGTCGTGGCGCTCTGGGGTTCCGGCGTATTACTTCCTGCTGCATCCTGTGAGCACGGCGGTGTTTGTCTATACGCTGCTGCGATCGATGGCGCACACGCTGTGGAACGACGGCATCGTGTGGCGGGGAACAAAGTATCCCCTGAAAGAGTTGAGGAAAGGCATGGTGTGAGGTCAGATGCTTGCGACCTGCCAGGAAAAAGCGCGAAATTCGGAGAGTCTGCGGAAGTCCCGCACATTGGCGGTGACCACGGTGACCCCCGCTCGCGCCGCGCTCATCGCCATCAGCGCATCATTGGTGAGCCGGTTTCGGCCAAGTTTTTCATAGTCGTACTTGGCCGCCAGTCGTGACAATACTTTGCCGGCCTGAATCCAGTCGTCGAGCTCCGGCAGCAGGATTCTATTCTCCTTGTTAAAGTGACGTTGGATCAGTTCCACCACATGCCGGTCACGTTCCCGGGCGCCGGCATAAAGTTCTTCAAGTACGACGGCGCTCAACCACATGTCGTTCTCGGCGACGAATCTGGCAACCGCTGGGCCGGCGTCTCCACGCCGCAGGGCGGAAACATAAATAGACGTGTCGAACAGGGCAGGCTGCATCTATTCATCCAGCACGCCGTAAACGTCTTTGATTTCGATGCCGCTCCTAAAGAATTCCTCGTTGGCCTGGCGCAAAACGCGGTTTCTTCGTTCTTCCGCGATTACCCTGTCCAGCGCCCGTTCGAGGGTTTCCGTTTCCGTTTTTGCGCCCAGGGCTTTTTGGGCGCGCTTGATCTTTGCGGAATCCAATTGAAAGTGCTTGTGGGTGCGTGTCCGTGTGACAGCCATTTAAAGTTTGCCCCTTCGACCCAGCTTACCACCCATGTACAGACTGTCAATGTCTATGTACATGGGAAGTTGGGCAATCTCACTGCGGGGGTTCGCCGCTGGCGCCGGCTTCGTTGCCGAAGACAACCGAGGTAGCTGGAGCTGGGGTCGTCTTCGCTGGCTTTTTGGTGGGGCGCATCCGGCCGGCGCTATAGTGACCTTCCTTTTCCACGTCGTAGTTCTTGGGCAGGGGAGGGATCAGGGTTGAGCCTCCGGTGACCTGGCTCGCGCGATTCAGGATGATCTCGGCTCTGCCGTCGTAGAGCTTCACCGGGCCATGAATCTCGATGACTCGCCCTTCGAGCCGGCGAACGTCGCCGACATCTTTCAGGTCGTGAGGGAAGACCACGACCGTGAAGGGACAGGCCATTTGAGCTTCGCAGAAGTCGACGAAATGAACGCCTTTAGCGCCGGCTTTCACGCGGAAGACTTTGCCCACGATGCATTTGGTTTCGCCGACGTGCCGGCTGGCCTCGGCAATGGGCACGCAGTCGGAGGCGGCTGCGGCAGACAGCAGGACCGCGAGCACCGATAAATTACCTAGCGCGGACCATGAGAACATCGGGTTACTGAGTTCTTTTCGGGTCGCGCATGCGTTTACTGTTTGATAATCCGTTACCTTCTTAATATCCCCACCCCCACCCCCCTCGGTGTCTGGAATCATCGCGTTAGCAAAGGTTTTCCCCGCAAAATCCGTCGCGCAAAGGAGTTAAGGGCTAAAATCCGTCGAACAAAGGAGTTAGAGGCCGGTTCTTGGGGCCTCAGCTTCGTCCTCGTTTTGAGTGGTTTTACTTCCTTTGCTTAGGCAATTGTGGAGTGAGCTAGAGGTCTGGGACAAGGTTAGATGTCACAAGGATGGGCTGTGGATTTTTCTCGTGCTCGAGTGCCGACCCAGCGAATCCCCTCCCTCGCCCATCCGGTCTAGCGGCTTGCAGAGTGCAGAGATCCTTCCTCGGGGTCATCGGCTTTAGCCGAGAACTCCACTTCGTCAGGATGACAAGGGCGTCGGTGGCTGGAGGCAGGCGGGTTCCGGACGGCACGGCTTAAGCCGTGCCCTTCCCGAGCCAGGTGTCAATGATGGGGCGGCTGCACGGCGCGGCTTGAAGCCGCGCCCTTTCAAAGCAACAGGCTTATTTGAAGCTCTTCACGGCGGCAGCTTCGTCGTCTTTTACGTCGAAGACGGTGTAGAGCTTGGTGATCTGGAGCAGATCGTGCACCTTCTTGGTGAGATTGAGAAGCTTGAGCTCGCCGCCCTGATTTTTGGTGGTGGTGTAGGCGCTGACCAGCTCGCCGATGCCGGAGCTGTCGATATAGTTGACCTCCCCGAGGTTGAGGACGATCTTCTTGTTGCCTTTGGAGAGCAGTTCGCGCACGGTGTCGCGAATGGTGACGCTGCCTTCGCCGAGTGTAATGCGTCCACTGCAGTCCACAATGGTGACTCCATCAACCTGCCGAGTGCTAAGTTTCATGCTCACAGAGACCCCTCCTTGCCGCCCCCGGATGCTCCGTGGACGTGCTTGATCAATTTAATTTCGGTACCGGTTTTAGACGGGCGGATTTCCACCTCGTCCATGAAGGAACGCATGAGAAAAATTCCGCGTCCCGAGGTTTTGAGCAGGTTTTCCGGCGCCAGAGGATTTGGAATTCCGCCCAAGTCAATGCCTTTTCCCTGATCGCGAATGGTAATTACCAGGCCGTCGGGAGTGCGCTCAAAAGCCAGGACTACTTTCTTATCCGGGGCATAGGCGTTCCCGTGCAGCACGGCATTCACCGCACCTTCCCGCACGGCCATGGAGATCTGCATGACTTCATCTTCCCCAAAGCCCATCTCCTGGGCAATGCGGGTTGCCTTCTCTTCCGCGTGGTCCACCGTTTCCAAAGTGGAATCGAGCGTATAGGAGACTAGCTGCTCCATGGCGATAAATTACGTCTTTGACCCGCACCTATCCACTGAATTGGCCCGTAGGGGCTCGCCGCAAGCCGCACGCGGCGAATGCGGTAGTTTGCCTGTGGAAGCGGGTGGTTGTCAACGACCGCATTGCCCAACTCCCGCCGAAAGCTGGATGTCGACGAATGCCGCCCAGGAATAATCCGAGAGCGAGTCCCACGATGGAGGTGCGTGGCGGAGGTGGCTACGTTCGCTGAGAGACAAACTCTGGACTACGAACGCGGGGCGCGAAATGCGCCCCGTTTTTTCTTGTGACGTCTCGTCTACAATGGGCATTCGCTCGAAACCTAGAGGGATGCTCATGAAAAAGCCGGCCTTCGCTTTCCTGTTGTGCCTGCTGGTCGTGTTCGCGATTGGGGTTCCGCAGCTTTCGGCTTCGCCGGTGAAGCCTGTCACCTCGTCCGATTCAAACGCAGATCCGCGCCTGGAAAAATCCTACCGCTTTCAGCAAGGCGGTTGGACGTATGTTCATCTCGAAGGTTCGCCCGCCGTGATTGGTTTCCAGCACGGCTATCTGCTCGCTCCCGAGATAGCCGATGGGCTCGAGGCAGTCAAACTTCTCGACACCCGCCAGACCCAGCGCGACTGGGAATTTTTTCGCAAGACCGCGCGCGAGATGCTCTGGCCACATATCGATGCCGAATATCAGCAGGAACTGCAAGGCATCGCCGACGGCGTGAAGGCACACGGCGTCGATCTCGATGTTTACGACATTGTGGCGCTGAACGCTTTCGAAGAGGTCCCGGACTACTACGTGCCCTGGTTGAACAAACGGGAGAAGCAGGCCAAAGCGCCAAAGCTGGCGGCCCCGGGCAATTGCAGCGCGTTCATCGCGACCGGCAGTTACACCAGAGACCACCAGATCGTGATCGCGCATAACAACTGGACCAGCTATCTTACCGGCGAACGCTGGGTGATCGTCTTCGACATTTTGCCGGAGCATGGCGAGCGCATTCTGATGGACGGCTATCCCGGAGTGATCACCAGCGACGACGATTTCGGAGTGAACGCTGCGGGCATCATGATCACAGAAACCACCATCACCCAATTCGAGGGTTGGGACCCGAATGGAAAGCCGGAGTTCGTGCGCTCGCGCAAGGCGCTGCAGTATGCCCGGAGCATCGACGACTACGTGCGCATTATCAAAGAAGGGAACAACGGCGGATATGCCAATGACTGGCTTATCGGCGACCGGAAGACGGGAGAGATCGCCTATCTCGAACTCGGCTTGAAGAACACGCCGCTGTGGAGAACGAAAGACGGATACTTTGTCAGTTCGAACTTTGCGCGCGATCCCAAGCTGATTCGCGAGGAGACCAGCGGCTTCGATCCCAACGATGCATCGTCTTCGATGAATGCGCGGCACGCGCGTGCGGATGAAATGGTGCAGCGGGCCAAGGGGACGATTGACGTGGAGATGGCCGAAGAGTTTCTCTCCGACCACACGGACAATTTCGAGAAGTCTTCCTCGGGCGTGGAAAAGATTCAGCCCAATGAACGCTCGTTGTGCGGCCATGCCGACGTTTCGCCGCGCGGAGTAAAGGAGTGGGAGTGGAACCCGTTCAATCCCGGCGGCGCGGTGCAGGGTAAGGCGACCGACAGCAAGATGGCGGCGAAGATGAGTTTCGTGGCGCGGGCCGGGCATCCTTGCGGAGCGGATTTTAGCGCTGCCGATTTTCTGGAGCGGCATCCGGAATACTCGTGGCAAAAGCCGCTGCTGCGAGACATGCGGGCGGGGCCATGGACGAAGTTTCAGGCCGGGCAAAACCCTGGCCAGTAATTCAACCTGCTTACCGAGCAAAAGAGAGAGCGTCTAAGAAAACGGAGGGGCCGGGGATGAAAGAGACGCCGCAACAATATACTCAGCGAGTTGTCGGTTACACGCAAGGCAAGCAACCTCTGGCGGTGCAGGCCGCTACGGCAAAGAAAATCCAGCGCTTGATCAAAGGTGTGCCGACGGCGAAATTGCGCAAGCGCCCCGCTCCCGACAAATGGTCGGTCGCGGAGATTCTCGCTCATCTGGCCGACGCCGAAATCGTGGGTGGCTTTCGGATGCGGCTGATTCTGGGCGCTCCGGGAACGCCCATCGCCGCCTTCGATCAGGATTCCTGGGTTACGAGCGGGCACTACCTGAAACGCGACCCACGCAAGTCGGCCGAGCAATTCCGGGCGGTTCGCGACGCCAACCTGGGGTTGCTCAAATCGCTGAAGCCCGAGCAATGGAAGCACTACGGCATGCACTCCGAGCGCGGGCAGGAGACGATTGAACATATCGTCACCATGTTTGCCGGGCATGATCTCAACCACCTGCAGCAGATTGAGCAGATTCTGGCGCGCAAGTAAGGCCGACTCCAGGCATGCTTCCGATGCTAGAAAGAAATCCGATTCGCCGGAGCGGAAGATCGGCGTCGGGAGCTGGTTTTATCGTGCTAACTTCGATCCATTGCGCCGGGTTGGCGTGCGCCCGCGAGGATCGGAGTTTCTCGATGACTACCAAAGTTTGCACCAACAGCAAGTGTCCCGGATATGCCCACATTGTTTATACCGTCGAGATGCGCTGCCTGCTCTGCAAGTGGGATCTGAAGGCGGCGAGCCGGGAAGATTTGGGGCTGGGACGTGCCGAGGCTCCGACGACCGGACTGGCGGGAAGGTCTGATGGAGCGCACGCCGTCCGCTAGCTCGAAACCAAGATTCTGAAGTCAACCGCGATTCTGAAATCAATGGTTGCACCTCTCCGTCCTTCCCGACTCACTCAAGCTTCTCTCGTTCGACAAGGTTCCCGCAGGAATTTCCTCCGCTGTTCTTCGAGGTGAGCACGCCGTTGGTGGCGGCGGTCTCGCGAAAATCGGCGCAGGGGGGAAGAGGTCAGGAAGAATTGTGCGAAGAGAATTGCGGAGAGGGCTCTTGTGGGATTAGTTCCGGAGGGAAAGGACGAAGGGTGAGTCGCGAAGCAGTAGCGGGGACGGTCAGCGGAAATGAGCTTGCAGTTGGCTGAAGGAGAAGGAGCGAAAATCAGGGACGACGAACTCCGCGCCGGCGGCGCACAGCAGGGAGGCTCGCCGGGAGGGAGCGACGCCGAGGCAGCGCATTCCCGCAGCCCGGGCTGACTTCACACCCGAAGCTGCGTCTTCCACGGCAAGCAGACGCTGGGGCGATTCCTGCATACGCTCGGCGGCGAGCTGGTAGATCGCGGGATCGGGTTTTCCGGCGGTGACATCGTCGCCAGTGACAATCGCGCGGAAACAAGCGGTGAGTCCCAATTCGTCGAGCGTGCCAAAGGCGCGGCGGCGGCTGGCTGAAGTGGCAACGGCGGTGGGGATGCCGGCCTCGGAAAGCTGGCTGAGAAAGTCGACCAGACCGGGCATGGGTTGAATGGCGGTGCGGTGTTTCTGCAGCAATTCATCTTTGCGGTTTCCGTACTCGGCGATTTGCTGGGGAGCCAACTCTCCCAGGAAGTGCTTCAGAATGTCGGCGCGTTTACGGCCTTCGAGGATGAAGTCTAATTCGTCGTCGCTGGTGTCGCGGCCTACGCTGTGCAGAAAATTCTTCCAGGCGAGGCGATGGGCCGGATGGCTGTCAATGACCACTCCATCCATATCGAACACGACTCCGCAGAGCGAGGGCGTCATTTCTCTCCGGCTCTCTCCCGCAGACTCGATGGTTCGTGGGTTCGGATAACTTCCCATAGGTTTTTCCCGGAGACCTGGAGCATCCGCGGCTAACGCCGCGGCAAAGGCCGGGCGCGGCCGCCGGCTCCCGGACGCGCGGCGTGAACCTTGGGCAGGAAAACCCAGCGCGCGCCACCGCGTTCGTCGCTGTCGATAAAGGGATCGTTCACGATGGTCTGCGCTCCCTGGTTATCGAAGGCGAAGGCCATTTCGTGGACTCCTTCCTGGCGCATGGCCTCGCGCAGGGCGGCTTGCCGCGGAAGCGGGCAGCAAAACAAGAGAAATCCGCCGCCGCCGGCGCCGGTGATTTTCCCTCCCAGGGCGCCGTGCTCGATTCCCAGGGCGTAGAGCTGATCGATGCGCGGGGTGGAGATTTTGCTGGAGATGCGGCGCTTGGCCTGCCAGCCTTCGTGCAACAATTCGCCGAAGCGGTGAATATTTCCCCGTTCGAGGCTGGAGCGCATGTCCGCGGCGAGGGCTTTCACTTGGTGCAAAGCCTCGACCGTGGTCGAGTTGCCGCTGCGCGTCGAAGCCTCCTGCTCCTGCAAAATGCTCCAGGAATTATGTGCGGCGCCGGCGAAGAAAAGCATGAGGCTCGATTGCAGTTCGTGCAGGACGGAGTTCTCCAGTTCGACCGGCTCGACCACGGTGCCGCCCCCGGGCTGGAAGGTGATGTAGTTGAGGCCGCCAAGGGCGGCGGCATATTCGTCCTGCTTACCGACATGTTTTCCCAGAAGGTGGCGGGCGACAAAGAACGCGCGCTCGGCGAGCTCGGGCTGGGAGAGTGGACGCTGCAGATAGGTGGTGAGAGTCTTGAGGATATTGACGCACACGCTGGCCGAAGATCCAAGACCGGTTCCGGGAGGAATCTCCGACGCCAGGAAGAGATCGATGGAGAGGTCGCAATTCAAATGTTTGAGGACGGCAAGCGGAATCTCGAGGGCGCTGCCGTCAATGCTCATGTGGGCGATATCATGCCAGGTTTCGCAGACTCGCAGGTCGGAGGAGATCACCTGCACCCGGCCGTCGGACCTTTTGCCGAGGATGGTGTAGAAGTATTTGTTGATGGCGGCGCTCAGCACTGCGCCTCCGAACTTTTCGTAGTAGGAGGGCAGGTCCGTTCCCCCTCCGCCGAAGCTAATCCGAACTGGACTGCGAACTATGAGCACGGGATAAGGTCTCCTGAAATACTTCCTCTAAACTGGTGGCGAGGGCAGGTGCGCCGCCTCGTTGCCGATCGATTTCGTGAGTCCCAGTTTCGCGGCTCCCGATCTCGAGCCTTTCGATTGCAACCTGGGGGTTAGAGGCCTGCGCATCCAGCCACTGCAACAAGCGCACGGCGATGGTCCACAGGGTCTGCAGAAGAATGGAAATATCCTGGAACGGCGAGCGATGCAAAATGTACTGCAAGTCGTACCTGGTTTTGTCCTCCGAGGAGTTGTGCTCGCGCAGGCCATGGACTTGGGCGAGCCCGGTGATTCCGGGCTTTACGCTGAGTCGTTCCTGATTCCAGTCGCTGTAGTGGCGGGTGCGCTCGGGTCCCTCGGGCCGGGGCCCGACGAGGCTCATCTCGCCGCGCAAGACGTTGATGAGCTGGGGCAACTCGGTGAGGCTGGAGTGCTGCATGAGAGCTTCGTAAGCGGGCAGGGCTGTGGCGTGGCGGTCGGAGTTGAGGCGATACATCCGAAAAGTCTTTCCTTGTTGTTCGCAACGAAGTTCGCGGCGGAAGGCCTTGCCTTTGCGGAGTTTCAACACCAGCGCAGCCGGGACGACCGCTGCCAAGGCAAGGGGCAGGAGGCAGAGGGTTACAATCACGTCGAGAACTCGCTTCCAAACCGGATTGGCGGCCGCACCCGGGGCCCATCGCAGCAACGGCAGCCCATCCAGATCGAGGAGCTCGGGCTTCGAAAGATAGAGTTCGTAGGGTTGGGGAACCAGGCTGACGGCGAGTCCGGCGTTGCGGCAGGTGGCGGCGAGATCCAAAATTTCAGAGTGTCCGGGCGCCGGAACGGTGAGGACAATCTCATCAACCCGGTAGGATTGCAGAAGATCGACGATGCCGACGGTTTGGAGATGAACGGTTTGCAGATGAACTGATTCCGAGGCGCCTTCGCCGGGCTCGAGGACCGACGGCTCCGATGCAGTCTCTTCGGGGCGGAGCACTCCCACAATCTGGCACAGCCACTCGGGGTGGCGATCGATGGTAGAAGCCATCGCCTCGGCGAGGGAGCCGTCGCCGACGATCACTATCCGGCGCACCGAGCCGAGGCGGGAGCGCAGCGCGAGAGCCCAGCGGGCCGCGCAACGAATCAGCACAAAGCCGGGCAACAACAACACCGCAAAATAACCCACGACCAGGGGGGAAGTGTGCACCCGAGCTATATAGCTGCCGGCGAAGACCGCCGCCACCAGAGCGGCGACGGCGGGAATCAGCTGCGAGAGCACCGCCGGAAGCCACCAGCCTCCGCGAAAGCCCTCCAGCCGAAGCCACGAGGAGAGTCCGCTCCACAGAAAAAGAGCCGACAGAAGTTGAGGCGTAAAACTGAAGATTGAGCGTAACCCCGCAGCCGCAGCGTCGCCGGCAGCGTGCCCTCGACAGGCGAGATTCATCGCCGCCATAATCCACACCAGGTCGGCGGCAAGAATCAGGTATCGTAGACGGCGTGTCTTCACGGGCCTCGCTTTTCGGATGAAAATTTGCAGGTTGAGTTCAGGAGCCCGACAGCGCGGCTGCTGCTTCGAAAACCTGATAGCCATGAGGATGCTTCCGCTTCCACTCCCAGGCTGTGCGTACGATGGTTTGCAGATCGGAGAAGCGTGGCTGCCAGCCCAGATCGCGGCGCAGACGATCGGGACTGGCGCAGAGAATGGCAGGATCGCCGGGACGCCGCTCCCCCTGCTTCACCGGCACGCTAAGGCTCAGCTCCCGCTCCACCACCCGGCATATCTGGCGGATCGAATAGCTGGCGCCGGTTCCGATGTTGTAAGGGTAAAGGCCGGGCCGCGCCCCGGCCTGAAGTGCCAGCAGATGGGCCGCCGCGATGTCCATGACATGAACGTAGTCGCGGAGGCAGGTGCCATCCGGGGTGGGATAGTCGTGGCCATAGATTTCGAAACAGTCGCGCTCACCGGCGGCGGTGGCGAGAAGCAGCGGAATGATATGAGTTTCAGGGCAGTGATCTTCTCCAACCGCGGTCGTGCCGCCGCAGGCGTTAAAGTAACGAAAGGCGAAGACGGACCAGCCGTATGCCCGGGCATACCAGTGGAGCACGCGCTCCAGCATGAGCTTGGTCTCGCCGTAGGAGTTCACGGGCTCCTTGGGACTATCCTCGTCGATGGGAGTCGAACGGGGATTGCCGTACACCGCGGCCGAGGAAGAGAAAACGAACTTGCGAATGCCTGCCGCTCGCACCGCTTCGAGCAGTGCGATGCCCGAGGCGACGTTCGAATCGAAGAAGCGGCCGGGGTTGGAAATGGATTCCGGAATCAGCGCCTTGGCTGCGAAGTGAAAGACCGCGTCGAAGGTTTGCGCGGAGAGTAATCGCGCCATTGCGGGCCGGTTGCCGATATCCATCTGGTGGAGGGTCGCTCCCCGAGGCACGGCCTCGGCGTGGCCGGTGGAAAGATCGTCGACCACCGTAACCTGATGTCCGGCTTCGAGCATTTGCAGACAGCAGACCGAGCCTACATAACCTGCCCCGCCTGTCACTAATATTCTGGCCACTTCAGTAGGCTCCTTGTCCGCGAAACACCCGGGCCGGAGTCTGCAGCAGAATCCTGAGATCCAGTCCCAGGCTCCAGTGGGTGATGTAATGAACGTCCATGCGAACCCGCTCGTCGTAGGAAACATCCTGACGTCCGCGAATCTGCCAATAGCCGGTCAGACCCGGCTTTACCTTCATCAACAATTCCTGATACGGACCGTATTTGGCGAGCTCGGGGGCGGTGATCATGCGCGGACCGACCAGGCTCATCTGGCCTCTCAGCACGTTGGCCAGCTGCGGCAGTTCATCCAGACTGTATTTGCGCAGCCAGGTTCCGGCTGGGGTGATGCGGGGATCGCGCTTGAGCTTGAAGTCGCGGGCAAAGGCCTCGCGCAGTTCGGGGTCGGCGGCGAGGATGGCGTCGGCATCGCGCCGCATGGTGCGAAACTTGTAGGCATCGAATTCGCCCGGCCAGCCGATCACCCGGCGGCGGTGGATGACCGGGGCGCCGTCGCTGAACCACACTCGCAGAGCCAACAGAAGCAAGAGGGGTGAAAGCAGGACAACCAGAACGCCTGCGCCCAGCACATCGACGACTCGCTTCAGGAAATATTCGTAGCTTTGCCGGGGCTGCGCCCGCGGTACAGCGGGGGCCGGGCGAAGTGCGCCGAACCCCAAAGGAGAATGCGAGGAAGGCATCTGAATTAAGCGGGGATCATTAAGTGGGATCATTAAGTTAAGATCGGATTCGGTGGGCGCAAGCTTTAATCGGGGCCGGGTATCGGGGCCGGGTATTCGTGGGAGGCGGAGATGTCAGAATCTGTGAGTTGCAGAATCCGGTTGCGCCGCCCCTCTCAGCCGGCCGCCGCCCCCGCCGCCAGCGGCGGCGCGAAGAAATCTTCCACCAGGCGCTGCCGGATCACGGAGAATATGGCGTGCGCCACGCTCAGCTGGAAGTCTTCGATGATTTGCATGTTGTCGGAGGGAATGACCACGCAGACCTCGCACAGAGCCTTCATCTCCCCCCCGGCAAAGCCGGTTAAGCCGATGGTGGAGGCGTGAGCGCCACGGGCGGCTTCGAGCGCGCGAAGAACGTTCGGAGAATTGCCGCTGGCGCTGATGGCGAAGGCGACGTCGCCGGCGGCCACGAAATTTTTGAGTGGTTCGGCAAAGATTTTTTCGTAGGCGCTGTCGTTGGCCCAGGCCGTGACCAGAGGAACGTTGTCGGTGAGAGCCAGCACGCGAAAGCGGCGGTGTCCGTTCTCTCCGACCACCGTGCCCTTGGCGAGATCGCAGGCGAAGTGCGAGGCCAGGGCCGCGCTCCCGCCGTTGCCGAAAAGGAAGACGTTGCGGCCTTCGCGGTAAGCCCGCAACAGCTCATCGGTGGCTTCGGCGATCGAGCCATGAGGCAGCTTCGCGGCCACCGCCGGGTACAGGCCGAAGTAGTCTTGCGAACTTCGAATCGGGAGCGCGGCACAGGCTTCGCTTGAGACGGTTGAGTCGAAAGGTGTCTGGTTCACAGGATGACTCCTCGGGGCTGCGGAAATGGTGATGCCGGAAACTCGCGCCCTGCCCGGCGATGGCTTGGTTCGCTGAGCGCCCGCCGGCTCTGGTCGAGGAGCGGTTCCGGCCACCCGGTGCCGGTGCGGCAAAGGCGAAAGAGTGTCCAGTAACGAGGCCAGCCGCGGTCCCCAGAGTTGAAGCGAATAGGATTCTTCCACCGTCTTGCGGGCCTCGATCGCGAGCCGGCGGCGCAGACTCTCGTCGTTCACCAGGCGGTGGAGGGCATGAAACCAATCGTCGGATGAATTGGGGAGTAACCCGTTTACATTGTCGCGAATGATTTCCGGAGTAACTCCAACCGGCGAAGCCACGGCCGGAATTCCGCTGGCCATGTACTGGATGGCTTTGAAGGCGCATTTTCCGCGGGTCCAGGCAGTGTCGGGCAAAGGCATGATTCCAATGTCGATGGCGTGCAGATCGGCGACTTCAGTTTCGAGGCGGAAGGGCAAGGACTGAAAGTCATCCAAGTCCAAGCGGTATTCCGGGCAACCAAAGAAGCGAAAGCAGACTCTGCCCGGATTCGCCTTCGCCAGGCGTTGCAGCGCCGGCTCGACAGCAGAAAGGTAGGCAACTGTCGAACGGCTGCCTACCCAACCCACAGTGATCGGTTGCCGCTTTTTATCCTGCAAACCCGCTGGCACTGGCTTGCACCGGTATTGCTGGCAGTCGACGACCGTGGGCACGATGCTCACGCGGGAATTGAACTGGCGGGCATAATCGGCCAGGATCCGGTTGCCGGCGACGACATGCAGGCTGTCGCGCAAGACTGCATCCACTCCGCGGCCGTACTTGAGCCGGTAGAGCAGAGGGTGATTGAGAGTCGAGACATCGCCGTGGCCGGCGTAGATGGCGTCGTCGAAGCTGAAGACGACGCGGGGGTGCCGGCGCATGATCCACTTCTCGAGCAACGGGGTGAGAAACGGAAAAGCCTCGCGGTGGATGACGACCAGGTCGAACTGCGAAAGATTCGCGAGCCGAAAGAGACGGTTTGCCGAACAACGCAAGGTCTCGAACACTTTGGCGCCCCACCGAGTTTTCGACCGCAAGAGCTGGAAGAGCCGAGCCGTTGAGAAGGACCAAACCGTGCAGGCGTGCCCCTCACGCTCGAGGTAAGGAAGGAATTGGTGCACGCGGTAGCGGACGCTGGCGTCCTCGACCGGGTGCGCCACCAGAAACAGTATTTTCATTTAAGGCTGGAATTAGAGGAAATTATTTTTGCGCCAGGGCAAGCAGCTTGTCTCCGATGGGGACGCGCAGCAAGATGCCGTTGACAAAATCCCGCGCCCGGGCGAACCCGGCTTGTTTTCCGAAGGCCTGCTTGATTTTCTCCGAAGGCGCCGGCTTGCCCGGCCAAAGCCGCCGCAGATTTTCGGCATAGAAATCCTTGCTGCCGGCAAGCACTCGCCGAAAGCCCGAGTCCCGCAACAGCCGAGTCATCGAGGAGCGGGAAAAATAAATCACGTGCTGATCCGGCCACATGCCGTAGGCCTTCAGTCCGTAGAGCCGGACGAAGAGGCTGCCGAAGTTCGGAGTGACGATCAGCAAGACTCCGCCAGGCCGGAGGACGCGATAGATCTCGGCGAGGAGCCCGGAGGGTTGGGGCACATGCTCGATTACGTCCGTCAGGGTAACTACGTCGAAAGAGGCTGCGGGCAGGGCCGCCTGCTCGAGGGTCCCGGCATGAACCGGGCAGCCGGTATGTTCGGCGGCATAGCGGGCGGCGAAGGCTGAGGTTTCGACTCCCACCGGATTCCACCCGGCACGCCTGGACTCCTCGAGCATGAAGCCGAGGGCGCAGCCGATATCCAGATGCCGGGGCGCCGCGGGCAATGCGAAACGGCGTGAGACCGCGGCAATGTGGGAGCGCCGCTCCGCTCGCGACGCTTCCCGGCTCACCAGCAACAGCGGGAGATACTCGCGCACGAAGTAATCTTCAGTTTCATTCTCCCCGGGAAAATCTCCGAGAGGATTCACCATGCCGAGGCCGCAGCCGCGGCATTGTTTGATGGGACCAAATTTTTCGCGGAAGCTGCGCGAGCCGCACACCGGACAGGGCGCCAGGGTCGCGTACGCGGAAAGGACGGAAGAGCGCGGTGAGCTCGGGGGCTTGGCATGTACGAGAGACAAGGGACGAGATGCGTGTCGAGTCCAGAGTGCCATCATCGGGAGTGCGGTGCGGCTGATGAGAGTTCGGTGCAGTTACCGGGCCGGATTCAAGCGGTCGCCGCGCCCGCTAGAGCCGAGGTCTCCGGCAGCCTCGCGACCACGATGCTCTGCGACAGCCCGAGGAAGCGCTCTCGCAACAAGGCAGCGCCGGGGAACAAGGCGTGCAGGCGGCGGCCGTTTAATCCCAGAACCGTTTCGAAGCGATAGTCGGAGATGTTCCATCCTCGGGTGATGTAGTAGCCGCCGAGCAGGCGGCTGCCGGAGAGGCGCTCGGCCAGAGGTCTCTGCCATGCTTCGGGCAAGTGCTGAAAAAACGGCAGCAGATAATGAGGATCGACGGGAAAGCCGACATCCGGGGTTTGCACCCAATAGTAGCGCCCCACCCGGCCGACTTCGCTGGCGAACTGCCGCTGCTGCGAACTGCTGGACAGGTGTTCGATCAGCGAATTGGAATAGACCAGATCGAAGCTGTGATCGGCAAAAGGAAGCTGGCAGGCGTTTCCGCAGACAAATTTCTCGTAAGGCTTCGCCGCGCTGTCCACGGGGCGGATATCGATGCCCACCAGATTCGGAGAGCGCCCAAACCAGGGGGAGCGAAAGCTCTCTCCACATCCGATATCGAGGATTCGCCACTCCGGAGAGACCGGAACCAGGCGCTGGAACAGCTCCCTGCGCAGTCGGCGGCGTTTTTTCGAAATTTCCTGAAATACCTCTAAGAGCACAATGCCTCTGGGTTCACTTCTTGGGCGAGGAGTAAGCGCGGAGCGCTAGACGCAGTGGCCGACAGCTCGGGCCCAGCTGGGAGGCAGATTTTTGGTCAACTCGATGGCTTCGAAGACGCTGCTCTCCCTGGCTCCATGGTTCTTGACCCAGCGAGCCATGGCGCCCACGCCCGCTTCGAGGCTCGTCTTTTCCGTTTTGCCGAATTGCGGGCCGAAGACAGCTTCGCTCTTGCGGTGATCCGAGTAAGCTTCTTTCACTTCTTTGTGCGCTTCGAGGTGCACCGTGCGGCAGTCCTTGCCCATCGCGGCTGCGGCGACTTCGGCCAGATGATTGACGGTGTAAGGGACATCCGCACCGAGGTTGAAGATCTGGTTGCGAGCCGCCGGGGAATCGACCGCGGCGGCAATGACGGGTGCGACATCGCTGATGTAGGTGAAGGCGCGGCGCTGGGTGCCGTCACCGAAGATGGTCATGGGCTCGCCCCGGAGCAGCTGGTTCATGAATATCCCAATCACGTTGCGGTAGCGGTCGCCGATATTCTGCCGCTCTCCATAGACGTTGTGCGGACGGAAGATCACATGGTCGAGGCCAAACATCTCGTGGCTCACGCGCAGCTCCTGCTCCACGCTCAGCTTGGCAATCCCGTAGGAGTCTCCGGGAGGGGAATCAGATCCTCGGACATCGGACTCTGTCCCGCGCCGTACACCGCGATCGAAGAAGTGAACACGAAGCACCTGACGTCGTGATGGACGGCGGCGTTGATCAAGTTGACCGAGCCGACGAGATTGTTGGTGTAGTTAAAGCGCTTGATGAAGTGACTCAGTCCCTCGGCGGCGTAAGCCGCCAGGTGGTAGACGTAGTCGAAGCCATGGCGGGCGAAGAGCTGGTCGACCAGGAGATGGTCGACGATCGAGCCTGTGACCAGAGTTGCGCGGGGAGGCACATTTTCGCGAAAGCCTCCACTGAAGTCATCGAGCACGACGACTTCATGTCCCTTCAATAGAAGATGGTCGACCACGTGGGAGCCGATGAAGCCGGCCCCGCCCGTCACTAAAGATCGCGGCATGTCGAATCTCTTCTTTTCTTTTGTTTTGGAATGGAAAGGCCGAAACGGGAGAAAGACCAAGAGACAAAAACCGGGCGCCGGTTCGAAACAACGTGCGCCGCTATGCTCCCATCAGTTGCTGGTAAGCGGCCAGGCACTGGCGCAGGGGTTCGCCGCTCCAGCGAAAGTGCTGCCGCACTCGCTTTTCGGCATTCTGCCCCAGCCGGGCGCGGAGCTCCGGGTTGCACAGCAACTCTTCGAGCTTTCCGGCAAAGGCGCCTTCATCGCCGGCCGGGGCGAGAATGCCGCTCTCGCCATCGATGATGTATTCCTTGTTCTGCCCCACGGCCGAAGTGATCACCGGCTTGCCCATGGCCATGTAGTCGATCACCCGCAGGGAGCACTTGGAGCGGTGGACCGGGTTGTCGGGATAGGGAAACGCCGTAACATCGGAGGCCCAGATGGCGCGAATGAATTCGGCGTAGGGGAGGCGGGGGAAAAAATAGACCTTCACGCCGGGACGTTGCGCAAAGAATTCCTTGACCCGGGAAAGGTCGGGGCCGTCGCCGACGAATGCGATGGCGGCGCGGTTACGTTCCGCGACCGGAGCCGCGGTGCGGCAGAACAGCATGATGTCGTCGCCCGGCTCGAGGTGTCCGGCGTAGAAGATGAGCAGGCCGTCGCGCAATCCCAACTCTTTGCGGGCTTCGGCCGGAGAGCGCGTGCGCTCCGACTGTTGGATCGCCACTCCCGCCGCCGAACCTCCGCAGTTCGGGATGTAGAAGACTCCCGCGGCGTGCCCCCGCACCTGACACACCCGATCAAGCAGCGAGCGGCTGGCCACGGTGACCACCGGAGTGGTGCGCATCATCCAGCGCTCCTGGCGATCGATGTACTCCTTCAGCAGCCAGGGGTAGGATTTGAGATCGTTGAAGCCTCCCCAGCCCTCCCAGTCGTCGCAGTCCAGAGCAATGGGCAAGCCGCGCCGCCCGAGCCACATGCCGGCGGCTCCGGCAAAGCCCTTGGGCTTAAAAACGTGCACCAGATCGGGCTTGTATTTCTCGACCGCGCGCAGCAAGCGGACCAGCAGTCCGGGATAGCTGAGCGGCGTGCGCCCAGCTTTCGCTCCTTGAATGCGGACTCCCTCCTCGACCCACTCGCGCCCGGACTCCTCCGGGTTGTCGTAGGGAGCGACAAAGATCGTGACTTCATGACCCTGCGCCACCAGTTCTGCAGCGAGAGGGTGGGCGCGTCCCTGGATGGTTCCCTTGGGCCGGAAACCAAAGCCGCCCACAAAAGCTATCCTCATTCCGTTCCCCCCAATGACTTCAGTTGTCATAGTCAGAGCCAACTCGCCGTGCTGATTCCCTCCGATTTGTCCCGCCCCATCCTCGATCCATCTTCGCCTGGAGAAAACCAGCTTGTTCAATTTTGCCCCCGGGGGCGAAGTGCCACTTCTCGTGCGCACAGGCGACGGAGCCGGGGGTTTCCTCGGCCGCAGAGGCGCATCCCTCGAGATCTTGATTGACGACCGCGCGGGACCAGAATAAGCCGGGGTCTCGACCGCTTTCACATGGAGTTTCGACGTCCATCGAAACCAGGGTCCTTCTTCCGCTTTCCGCGCCCATTAAACAGGCGGTCGTTTGTTGGGTACTATCCTCAGGCCATTGCGGGTTACCGGTTTCCGTCAGCCGCTGAGTCCGGTTCTCATGGCCGCACGGCAAAAGCCACCAAATCGTCTCCCCACAGCACGTGCGCGAAAAAATCGTTGACCACCGACCTTGTCATCCGCAACAGGCGATTGCCGCGCACCATGCTCTTTACGCTGAGTACAGATCCCTCGGTGCCGGTCGGCATCCGAGAGATAGTTTCTCTTCGGCCCCGAAGCCGGCTGATGAACATACTCGCATTCTCGACAAAAACCTCCCGGGTCAGCAGTTGGATGCGGTCGAATCCCGCCGCCCTGAGTGCTCTCCGAAGAGTGGATGGTTGAAAATACAGAAGGTGTTCGTCGGGCCAGATCCCGAACGCGCTTTCGCCCACCAGTCTTCTTCCGAGCCCGTTGAAATTTGGAGTCGTGAGCACGATCGCGCCTCCGGGCTTGAGCGCGCGATGGCAGACCTGCAGGGCTCGTACCGGATCCTCCAGGTGCTCGATCACGTCGAACAGCGTGACAGCATCCACGTAATGATCGGGCAGAGCCACGTCCAGAATGCTGCCGACGTAGACTTGAGAGCCGAGGCGCTGCGCCGTATTTTCTGCGATGCCTTCGGAAAGTTCCAAGCCGAGAGTGCGCCAGCCCTCCTCTTGTGCCAGCTCGAGAAATCTTCCAGTGCCGCATCCTACGTCCAGAATGGTGCCCGGTTCCCCGTTCAAATGGCGGCATAGGGAGGTCGCACGCAGAAGGCAATCCATCATTTTCTGCCGGGAAAACTCTGGGCAGACGTAGCCAGAATCCATCAA